>BNJT01000653.1_pt1 | contig 50717 bp, 51 predicted proteins | sample 8540491 | NCBI WGS metagenome assembly BNJT01 (sample SAMD00202455, study PRJDB9452) | human saliva metagenome | host: Homo sapiens | reverse complement strand
TTTCTCTTTATGATGATGGATTTTCCATCTCGTAAAGAGAAATTGGGCGTAATGGACATTTGGTAGGCTGAAAAACCTCTCGGAATTCTTTTTATTTACTACCTTTGCAACATTTGAAAATCTATGAATAAAAAAACTGTATCTTCTGTAATAGCTCAAATGTTAAAAAAAGAATGGGCATCGCCGTTCTGTTCAGATGTATTCCTGCAAGGATTGTGGTAGACAATTTCAAGGTGGTCTGCGTATAAATAATATTTCTCTATGGAACGACTATCTGACGGCAAATCGAACGATATCTGATCTCATCCACTCTTTATAAATGTTCAGAACGAACCATACGACGTAGGTTGAGCTTAGTAGTAGATAGCTTTTACTGCTACTTACCCCAAATCTGCAGTAATAATATTGGATACAACATACTTTTCCGGGACATTTGGTGTGATGCTGTTTCAGGATGCTTCATCAGGCAAAATACTCTATCGCAAGTTTGTCAAAAAAACGAAACTAACAGAGATTATCTTGATGGACTTCGGTATATTGCGGAGCGTGGAACTATGATAAAAAGCAGTGGTGTGTGATGGGCATGTAGGACTTTTTACAAGCTATAAGTTTCTGTCCCGTACAAATGTGTCAATTTCACCAATTTCAGATAGTTAGAAGACTCCTTACTAACAACCCACATTTGCCTGCAGGCGTTGAACTGTTAGCATTAATGAGAAGGATGTTCTCTATGAGAAAAGAAGAGTTTATAACCGCTTTTTGATAAATGGTGTGATAAATGGAAAGAGTTTCTAAACGAACGAACTCTCCTAATCTCGGGTAAGACAACTTATACACACAGAAGGCTGAGAACGGCAAGACGTTCTATTAAGACACATCTGCCATGGATCTATACGTGTGAGGAGTATCCGAATATGCAAATACCTAATACAACAAACCTGTTGGAAGGATTTAACTCACAACTTAAAAGAGCACTACATAATCATAATGGATTGAATGAAGCTAACAAGAAGAAGTTTATAGATGGATTCATAAATACAAAAAAAGTAGGCTGGAATAACCAGCCTACCAAATGTCCATTACTAAAACCCGAGAGGTTTTCAGCCTACCAAATGTCCATTACGCCAGAAATTCTTTTTATGGCTTTTATTGACTTTTTGTAAGCTTAATATATTTACAGTTATCAGTTGATATTATATGTGTTAAGGCTTAGCACTAATGGTGCGGAGGCTTAATACGAATTGTGTTAATGCTGTTTTGTTTTGTTATAATGCTATTTGTAGAAAGTAATACGCACTAATAATCATGTTATCTATTTATAAGTAAAATTTGATAAAGACGCTAAGTGAATACTGTATGTTTTTACTTTTGTGCGTTTTTTTCTCTACGTTTGAGATAGTTTAGTTGATGCTCTTTTTATTTCTTTTTCGATGATGTTTTTTTATAATATAGTCTATATATTATACTATAATAGGTTATATTAGTTGATTTTGTTTAAACTTCTCTATCTTTGTAAGTAAGCCTTAGTGTATAATTTTTTCGTGAGCAGACACGACAAAGGGGCATACTAAGTGTATGCCCCTTATTGGTTATTCTTATCTCATTTTATCATCATCAGCATATTATCTTCATGCCGATGATGATAGAAAAGTTTAGAAGAAATTTGTTTCTGTACCAATGATTTCACTTAACAAGAGGTTGGTAAGACGACTTGTACCCATGCGGAACCAGTAGTTCGTGAGCCATTTCTCGCCGAGAACTTCCTTAACAATGGTGTAGTAGATAACTGCATCCATTACTGTATTGATGCCACCAGCAGGCTTTAAACCAATCTGAATACCAGTCTTCTCATAGTATTCTTTGATTGCCTGACACATAACATATACAGACTCAGGAGTTGCGCTAATCTTCTCTTTGCCTGTACTTGTCTTTATATAGTCTGCACCTGCGTACATAGAGAGGAGAGATGCGGTCTTAATCGCACTTGCATTACCAAGATCGCCAGTCTCAAGAATCACCTTCATTGGTATGTCTCCACACACCTGCTTAAGTTCGTTGATAGTATCACATACGCCTTCGTAATCGCCTGAAAGGAACTTACCTACAGGCATAACGATGTCAATATGAGTAGCTCCGTCCTTGATTGCAAGTGCTGTTTCGATGGTTTTTACCTCTAAGAAGGTTTGAGATGAAGGGAAATTGCCCGTTACATTCGTAATGTCAACGCCGTCTACTTCAAGGCTGTCTGCCATTAATTTCGTGAAGCAAGGATAGGCACAGAGAGCTGCAACATGTGGTAAATCAGGATACTTGGTATCGAATCGGTTTACTTTTTCTACCATCTCGAGTACCTTCTCTTCCGTGTCTGTTGTGCTAAGAGTTGTAAGTTCGACGCTACCCAAGAGAAATTTCTTTACTTCAAGGTTGTCGTTCTCTGATACTTTCTCCGCAATAATCTTTGTTACGGCAGCCTTAACTTCCTCGTCAGTTATGTTGAGGTTGTACTGTGATAAAGCCTGGTCATACTCGCTTTTTTCGACGATTCCACCGCTTTTCTGCGTCTGGATGTCTTTTGAAACAGTGTCTTTAATTGTTCCCATGATTTTGTTTATTTATATTATTTATTCTTGTTTGCTTATTGAGTAAGGGTAGGGGAGAAGAATGCTTTGGGCTTTAAGCATTCTTCTTGTCCATTAATAAGCATGGAGCATATTTTTTTGTTGAAGCTTAATTCGCCCTCCTTTTCCTTTAAAAATAGGCTTTGTTTTCCAAATATAGTCTATTTTGTTGAACTAAATAGGTTTATTTTAATTTAGGATTGTTTTTATGTCTATCTTTGTCACGTTTGGTTTTCTTGTCAAAACTCCTTTGTAGTTCTTCAGTGAGATTGACACCAGTTTGATTGGCAAGACAGAGTAACACCCATAGAATATCAGCCATTTCTTCTCCTAAATTGGGCTTTTTCACCCTCTTTGAAGCTCTGATCTCCGTATGTACGGGCCATTACACGAGCCAATTCTCCTACCTCTTCTGTGAGGCAAGCCATATTGGTTAGTTCGCTAAAGTAGCGTACACCATTTTCTTTTATCCACTTATCAACGGCTTGTTGTGCTTCTTGTATTGTCATAGTTTTTTTGTTTTACTTAATTTGTGTGATTGTAGGATATTATCGATTTAATCGTTATTTTTTTGCTGCATATCACAGCTTTCTTTTCTTATTTTAATTCTATATTAGGAATAGGAAAAAGGAGTTTGTAGATTCTATTCCTTATTCTTCGTGTCCATACAAATGGTGACAGGACCATCGTTTAGCAGTTCTACTTTCATGTCAGCGCCAAACTCTCCTGTGCCTACAGGTTTGCCCATTGCGTTACTTAGAGCGTCGCAGAAGCTATTATAGAGGGGAATTGAGAGTTCATGTGGTGCTGCATGGATCCAGCTTGGACGATTTCCTTTCTTATAGCTTGCCATTAAAGTGAATTGAGAAACAACGAGAATTTCGCCATTAATATCCATGATGCTGCGGTTCATTACACCCATTTCATCGTCGAAAATACGCAAAGCTATGATCTTCTTTACCAACCAGTTGATATCTTCTTCAGTATCGTCTTTACCAATACCCAGCAGGATAAGGAATCCAGCACCAATGGAAGACTTCACTTGTTTGTTGATAGTAACAGAAGCATGGCTTACTCGTTGTATTATAATTCTCATATCGCAAATGTACAATATTTATTTTAATTAGTTACTGATCAGCGTGAAAATAATTATAGACAATGGTTGCTTTGCTTGCCCCAATTAGTTCTGTAAGTGCTTGTATATCAGATTCTTTGATTCTTTTTACGGTTTTTAGACTCTTTATTAGTGCATCTTTGTCTTCGGTCCGATGCCTTTTATATCATCTAACTCGCTGTGTAGTTGTGTTTTAGAGCGTTTATCTCGGTGGAAAGAGATAGCAAAACGATGTACTTCGTCCTGTATTTGGGTTAGGACTTTGAAGAGTTCGCCTTTGACATCCAATGCTATTGTCTGCTGTGGGAAACCGAACAGGAGTTCGTTTGTGCGGTGGCGATCGTCCTTGGCGAGACCTGCAATAGGGATGTTTAGTTGTAGTTCATCTTCTACAACCTCTCTAACAACCTCCATTTGTCCCTTTCCACCATCGGTAATGATGAGGTCGGGTAGTGGAGTACCTTCTTCCTGCATTCGGCTGTAGCGTCGTCTTACAACCTCCTGCATGGATGCGTAGTCATCAGGACCTACTACTGTCTTGATGTTGTATTTACGATAATCCTTCTTAGAAGGCTTCATTCCTTTATAAACAATGCATCCAGCGACAGCATCGGAACCAGAGATGTTAGAGTTGTCGAAGCATTCTATATGATAAGGAAGCTTCGATAATTTCAGCTTATCTTGGAGTTCTCGCATTAAACGAGTCTGCTTTTGCTCTGGATTTAGCTTTTCAGTCTGTTTTAATCGATCGAACTTATATTGCTTAGCATTCATCTCAGAGAGTTCCAATAGGTGATGCTTATCACCACGTTGTGGGATAAAGAATTCTGCACCTTTTACCTTAAAATCAAGTTCAAAAGGTACGATAATCTCTTTAGCGGTACTATTAAAGCGTTCACGTATCTCTGGAATAGCTTCATTAAGTAATTCTTCATCGGATTCATCGAGCTTTCTTTTGTATTCGTAAGTAAAGCTTTGATTGATTGCACCATTAGTTACATGGATATAATTAATAAATGCATTCTTTCTTGTATCATCGCTTACAATAGTGAAAACATCGACATCTGTAATCGTATGACTTACGATTTCGCTCTTGCAGCGAAGTTATCGAGGGCTAAATAACGTTGTTTACATAATTCAGCTTCCTCAAATCGCAATTCCTCCGCATATTTCTCCATTTCTTGTTTTAGGAGTTTCTGTACGTCACGTGTGTTCCCTTTTAATACTTCTCGTGCTTGTTTTATCGCTTCTTGATAATCTTCATAACTCTGTTTATTGATACATGGTGCACCACAGTTGTGTAAATGATATTCTAAGCAAGGTTTATACTTACCCTGTTCTATACCTTCTTTTGTAATAGGGAAGCGGCAAGTACGTGGTTTATATACCTTCTTTATAATATCAAGAATTGCATACATACTTCCAATATGGCTATAAGGACCATAAAAGGTACCAAAGCGTTTATTGATAGTACGTGTTTTGAATATACGTGGGAAATACTCATTCGTTACGCAAATACTTGGGTAAGTCTTACCATCTTTCAGCAATACGTTGTATTTAGGCTTATATTGCTTGATAAGTTGATTCTCTATAAGAAGTGCATCTTCTTCTGTTTTGACCACAGAATATGAAATGTCATGAATCTTAGAAACCAATACCTTCGTTTTAAAACGGTCAACCTCTTTATGGAAATACGAAGCCACACGTCGTTTAAGGTTCTTTGCCTTCCCAACATAGATGATTGTTTTCTCATTATCATAGAACTGATATGTGCCTGGTTTCTCAGGCATATTGAGTACAATGTTCTTAAGATATGCAGTTCGCTTCAAGTTATCTTCTTTATTCATTTTGTGTAACTCCTTTGTATAAAGGCTTTTTAAGGCGTTTTGTTTCACGTGGAACACGAACCGTGCTTCGCGTTGGCACATGTGGTGCTAAGGCTTGACACGATAGTTAGTGACCAAATCTTGGTATCGTAGTGACGGTTTACAAGCCTCGATGATGTACTTTTAAAGAAAAGAGGAGCGACCCTTTGTGTGGGTTACTCCTCTTCTTTTTATTTTCATTTCGTTTCCTCTTTTCCATATAAAGGGTGGGGAGGAAAGATTTTTGTCACAGTCTTGCTGGTTAGAATTGGAGTAAAGAAGTAATTTCAATATCCTTATCGAACTGGTCACGACTGTTAGGAAATTCCGAATGGAGTTCGATAATGAAGTTGCAATACACCTTTTTAGGATTGAACTTCTTAACAAGGTCACATGCAGCCTTCATCGTTCCACCAGTTGCAAGGAGGTCATCATGGAGCAAAACAACGTCATTCTCGTTGATAGCATCCTTATGAATCTCGATAGTGTCTACGCCATATTCCTTCTGATAACTTTCCTGAATGGTCTCACAAGGAAGCTTACCAGGCTTGCGGCAAAGTACGATACCAGCACCCAAACGGGTGGCAACGGCAGAAGACATGACGAAGCCACGACTCTCGATACCCACAATCTTGGTTACACCCTTACCTTTGTAGAGATCAACCATCTCATCAGTAATTTCCTGAAGAGCTTCAGGTGACTTGAATAGGGTAGTCACATCACGGAAGTTAACACCCTTAATAGGCCAATCCGGGATACATCTCAGGTTGTCTAATAATAGTTTTTTATTCATTTTCAGTTTGTTATATAGTTTTGTTTTATACTATTGTTTCACGTGAAACAGGTGTGTTTTTAACCTTTAGGAGTGTTCCTTTTATCCACGTGTTAGGACTTATTTGTCCAAAGAAAGTTATCTTCCCATGAGGACAAGCAGTACATTAATGTCGCTTGGGCTCACTCCTGGAATACGACTTGCTTGTGCGAGCGTCTCCGGTTGAATCTGTTCTAACTTCTGTCGGCACTCTGTAGAGAGGTCGTGTAGTTCACTATACTTGAAGTGTCCTTTGATTTTAATGTCTTCAAGACGTCGCATTTTCTCCGCAAATACACGCTCACGATCGATATAGCCTTTGTACTTTAGCTTGATTTCAGCAGCCTCAGCAATCTCTTCTTTACGGTTAGGCGAAGCCTCGATAGTCTCTTTAAGGCTTGGAATTACAGCCGAAAGGTTCTCAAAGTTGACCTGTGGACGTGCAACAAGGTCTACTATCTTCGTTGCTCCCTTGATAGGAGAAGTACCCAAATGCTCCAAGAAACCGTTTACAACTTCAGGCTTAACAGAAGTGTTGTTACAGAAGTCAAGAATACGATTGATATGCTCCTTCTTTTGCATCCACCAGTCATAACGGTCCTGTTTAGCTATACCTATATTATAAGCACGCTCCGTCAGTCGCGCATCTGCGTCGTCTTGGCGTAAGAGAATACGGTATTCTGCACGCGAAGTAAACATACGATAAGGTTCATCAACGCCCTTTGTAGTAAGGTCATCAATCAACACACCGATATAACTCTCGTCTCTATTCATCACGAAAGGCTCCTTACCCGCACAGAGTAGGGCAGCATTGATACCCGCCACTAAGCCTTGTCCACCAGCTTCCTCGTATCCAGTCGTACCGTTCACCTGCCCAGCAAAGAACAAACCCTCGACGACTTTCGACTCCAAAGACTGCTTTAGCTGTGTTGGATCAAAGTAATCATACTCGATAGCATAGCCGGGACGATAGATTTTAGCGTCACGCAGGGCAGGAATCTTATGTATAGCATCCAACTGTACCTCCCAAGGCATACTTGAAGAAAGCCATTCAGATACATTTCATTCGTGTCAACGCCCTCTGGTTCAAGGAAGAGCGGGTGGCTATTCTTATCAGGGAAGGTGACGAGTTTCGTCTCAATCGAAGGACAATAGCGTGGTCCTGTACTCTGAATCTGCCCATTGAATAGGGGAGAGTCAGCCACTCCACGTCGCAACACCTCATGTGCTTCCTCGTTCGTGTTACATGTCCAGCAAGGCAATTGTGGTAGATGACGATGCGGACCATAGAAAGAAAACTGATGATAATCCGTCTCTCCCGGTTGTGGTTCCATCTCATCAAAGTGTACCGAACGGCGGTCAATGCGCACAGGGGTACCCGTCTTCATGCGGTCAGCACGAATCCCATGGCGCGTAATGCTCTCTGTAAAGTTGTGAACAGCAGGCTCTGCACATCGTCCACCCTCCACCTTTCGCTTACCAATATGCATCAGTCCGTTAAGGAAGGTTCCCGCAGTGATAACCACTGTACGTGCATAGATATCAATACCCCATATCGTTTTGATACCCAACACCTTACCATTCTCTACCAACAGTTCGTCGGCTTGATCCTGAAAGATGTCGAGATTGTCCGTATGGTCGAGTATTGTGCGCCATTCCCAGATAAATTTACCACGGTCACACTGTGCTCGTGGACTCCAAACAGCAGGTCCCTTTGATCGGTTCAGCATACGAAACTGAATCGCTGTGGCATCGGTAACCAGTCCCATATAGCCTCCAAGAGCGTCTATCTCTCTGACTATCTGACCTTTGGCTATACCTCCGACGGCAGGATTACAGCTCATCTGACCGATTTTATTCATATCCATTGTTACCAAACAAGTGTTCGCACCCAAGTTGGCAGCTGCTGTAGCAGCCTCACAACCTGCGTGTCCACCGCCGATAACAAGTACATCATACTTGAATTTCATCGTCTTCTTTCAAAAGTATAGGGGCAGAATACCCCTAATTTATAACGTCACAAAATTAAGAAATAAAATCGAAATATACCTATATAATAGATAGAAAAGTGGTTCTTCCGTTAAATGCGTAGATTGGTAATAGAATGAGATTAATCCACATAAATGGTGTGTTTACTCTCAATTAGATGGTTTTATAAGGGGGAATAAACTACGTGAAAAACGTAATTAGGTGCGATGTCTATTTGTCTTCTACAAACAACTTATTCCCTTATTAGTTGATATTTGTAAATTATTTTCCTTCAGTTCAAACCAATACATGCTCTTTTGGCTTCTAAAAGACGCTTAATTGGCTTGCAAAAGATGCCCTTTAAGACGCTTACTAACGCCCTTTTGAAGTCCAATAAAGCACCTTTTACTTTACTACTTTATAACGAACTGATTTCCATGTGGTTACAAACCTACTCCTTGTCTGTGGTTTTGCCGTTATTTATAGATGTCTTATTTGAAAATATGTAATGATATTTCAAACCCTTGTATGTAGATTTTCGAAGCCTTAAAGTGTAAAGGTTTTCAGTGAAGGAAACTGATAATAGGATAGATTGTTTACTGTCTTAGCTATGTTTTTGTTTAATGAGTAACTTCGGTTCTTCCGTTAAAGCAAAACGAAAAGCGTCCACGCATTTAACGGAAGAACCCAGAAAAGTTCCTCTCTTAATTTCCCTTTTCTCTTAGTTTAGTAGCCAGGTGATGCCCAACCCAATGTTACTATATCGTGAGAATTCGTTGAAAGAAATGTCGTAGTAAGTGTTTAGGTGCAGTCGTGGTGAAACCTTATAATCCATTCCGACTTCACTCATAAAGTTGAAGTGGCTGTCATGTCCTGGTTTTGCCCAGTCGTCCTGTCGCTTTGAGTTGTATCGGTTATAGCTTTCTACGAAGAAGCTCCACTTGTCAGTAGGCTGATAAGTGAGGTTAGCACCAAAGAAAAGGTCAGGACTCTCTGTATCTCCATCCCATTCAGCTCCCAAATCATAGCCTAAGGTGAACTTACTACTCAGCTCATTTTCGAACAGGAGGTGGGCTTGAATGCCCAAATTCTTGGGCAGATAGTGTGCGTTACTACCGCCAGGGATGAGCATTGTACCCATAAAGGAAACCTTTGGAAACACCTTTCCACCCTCATAAACCTTGATTTTCGTACCAATAGCGGCATTCGCAATACCCCCAAAATTCCCTTCAGGTGTATGGGTTATACATTCGTCTATCTGTAATCTTACCTCCGCTTGTGGAGTCAGTCCAAGACGAAACAAAGATGTGTTGATAGTGAAAGTACGTGCGTGTCCACCGTTTCTTCTGTCCCATTCAAGTACGATACCAGTTTCCCAATCAATCTTTCCTGGTTTCATGATCCCGACACCAGTCGTAGCACCAGGGGCATCTGGAGAGAAATCTTCAGTGTCTTGTGCCATTGAATGTGCAGAGACGAATGTAAGGAGAGATAGACATAAAGTTCTTTTTAAACCACTTCTAAGATAGGCTATCATAGTCTTCTTTCTTTTTAATAATGTTGTTGTTTGTTTTAATGTGGATTACAGTCCCCTATTGGTAATCTTATCTTTTTACCCTCATCTTTCTATAGGGGAATGTTATATCAGCTACAAAGATACGCATTAATCGTTTGAAAATGTGTATTTTATGGTTAAAGTCTTCCTTATCTGCGAAAACCAATGGCGTTTTGCTATCTTTTTTACGACTGATAGCTACTCATTCCACCCCTTTCTATTGTCGTACTGATACTCCGCACATGATGTGCTAACGCTCCGCACATATTGTGCTAACGCCTCGCACGTGTGGTGCGGAGGCTCCGCACCCTATAAAGAGAGGCTCGTGTCGATGGATGAAATTCAACTTGTAAAAAACAGTTGATGCTTCATCGTTATACAGGTTTGCATTCTTTGTTTATAAAGATAATATGTACCTTTGCATGTTCGGATATAATAACAAACAAATGAAGCTAAATAATACGATAGAAGAAGGAAACGAAGAACGTACAGCCTTAGGCATTCTGCTCACGATAAGTTTTTGTCACCTGTTAGATGACACAATGCATTCTATGCTCCCAGCAATTTATCCGATGTTGAAAGATGAGTTTGGATTATCCTTCTTTCAAGTTGGAATCATAACGTTAGTACTACAGCTAACCTCTTCCATCATCCAACCTTTTGTAGGACTCTATGCCGATAAGCATCATGGTTGGTGGCAATTGCCTGTGAGTATGGTGTTCACGCTTATAGGAATCTTTATGCTTTCGTATGCCGATAGTTTCCTCGTCATCTTATTATCTGTATCATTGTTCGGCTTAGGCTCTTCTATATTCCATCCGCAAGGTTCGCAAGTGGCACAGCAAGCCTCTGGTGGACGCAATGGTTTAGCACAGAGTATTTTCCAGGTAGGAGGCAATGGTGGCTTTGCAGCAGGACCATTGTTTGCAGCCCTGATAGTGATACCAGTCGGCCTGAGTGGTGTACGTTGGTTTGCGTTTATTGCCCTTCTTTTAGCCGTTATACTGATTTATATAGGAAAATGGCATGTAAAACAATTAAAGGTCGTTCGTAAACGCAGTAGGGCACGATGGACAACAGCAAAGGCATATACGCGTAATCAGATTTATGGTTTTGTGTTTATCCTCTTCGTATTGATGTTCTCCAAGAACTTTTATACAGAGAGTATGGTCAGCTATTTTACTTTCTTTCTGATAGAGAAGTTCGGGGTATCTATTCAAACATCCCAACTCTGCCTGTTTGTTTTCTTAGCAGCAGAAGTCGTCGGAACCCTTCTTGGAGGCTGGATAGGCGACCGCTACGGGCGTAAATACGTGATATGGTTCTCTATCTTTGGAGCAGCACCATTTACAATCATGCTCCCTTATGTGGGTAGTCTTGCTAGAACAATCATTTTATCAGCCATCATTGGACTCATTATAGCATCAGCCTTCTCAGCAATATTAGTTTATGCAACTCGACCTCATGCCCAATCATATCGGTACGATAGCTGGTATCTTCTATGGACTTTCATTTGGTCTTGGCGGTCTTGGAAGTACTTTCTTTGGATGGTTAGCCGACCAGACGAGTATCCTCTTCGTCTTTAAGGTAAGCACATTACTCCCATTGTTAGGTATTATAGCCGTCTATTTGCCAAAGATGAAGCGTGAGTAAGCCACATGGATGATTATAGTCTTACCATTAATAAAGTTGTTTTATGCGTAATGGAGGGCTATATTTAGGTAATGAAAAAGACAAAGAGCAGTTAGGAAAGACTATAATTAGAAATCCATACCTTAGTTAAAGAAATCCCTATTCCTTGCTTTTTGCTATCAGTTGATGGGTGAAATTCATTTTAATTCCTTATCTTTGCAAGTAGAATTCCTTTTCCTTAGAAAGGGAAGCAATCATATTACTATTTTATAATCGACTTGTCTTATGCGGAAGTATATGGCAGGTCGGATGCCAAATATTAAAAACCTACATGAAACAAAAGAAACTTTTAGTGACCTTCGTATTGGGTATGTGTGCCCTTACGGCAGCTCATGCACAGGATAATGACTTCGATTTAGGCAGTCAGCGTTCGGAAGTGCAGTTAGTTAATCCTGTTCCTGGTAAGAAGATTGACCATCAGGGACTCGTTATTAATCCTACACCACGTTACGTGAAACTGACAGGTGAGGGAACAGTAGACATCAGTGGTGGTGTTAAACTTGACCAACCGCAGCCTGCTCGTAAGCAGAGTTGGGACTATTGGACTGACCTTAACTTCCTTTCTCGTGCTGATAAGGGCTTCCCAATGAAGATACAATTAGTGAAGATACCTGTGGTTTTGGAAGATGGAGAGCAGAGTGGGGTCGATGTAGACGGTGCTTACACACTAAGAATCACCAAGAAAGGAATCACACTTCTGGCTGCTTATGACTTAGGAGTATTCTATGGTATACAGACTTTGCGCCAAATTATGGAGAACCCATCCGTAGAAGGCGGTAAGAAACTACCTTGTTTGGAAATCGGCGATGCACCAGTATTTGCCTATCGTGGTGTTGTTGAGGGTTTCTATGGTACACCATGGTCACACGCAGTACGCCTGTCATTGATTGACTTCTACGGTAAGTACAAGATGAATACTTATATCTATGGACCAAAGGATGACCCTTATCACAGTTCTCCTAACTGGCGTCTGCCTTATCCAGAGAATGAGATGAAGGACATTAAGGAACTTGTTGCAGCCTGCAAGAAGAACCGTGTAGACTTCGTTTGGGCTATCCATCCAAGGTAAGGATATCAAATGGAATGAGGAAGACTATCAGAATCTTATGCACAAACTTGACCTCATGTATCAAGCTGGTGTGAAGTCATTTGCTATCTTCTTTGATGATATTTCAGGCGAGGGAACCAACCCTAACCGACAAGTTGAGTTGTTGAATCGTTTGACAAAGGAGTTTGTAAAGGCGAAGGGCGACGTTGCTCCGCTGATTATTTGTCCTACAGACTATTCTAAGTTGTGGGCAAAGGCAGACGAGAACGGACCATTGAGCATCTATGGTAAGACCCTCGACCCATCTGTACGTGTGTTCTGGACAGGCGATGTTGTTTGTAGCGATGTGACAAAGAGTACACTCGATTGGGTCGACAGTCGCATCAAGCGTCCTGCTTTCTTCTGGTGGAACTATGCTGTAACAGACTATGTTCGCAACCTTGTATTGCAGGGTCCTGTTTATGGTTTAGATACATCACTCACAGAGAAGGATATGTGTGGACTCGTCAGTAACCCAATGGAGCATGGAGAAGCATCAAAACTCTCTCTCTATAGTGTCGCTGATTATACATGGAATCCATCTGATTATAACCCAATTGACAGTTGGGAGCGTGGCTTGGAAGTGATGATGCCACGTGCAAAGAGGCTTACCGCACCTTTGCTATCCATTCTGCCGATACGGAGACAGGCTATCGTCGTGACGAATCTTGGGAAACAGAGACCTTCCGTTTAGCTGATTATAGCAAGGAAAAGCGTGATAAACTCTATCAGGAGTTCGAACGTGTGGCTAAAGCACCTGCTGAGATTGAGGCTGGTTGCACTGATAATCTCTTGATAAAGGAGCTAAAACCTTGGCTGACTGAGTTTGCTAAGTTAGGCGAACGTGGTAAGAATGCTATCGAGTTAATGGACCTCTATCGTAGTGGTGACAACTTGAAGTTCTGGAGTAAGTATGTTAAGAGCCGTATGTCTGCAGAAGATAAGAAAGCTTACGAGGCTCATAAGTCGGGTACTATGAAGTTGCAGCCATTCTATGACTTCGCTATGGACGACCTCGGTGATGCCTTCTACGAGAAGCTTTCAGGTGAAAAGGCATTCACACTACGTGGTATCGGTTCTTATAAGAATCTTAAGACTACCCAAGCTGGTTTGATGTTCGATGGCGACAGCATAACACATTACACCTCTGGTGAGGCACAGAAGGCTGGTGACTGGATGGGTGTAGCCCTCCCTGAACCAATGGCTGTACGTGAGGTGCATATCCTTCAGGGTCGTAACTCTACTGATGATTGTGACTTCTACGACCATGCAGCACTTGAGTATTCTGTTGACGGCAAGACATGGAATACCATGTTGGACGATATGAAGAACCAATATGATATCCTTTGGAAGGGCGAACCAGTGCAAGCACGTTATATTCGTTTGCGTCGTCTTGACTCAGACCGTAAGAACTGGGCTTCTATTCGTTCGTTCGTAGTGGTACCTGCTGGTGCAGCTTCGCTTGAGTTTGAGAATTCTAAGGCTGGAGCAAGCGATGTTCTTCTTGCGTTCGACCATCAACCTGGTACATCTTTCAAGAATACAGGTGCTGTTTCGTTCGAGGTTCCAAGTGGTATGACTTCTTACACCTTCATGCTTTCATTGCCAGAGGGTGGTTCTGTTCGCGTTTGCCAGTATGATAAGCGTAACAAGCTGAAGGCTGAATTCACTTCTAATGAGCCTTTCTTCACTGTTGATGTGGCAAAGAAAGTAACGCGTATGGAGCTGATTGGCAATGCAGAAGTGTTCGAGATTATTCCAAAGAGGTAAGGTGTTGAGGAATTAGATTATTGTATTAAGTAATACAAGTATCAAAATAACGAGAGGGTATAAAAGTGCAATTACTTTTTATACCCTCTCGTTTTACGTTATGACTTTTGGTTCTTCCGTTAAATGTGTAAATGCTTTTCGTATTGCGTTAATGAAAGAATTGAAGTTTCTCATTAATTAAAAACAGAGCTAAGGTAGTCAACTGTCTGTCCTATTATTATCCTCTGACATTGAAAACCATTTTATTTAAGACTTCGGTAATCTGTAGAAAAGGCTTTGAAAAATCATTACATAATCTCAAATAATACATCTATAAATAACGGAAATAACACATACAAAAAGCAGGTTTATAACCATAAGGAAATCAATTAGTTATAAAGTAGTAAAGTAAAAGGTGCTTAATTGGACTTCAAAAGGGCGTTAGTAAGGGTCTTAAAGGGCACCTTTTGCAAGTCAATTGGGCGTCTTTTAGAAGCCAAAAGAGCATGTATTGGTTTTGAGCTGTGTGAAAATAGTTTACAAGATTCGGCTAATGAGGGAATCATCTGTTTGTATAAGACAGATAGACATCGCACCTAATTGCACTTGTCATGTAGTTTATTCCCCTTTATAAAACTATTTAATAGGGAGTAATCATTCCGTTTATGTGGATTAATCTCATTCTACTAAGAATCTATGCTGTTAACGGAAGAACCTGATTTGGTATTTGATAGGTGATATAATATTGATAACCGATATTGTTAATAGTGCACCACCTTCTATAACCGTAGTTGTGTCTTTACAATACAAGCCTATTATTATGAAGAGTGCAGACATTACGACATCAAAGATGTTCTGTGTTCTATTACCAGTTAACGCTTTTAAAATGTTCTGTGTCTTACTTTTCGAACACCCCCAGATACAGAAAACAATCAATATAAGGGTAAAAGCAGATAGTATGTAAACAAGGCTGTCTTGTTGGATATAAGTTATTACCAAGCATAATATAATAACCATTCTCATAGCCCAAGGTAAGAAATAGATAGGTTTACTCATACTTTGAATCTTATGTTTTATGATTAAAAAGTTATTTGTTCCTTGCAAAGATAGTTGTTTTCATTTAAAAAGAAAGTAAGTGTGGGTGAAAAAAAATAGGAAAATCGTTGTAAGATGACGATATAGTACTTCTTATGGCTTTTAAAATATGCACTTTTCTACTTATTCCCAAGGTAAGAACGAAAAGGAATTGACGGACAATATGAGAATAAAAGTTACTTGTTGAAAGATAACAAATAAATAACAATAGGGACAGACGCCACCGTCTGTCCCTATTGTTTGTAATATGTTAGAGTGAATGGTAAACTAAGAAATGAGGTGATTAAGCCCGAATTTATTTCTTTACGTTAAAGGTTAACACTGAACCTTTCTTCAAGATAACCCTTCGATTGGAATTGTCACTAAACAAAGGAATGTCTTTGGTGCAAGTCAACGTTAAGATTTCTCCGGTCTTAGTCTTCTCATATTGATGCCTTAAGTTTTTGATATGTGAATCACAGGCACCATCATATTCGTTTATATGATAATCTTCTTTATTGATAGTCAGATATAATACGTCTGCATAAGCATAGGTACTGTATTGTACGCTTACGTCGTTAAAATGAGCGTTGTAAACCTTATAGGATTTGTCGTACACGTCATCTTCGTCAGGTTCAATAGTGAAGTATGCTTTTTGAGGCTTTCCCTTGACAGCTATTGTCTTACCCGCAACGATATGGAGGTTGGCATAAGCGTCCATAGGTAGACGCTTTTTGGTTCCACATTTGTTAAATATTGAATTCAAAAAAAGCAGGTCTGCTTATGTAATCTAAGTTGTTATCTTGTGCGTTGGTAGCTATGCAGGACAATGCAAGTAATAAGCTTTAAAATAATCTTTTTTTCATTGCTTAATTCTTTAATATTGATACATTCATTTATTAGAATTCTGTGAATGTTTGGATTCAATAAATGTTTTTCGTCACCTTTGTTTGCGAATAGTAGCTGTTTTGTTGCAGTTCTTGTAAAGTAACATCGATATCGCTGCAAATGTAGATAATAGTTTTTTAATAAACAAACGTTGGATAGATTTTAGATAGGTTGACTTAGTTTTCGGTACTTTCTAACAACAAGTTGTCTCCGCTTCTGTAACATACAGCAAGATATTTAGCTTTCCGCACCATTGGTGCTAACGCTCCGCACCATTGGTGCTTACCAATCGCACGGCATGTGCTGAGTACTAACACATCGACTCAAGATGGGAAGAGAGGACCTTAATAACACATAGTAATGTGCTAATAGATCACTAATATGGGAAGGGTTTATCAGCCAGTACTAATCTTTTTGTTCCACTTCACTGATGAATTAAAATTACTATACAACACCGAAAGATTTTGTTTAATTTTTGAGGTTTGTGCGTCTTCTAAAACTATCCTCATTTATTAGGATAGGCTAAGCCTCCTTATTTTAAGTCTAAATACTATACATTTTGTTTAAAATACTTTGATAAATCATTAAAATATAGTATTTTTGCAACGCATTACGTATGTACTCATACCAACATCTTGGTATCTAATTTAATGAACAATAATTATGAGAGGGAGGCTGAATACAGTCTTCTCGCTACATTCATTTAGGAATAATAATTCTAACAATTTAAATATTTAAAATCAAAACATTTATGTGGTTAATCAATTCATCTATTGGTAGAAAGGTGATTATGTCAGTTACTGGCATGGCCCTGATCCTATTCATGACGTTCCACTGCTGTATGAATCTTGTTGCGCTCTTCTCTGGAAAGGCTTACAACATGATTTGTGAGCTGTTGGGTGCCAACTGGTACGCAGTAGTAGCTACTGCTGGTCTTGGCGCATTGGCAGTTTGTCACATCGTTTATGCGTTCATTCTTACAGCGCAGAACCGCCGTGCACGTGGTGACAATCGTTATGCTGTTACAGAGAAGCCTGCAACTGTAGAGTGGGCAAGCCAGAACATGCTTGTTCTCGGTCTCATCGTGTTGCTCGGTATTGGACTTCACCTCTTCAACTTCTGGTACAACATGATGTTTGCAGAGCTCACAGGTATACATGTTCAGATTCCACCAAGTCATGGTTTTGAGTACATCCAGGTAACATTTGCTAATCCAGTTTACGTAGTTCTCTATGTTATTTGGATTGCAGCATTGTGGTTCCACCTCTCTCACGGTTTCTGGAGTGCTATGCAGACAGTGGGTGTCAACGGTAAAGTATGGTTCAACCGTTGGAAGACCATTGGTAACATCTATGTTACGCTGTTGATGCTCGGCTTCCTCGTTGTAGTGCTTGCATTTGCTTTCCATTGTGCACCAAGCCTTTGCTGTGCTGCATAATTTAAGTATCTAAGTTGAAAATTTAATTCAAAACAATCATGACTAAGACATTAAATTCCAGAATACCAGAAGGACCAGTAGCTGAGAAATGGACCAACTATAAGGCTCATCAGCGTTTGGTTAACCCAAAGAATAAACTGAAACTGGATGTTATCGTTGTTGGTACAGGTCTGGCTGGTGCCAGTGCTGCCGCTTCTCTCGGTGAGATGGGCTTCAATGTATATAACTTCTGCATCCAGGACTCACCACGTCGTGCACACTCTATCGCTGCACAGGGTGGTATCAATGCTGCAAAGAACTATCAGAACGATGGTGACTCAGTTTACCGTTTGTTCTATGATACAGTGAAAGGTGGTGACTATCGTGCACGTGAGGCTAACGTTTATCGTTTGGCTGAGGTGTCAAACGACATCATCGACCAGTGCGTTGCACAAGGTGTACCATTCGCTCGTGAGTATGGTGGTATGCTTGCTAACCGTTCTTTCGGTGGTGCACAGGTAAGCCGTACTTTCTATGCAAAGGGTCAGACCGGTCAGCAGTTGTTGCTCGGTGCTTACTCTTCATTGAGTGCACAGGTTGCTACAGGTAAGGTTAAGCTCTATACTCGTTATGAGATGGAGGATGTAGTTATCGTTGACGGTCACGCTCGTGGTATCATTGCTAAGAACCTTGTGACTGGTAAGTTGGAGCGTTTCACAGCTAATGCTGTTGTTATCGCTACTGGTGGTTATGGTAACGCATACTTCCTTTCAACCAACGCTATGGGTTGTAACTGTACAGCTGCTATCCAGTGCTACCGTAAGGGTGCTTACATGGCTAACCCATCTTACGTTCAGATTCACCCAACTTGTATTCCTGTACACGGCGACAAGCAGTCTAAGCTGACCCTTATGTCAGAGTCTTTGCGTAACGATGGCCGTATCTGGGTTCCTAAGAAGCTCGAAGATGCTAAGGCATTGCAGGCAGGAACAAAGAAGGGATCTGATATTCCAGAGGAAGATCGTGACTACTACTTGGAGCGTCGATACCCAGCATTCGGTAACCTCGTACCTCGTGACGTTGCATCACGTGCTGCTAAGGAGCGTTGCGACCATGGCTTTGGTGTTAACAACACTGGTCTTGCTGTGTTCCTCGACTTCTCTGAGTCTATCAACCGCCTTGGTATCGATACAATTCTTCAGCGTTATGGTAACCTCTTCGATATGTATGAGGAGATTACAGACGTTAATCCAGGCGAACTCGCTAATGAGATTAACGGCGTGAAGTACTACAATCCAATGATGATCTTCCCTGCTATCCACTACACAATGGGTGGTATCTGGGTTGACTATGAGCTGATGACAACCGTTCCTGGTCTGTTTGCTATTGGTGAGTGTAACTTCTCTGACCATGGTGCTAATCGTCTTGGTGCTTCTGCTTTGATGCAGGGTCTTGCTGATGGTTACTTCGTATTGCCATATACTATTCAGAACTACCTTGCTGATCAGGCACTCTGGGCAAAGGTTCCAACCGACCGTCCTGAGTTTGATGAGGCTGAGAAGGCTGTTATGGCTGAGACAGATCGCTTGATGGGTATCCAGGGTAAGCGTTCTGTTGACTCACTCCACAAGGAACTCGGTCACATTATGTGGGAGTATGTAGGTATGGGTCGTACCAAGGAAGGTCTTGAGGAAGGTCTCAAGCAGTTGAAGGCTCTCCGCGAGGAGTTCAACTCTAACCTCTTTATTCCTGGTAAGAAGGAAGGCTTGAACGTCGAGCTTGATAAGGCAATTCACCTCCGTGACTTCATCCTTATGGGTGAGCTCGTAGCTTATGATGCATTGCATCGTGAGGAGAGTTGTGGTGGTCACTTCCGTGAGGAGCACCAGACAGAGGAAGGTGAGGCTAAGCGTGACGACGAGAACTTCTTCTATGTTGGCTGTTGGGAGTATCAGGGTGATGACACCAAGACACCAGAGCTTATCAAGGAACCTCTCGAGTATGAGGCAATCAAGGTACAAACACGTAATTATAAAAACTAGTTGACGAGTTGACGGGAGGACAAGTTGACAAGTTGTTAGCTTGTTCTGCCTTAAACATATTCCATTAGTATAATACAGACAATATACAAGATGTAATACAAACAAGGTCGATGAATACTCACAAGGATTTGATCGTCTGGCAGAAAGCAATGGAACTTGTCTTAGAAGTATATAAGGCAACAAAGACATATCCACGGGAAGAACTATTTGGATTAGCTTCCCAAATGCGTAGAGCCGTTGTATCAATTCCCTCGAACATAGCAGAAGGCTATGGCAGAATCCATACTCGTGAAACTGAGAGATTCCTTAGTATAGCATTAGGTTCTGCGTGTGAGTTAGAAACTCAATTGATTCTATCGAAAGACTTAGGGTATATCTCGACAGAACTTGCACAGCAACTATGCGATAAGACCCAAGGTATAATCAGAATGTTGACATTATTGATTAAGACTCTGAACAAATAACTTGTTTACTTTACAACTTGTTTACTTGTCAACTAAAACATAACACAATGGCAAGAAATATATCATTCACAATTAAGTATTGGAAGCAGAATGGTCCACAGGATCAGGGTCATTTCGATACACATGAGATGAAGAATATCCCAGATGACACCTCATTCCTTGAGATGCTTGACATCCTTAATGAGGAGTTGATTGCTGCTGGTGATGAACCATTCGTCTTCGATCACGACTGCCGCGAGGGTATCTGCGGTATGTGTTCACTCTATATCAACGGTACTCCACACGGTAAGACTGAGCGTGGTGCAACAACCTGTCAGCTTTATATGCGTCGTTTCAACGATGGTGATGTTATCACTGTTGAGCCATGGCGTTCAGCTGGTTTCCCAGTTATCAAGGACTGTATGGTAGACCGTACAGCATTCGATAAGATTATTCAGGCTGGTGGTTACACATCAATCCGTACTGGTCAGGCACAGGATGCCAATGCTATTCTTATCTCTAAGGACAATGCTGATGAGGCTATGGACTGTGCAACATGTATCGGTTGTGGTGCTTGTGTTGCTGCATGTAAGAATGGTTCTGCTATGCTTTTCGTTTCATCTAAGGTAAGCCAGTTGGCTCTCTTGCCACAGGGTAAGCCTGAGGCTGCTAAGCGTGCTAAGGCAATGGTTGCTAAGATGGATGAGGTTGGCTTTGGTAACTGTACCAACACCCGTGCTTGCGAGGCAGTTTGTCCTAAGAACGAGAAGATTGCTAACATCGCTCGTTTGAACCGTGAGTTCATCAAGGCAAAGTTTGCTGATTAATCATAAGCAATTGGTAGTGGTCTGATAGGCTACTACCAAGCTTATTCAGAATATGAAATCCCATAGCTCTGTATAGGAGTTGTGGGATTTTTTTATTGATATCTTCGCCTGCATTTGTATGAGTTATTAGGTAATTTTTATCCTTTTATTGTTTGTCTTAAACGAGAATATTGCCTATATTTGCAGTGTTATATTATCTATCTGATTGAAAGGAGGTTTAGTTATGAGACGGAACTTAATTTTAGGAGTGTTTTCTATCGTTGTTTTATTTTGTACAATGGCTTGTTCAAATACTTCGTTTGTCGAGAGTAATGCCGTTACTTCTGATGCTTCATACAAGGTAAGTCAAATTACGGAATTGTTTAAGAGCTATGGTTGGAAGTTAGATATGACAATCAATGAGGCAGAACGAAACCGGTTAATCGAGAATATGGACTATAATAAGGTAAAAGCATTATTAGAAGGAATGAAGAAGAGAAGTGATTCTGAGCCTTCTGACAGTGTAAAAATGAGGTATTGTAGGCGTTGTATTGATTAGCTTTTCAATAGTATATAACGTATCAAGACGATGAGAATATAGCTCTGAAGCACCATAGTTTATGCCCTAAAAATACTTGAATATACCTATTTATCAGTTTGCTTGAATAGCCTTTTTTTACGAATTATTTTCATGAAGAAAAAAATATTTATTTTTCATGAAAAATAAATATTTCCACTCGTGAAAAATAAATATTTTTTTCTTCATGAAAAATAATTCGCAGAAGTACTTGTTTTATCGCAGGAAAGGTAATGTAAGACATAGTATCAGAGGGTTATTATTACCTTTAAAGAGGATGAATTTAGTCGAAACATAGTTTTTAAAAGACATAGTAAGATAGGAATAAAGTTTGAAGAGTAACATGGTTTATTTTGTTTTAGCTTCTAACCTTTTTATTCTTTACCTCTTAAAACTCTATCTTATCTCGTTTTTTTTTACTATTTTTGTACACAAAAGACGTAAAGTTAATTAAAACCTACGAATATCAATGAGTGAGAACAAACTTTCCACTAATGAACAGGCACCAACTGCTGATGCTCCAGTAAAGGCCAGTTATACTGAATATAAAGTTATTCCATCGCAGGGACATTGTATGATTGTGAAGTGTCGCAAGGGCGACCAGACAGTCGTATTGAAGACTCTAAAGGAAGAATACCGTGAGCGTGTATTGCTTCGTAACGCATTGAAGCGTGAGTTTAAGCAGTGCCAAAGACTCAATCATTCGGGTATTGTGCGCTATCAAGGTTTGGTAGAAGTTGATGGTTACGGACTTTGTATAGAGGAAGAGTATGTTGAAGGACGTACTTTGCAGGCTTATCTCAAGGAAATCATACTGATGATGAGAAGATAGCTATCATCAATCAGATTGCCGATGCATTGCGTTATGCTCATCAGCAGGGTACTACTCATCGCAACCTGAAGCCTTCAAACGTGCTTATTACAAAGCAGGGTGATTATGTGAAACTCATTGATTTCAGTGTTCTTTCACCTGAAGATGTTAAGCCTACAGCTGATACAACTCGCTTTATGGCACCAGAGTTGAAAGACCAAACGATGGCAGCAGACGGTACAGCTGATATCTATTCGCTTGGTACTATTATGAAGGTGATGGGGCTTACATTAGCTTATAGTGAGGTTATCAAGCGTTGCTGTGCTTTCAAGCGTAGCGATCGTTATAGCAATATTGATGAACTCTTTGCTGATTTGAACCATGAAGACTCCTCGTTCAGTATGCCAAAGATTGGTAAGGGCACTGTTGTTTTAGGCTTGATTATTGCTGTTGTTATTGGAGTTGGTGCGTTGCTTTATAACTATGGCGGTGCATTGGTTGATCAAGTTGGTAAGATAGATGTGTCATCTGTCTTTAGCTCTGATGCCGAAACAGCTCCAGAGGATACTGTAAAGGTTAATGTAACAGAGCAATCTGACAGTCTCTCTACTGAAGCTGAGGCTCCTGCAACAGGTAAGCTTGCCTTTATGAATAGGATGAAGCCAGCCCTTTACAAGGACCTTGACAATATCTTTGAGAAGAACTCTGCAGATAAAACAAAATTGTCAAAGGCTATCAAAACCTATTATCGTGGATTGATTCAAGCTAACGATACACTCGACAATGAGCAGCGTGCTGAGGTTGATCGCGTATTTGGCGATTATGTAAAGCAGAAAAAGGCAGCATTAAACTAATAAATCCAAACACAACAGAGGTAAGGACTAAGTCATGTAGATATGATGTTTGACTTACTCAGTGATAGTGTTTACAGAAGGCAGGGGCAGAGGCTGTGCTTTCTTTCAGAACCTTGAGAGGGCGTGAGAGGAAGACAGTGTCTGCCCTTGTTAGCTTTCGTATATAGGTATGTGCGTTATAGTCGACAAATGAATGAGAACTACTGCGGCTGCAATTCATAGATAGCTGTAGGATAGATAATAAACAAACGGAATGAAACGAATCTTTTATATATTCTTTGCTGGCTTGCTGTTTGCAAGCAGTGTGCAGGCACAGACACCAACGATGAGTCGTCGGCAGGCTGCTGGTCGGTCAATGGAGCAGCAGGGATTGGTGAATATTAAGCATGTGGACCCTTCTATCAAGGTGGCTTTGATGTATGCTCGTATGGATAACTTCTGTAATCGAGTGCTTTATCATGACTTGCGTGATGCCTACGTGCTGCCCGCTTGTGCTGACGCATTGCGTAAGGCGCAGGCGGAATTGAAGCGTCGTCGACCCGATTTGAGCCTTTGTATATTCGATGCTACACGACCAATGAGCGTGCAGCAGACGATGTGGGACGCAGTGAAAGATACCCCAAAGTATTTCTATGTGTCTAATCCTGCGCACGGAGGAGGTATGCATAACTATGGGATGGCTGTAGATATTAGTATCTGTAAGGCCTCTTGGAATGATGCTACATGGCGTGATGGTGCCACACGTTGTTTGATAGATACGATCCCAATGGGTGTGAAGGTAGACCACATGGGGATAGCCAGTCATATTGATAAAGAGAATGACCTCGTTGCTCGTCGTCTTATCTCTCGTGAGGCATTAGCCAACCGCCGACTCCTTCGTGAGGTGATGAGTGCTGCTGGTTTCATGCCTTTACGTACCGAGTGGTGGCACTTCAACCTTTGTACAAGGGCTTGGGCAAAGCAGAATTTGAGGGTGGTGAGGTAAAAAAGGAAGAAAAACCACTGCTCGCTTACTCTATCAAGTAGCCCCTCCTTGCCCCTCCCCCAAAGGGAGGGGAGTGAATCTCGAGATACCCCCGATGTTAAATGGAAAGTAAGAAGATATGAGGAAGGGTAGTGTGAACAGGTAAGAAGGTTATATGCAAGAATCCTTAAACAAGATATAAGATTCTTTAGGTAAGGTGTTGGAGTATTTAATAGGATAAAAAGTATAGGCAGATAAGATGGATAGAACGGACAAAATTAAGCAAGAGGAATTTCCTTTGCCACGATATGTGCAGGAAGTTTTGAGCAAACATAACATTTCACTCCCCTCCCTTTGGGGGAGGGGTAAGGAGGGGCTGTTCGGTAGTCTTTCTGTCTTAGCCCTCCAATCCCACCGCTACCCTGATATTGATATGCCCTTCTTGCTCGACCAGTTGACAGGATGGCAAACTGCGCGCACGAAAACTGCCGTTGTGGGCAGCGAATGAGGATATTATCTATCCCCCGCATTTATCGATGGAACAATGTTCAAGTGAGCAGACTGCGGAATATAAGGCGCGATTAGTAGCACGCCTTGTAGGGCTGGAGAACATAGCTTCTTCTGACCTTAATAACGATTGTAGTAGACCTTCTGCTGGAGAAGAAACTACTCCAAAGCAGCAAGAATATCATGTTCGGAACAGTTTTGAAGGGTCGTTCTGCGACCTAACAGGCGGCTTTGGCGTTGATTTCTCCTTTATCGCGCGTAGCTTCAAACGTGCTATTTATGTTGAACAGCAGGATAATTTATGTGAATTGGCACGTCATAACTTCCATGCTTTAGGCTTAATACAAGCTGAAGTAGTTAATGGTGACGGTACAACTTACCTCCATCAGCTCGACCATGTGTCTGTGTTATTCCTCGATCCTGCGCGTCGTAACGAGCAAGGAGGTAAGACTGTGCTCATAAGTGATTGTACACCCGATGTCTTGGCATTAGAAGAAGAACTCTTAGAGAAGGCTGATTCTGTTGTTATAAAGCTGTCGCCAATGCTCGATTGGCATCGTGCTGTGGACGAACTCAATTGTTTGGGCAATGTTGTTCGTGAGGTACATATCGTCTCTGTACGCAATGAATGTAAGGAATTACTGTTAGTTTTGCAGAGAACGAAAAATGAAAAAGATGACAAGACGGCTACGGAAAAAGCCCTACAAGTGTTCTGTGTGAATGACGAGAGTATCGTTTCTTATTCTCTCGATGAGGCTTTAAGCACATCACAGCGACTTCTTTCGGCTGTTCCCAAAGCTGGTCAGTATCTCTATGAGCCCAATGCTTCATTGATGAAAGCAGGCTGTTTTGCTTTGCTTACTGCCCGTTATCCACTTTCAGCACTCAGTCTTAATTCTCATCTTTTTGTCTCTGAGGAGGCTATTAATGATTTCCCAGGTCGTCAGTTTGAGATAACAGCGGTTTCATCGTTCAATAAGAAAGAGTTACGACGTAGTCTTTCGGGGATAGACAAAGCTAATCTTGCTGTGCGCAACTTCCCTATGAGTGTTGCTGATTTACGCAAACGATTAAAGATAAAAGAAGGAGGAAACGTCTACCTCTTTGCAACCACGGATGCAGAAAGCAATCACCTGCTTTTTCGTTTGCAAGAAAACAGCGATACCAACTTGTGACTCTCAATAAATTTACCTAACTTTGTAGTCTTTTTCGTTGCGTAACAGAAGCTATGTTTCTTGTCCGCTGAATATGGCGGGTCAGACACTGTTTGGTTAATAGCATAACGACTTTTAAATAGAAATATATGATAAATAATTACCGATAAAAACCTATTAAAACAATGAACAGGTATTTCAAAATGGTCATCGCTGCAGCGTTGATTGGTGTAACAACATCGGCTAATGCGATTGATCGTAAGACATTAGCACAGTACGCTTCTTCGTTACAAGGACTGAAGAAAGAGCAGTTAAAGGCAGCTTTACACAAGCTGATGGACAAGAAGAAAGTCTTACCATACGGCGGAGGTGGTAAAGGAACGTGGTGGGGATTCTGGTATTCAGACCGTGATCCGCAGACAAACGAGTGCTATAATCGTTATAGCGACAAGAAATTCTACTTTGAAAGCACGAATACTGGTAAGTCTATTGCCGGTATGAATATCGAACATTCTTTCCCTAAGAGCTGGTGGGGTGGTCATAAGAATGATGCTTGGTGTGATCTCTATAACCTTTATCCATCCGACTCTCATGCTAACAGTTCAAAGAGTAACTTTGTTATGGGCGTTGTTGTCAACGTTAAAGAAGAAGCTGGTGTGGGTTATGACAAGGTTGGAACGGGTTATGCTGACGGCAGACTTGTGAAGATGTGGGAGCCGGGCGACCGTTTCAAGGGCGAATTCTCACGCAGCTATATGTATATGGCTACCACCTATCAGAACTTAAGCTTTGTTTCAGAAGGTGCCAATCAATTGCAGACGGGAGCTTATCCAACGCTGAAAAAGTGGTCATCAGACCTCTTCCGCCAGTGGAGTAAGAATGACCGTGTTGACGAGATGGAAATCAAACGTAACGAAGCTGTCTATAAATTCAGGGCAATCGTAACCTTTTCATCGACTATCCTAACCTTGCTGAGTACGTATGGGGTGATAGTATGGATGTGGAGTTTAACCCTAATTATGCTATAACAACCGCTTCAGACGATGCACGATACACAAGCGTGATAGTTCCTGAAGACCCAGTAACGCCAGACGATCCGCAGGTAACACCGCAGGGTGGCACTTTCGTAAAGACAACAACAGTCCCAGTATCAGGCAAGCGTTATGTTCTTGTAGCTAATACTGGTAGCAATTTCGTTATAGCATCTACTTTGAAGGGCAAGAGTTTTGGCTATCTGCCAACAAAGGGCATCACTGATAATAATGAAAAGGTGAATGTTGCTGATGATCAGTCGGTTCTTACTTTGGAGCAGGGAACAACAGGTTTCTATATCAAGGATGCTAACGACAAGTACTTCGGGCAGGAGGATAAGTACAAGACCGTTCAGTTTGTGACTAAAGATAAGGCGGTAGAGTGGACATTGGAGCCAAAGGCTGATGGTACATTCACAATCACATCTTCTACGGGTCACGTACTTCAGTACGATACCAAATATAAGACATTTGGTGCTTACAAGCCAGCTTCAGCTAATGGAATCTATCCAATGCTCTATGTAGAGGACACGACAGCAGGAATTGGAACCGTGTGGACTGTAACAACCACAGATGATGCTGTTTATAACTTGCAGGGCGTTCGTATGCCAGCTGATGTACAACTCGCTCCTGGTATCTATATTCGTGGTGGTAAGAAGTTTATTGTGAGATAAATAATCCAGATAATAAGCGAAGTTATTGATAATAAATGGCTTCATAATTCCTTGTGAAAAAGGGATTATGAAGCCTTTTTTAATGGTCGAATGATAATATCTTGCAGATTTGATAAGGCTGAACAACTTTTCTGTTGACGTCAGACACGAGTGGTGCGAATGGTTAGCACGAGTGGTGCGGATGCTTAGCACGTGTGGTGCGGATGCTTAGCACGTGTGGTGCGGATGCCTAACACGAGTCCTTATGACTGAGTAGTAGGGTAGTGATAGTCAATAAAAAGGAGCGTAAATTTGCCAATCTACCTTTTTTTTAGTACTTTTGCACGTTTAAGATTAGGAAAATAACGAAATTAAAAATACTAAATGTCATCAGTTCAGATAAAGAGAGTAGAAACGAAGAAAGACTTAAAGGATTTCATTGAGTTTCATTATGATCTCTACGAGGGCGATCCTTATGATGCCCCAAACCTCTATAGCGATGAGTTGAATACGCTGTCAAGAGACAAGAATGCTGCTTTTGACTTCTGCGAAGCTGAGTATTTCCTCGCCTTAAAGGAGGGGAAAGTGGTGGGGCGTGTAGCTGCCATCATCAATAATAAGGCAAACGAAAAGTGGGAAAAGAAGGATGTTCGCTTCGGTTGGATAGACTTCATTGACGATATCGAAGTGTCAAATGCTCTGTTGAAGGCTGTTGAAGACTACGGCAAAGAGAAGGGCATGACCTCTATTGTTGGTCCACTTGGTTTCACAGATATGGACCCAGAGGGTATGTTGACATGGGGCTTTGATCAGCTCGGTACAATGGCAACCATTTACAACTACGATTATTATCCAAAGCACATGGAGAAACTTGGTGGCTGGGAGAAGGATAATGACTATGTAGAATATCGTCTTGATGTTCCAGAAACAGCTCCAGAGAAATACACAAAGATTGCAGAGATGGTGGAGAAACGTTATAATCTCCATGCGCGTAAGCTGACCAAGAAGGAAATTTTCGAGGGTGGTTATGGCAAGAAACTCTTTGACTTAATCAATGTGACTTACTCTCATCTCTATGGCTTCTCAGAGTTAACTGATCGCCAGATAGACCAGTATGTAAAGATGTATTTCCCACTTGCCGACCTTGATCTCATCACTGTTATTGAGGATGGCAATAAGGATAACCAGTTAGTTGGTCTTGCTATTACGATTCCATCACTGACACGTGCCTTGCAGAAGTGTCGTCGTGGACGTCTTTTCCCATTCGGATGGTGGCATTTGTTACGTGCAATAAAGTTCCATAAGACAGAAGTAGTAGACCTTCTTTTGATAGGTGTTCTGCCAGAATATCGTTCAAAGGGAGCGAATGCACTTGTCTTCGCTGACCTCATTCCACGTTATGTGAAGTACGGCTTCAAGTGGGGTGAAACGCACGTGGAGATGGAAACCAACGAAAGCGTACAGAGCCAGTGGGGTCCATTAGACCCAACTATGCACAAGAAGCGCAGATGCTATAGAAAAGCTATTGGGTGATGGATGATGAGTGTTGGGTGTTGATGGACAGCTTTAACATGTGTTCTTTTTATATTTTCACGTGTTTCTTCTATTTCAACACCTAATTACTCATTAATGAACACTCAATATCATTAAATAGTCAAGCCCTTATGACCTAATAATTAACCCTCAATAACCAATCATTCACAGTCAATAACCCAGCACATGGATAAATCAACAGCAACCAACCCTCAATCCTCAACACCCGTATCTTACACCGACGATAATATCCGACATCTATCGGATATGGAGCATGTACGTACTCGTCCAGGTATGTATATTGGTCGTTTGGGCGATGGAAAGTTGCCTGAAGATGGTATTTATGTACTCTTGAAGGAGGTCATTGATAACTCTATTGACGAGTTTAAGATGAATGCTGGCGACCGTATTGAGATTGATGTGGAGGATAATCTGCGTGTTAGTGTGCGCGACTATGGGCGTGGTATTCCACAGGGTAAGCTTGTTGAGGCTGTGTCTGTACTGAATACGGGTGGTAAGTATGACTCTAAGGCATTTAAGAAGAGTGTCGGTTTGAATGGTGTCGGTATCAAAGCTGTTAACGCTCTCAGTTCTCGTTTTGAGGTAAAGAGCTATCGTGATGGTAAGGTACGTGAACTATCGTTTGAGAAAGGTAACCTCCAAAGCGACAAAACAAAGAAGTCTGCGGATGAGAATGGTACTTATATCTACTTTGAACCAGATGCAACGCTCTTCAAGAATTATAGCTTCCATGATGATATTGTGGAGGAGATGCTTCGTAACTATACCTATCTAAACACAGGATTGACCATTATGTACAATGGTCGTCGTATACTTTAGTCGACATGGTTTGAAGGACCTTTTGACTGATAATATGACCGTTGATCCATTGTATCCGATTGTTCACATGAAGGGAGAGGATATTGAAATCGCTTTCACACACACCAATCAATATGGCGAGGAGTACTACTCCTTCGTGAATGGTCAGCATACAACACAGGGCGGTACACACCAGACAGCTTTCAAAGAGCATATTGCTAAGACAATAAAAGAGTTCTTTGGCAAGTATGAGTATGGTGATATTCGTAATGGATTGGTGGCTGCTATCGCTGTAAACGTTGAGGAACCCGTGTTTGAGTCACAGACAAAGATTAAGTTAGTTCCACACAGATGTCACCTGATGGTGAATCTATCAATAAGTATGTGGGCGACTTTATCAAGACAAACGTCGACAACTATCTCCATATTCACAAAGAAGACTTCACCGATATACTTGAGAATAAAATCAAGGAAACCGAACGCGAGCGTAAGGCAATGGCTGGTGTTACGAAGTTGGCACGCGAGAGAGCGAAGAAAGCCAACCTCCATAACCGTAAGTTGCGTGACTGTCGTGTACACTATTGTGACGTAAAGAACAATCGAAAAGAGGAGAGTTCAATCTTCATTACAGAGGGTGATTCTGCCAGCGGAAGCATCACTAAGAGTCGTGATGTCAATACACAAGCTGTCTTCTCATTGCGTGGAAAGCCGCTTAACTGCTTCGGTTTGACCAAGAAGGTGGTGTATGAGAATGAGGAGTTTAACCTGCTTCAGGCTGCACTTGATATTGAAGACGGACTCGATTCACTCAGATATAACAAGGTGATAGTCGCAACGGATGCCGATGTTGACGGTATGCACATCCGTTTACTCATCATAACTTTCTTCCTTCAGTTCTTCCCAGAGCTGATAAAGAAAGGGCATGTATATGTCCTTCAGACACCACTCTTCCGTGTTCGTAATCGTCGAACAAAGATTAAGAACAAAGAGGTAATTGCCGAAGCGGACGCTCGTCGTGTGAAAGGAGAGAGAAAAAGAACGACTTTATTACACGCTATTGTTATTCAGAGGAGGAGCGTATCGCTGCTATCACTGAGCTTGGACCAGATCCAGAAATCACCCGATTCAAGGGTCTTGGTGAGATTTCTCCTGACGAATTTGCCCATTTCATCGGTCCAGATATGCGTCTTGAGCAGGTTACGTTACATAAGAATGACCAAGTAGCTAAGCTCTTGGAGTATTATATGGGTAAGAATACGATGGAACGCCAGAACTTTATTATTGACAACCTCGTTATAGAAGAGGACCTTCCTGACGTGGAAAAATAATAAAGAAAGTCGGTAAAAGGGATAGAATTTCCAAATGATGTCCGTACGATAGTTGGTACATCTGTGAGTAATGTAAATAAAATTGAAGAGCAAAAGGCTGTTTTTAAAGGGGCTTTTTTTTACTTTCTTCAAGCATATAACAAAACTATTAAAACATAAGATTAGGATATGACAAAGTATATTTATCTTTTACTTTTTTACCTTTTTACCTTTTTACCTTTGTCGGCGCAGCAGAGTAACGACTCTCCTTTACGCAAACTGCAGTTGGCAGAGATGGCAATTAAGAACTTCTATGTAGACTCTGTGAACGAGCAGAAGTTAGCGGAGGATGCTATCAGGGGTATGCTCGAGAAGCTCGACCCACATTCTACGTACACCGATGCAAAGGAAACCAAAGCGATGAACGAACCATTGCAGGGTGACTTTGAGGTATTGGCGTGCAGTTCAATATGATTGAAGATACACTTGTCGTTATCCAACCTGTTGTCAACGGACCATCTCAGAAGGTGGGCATCCTTGCTGGCGACCGTATCATCAGTGTGAACGACTCTACTATCGCTGGTGTGAAGATGGCACGTATCGACATTATGAAGATGTTGCGTGGTAAGAAGGGAACGAAAGTGAAGTTGGGGATTGTGCGTCGTGGCGTGAAAGGTGTGTTGACCTTTGTTGTTACACGTGCTAAGATACCTATTCATACCATCAATGCTTCTTATATGATTCGTCCTAATGTAGGGTATATCCGAATTGAAAGCTTCGGAATGAAGACCCATGACGAGTTCATGTCGGCTGTTGACTCACTGAAAAAGAAGGGAATGAAGACCCTACTTCTCGACCTACAAGACAATGGCGGAGGTTATCTTCAGTCTGCTGTTCAGATATCAAATGAGCTTCTCAAGGACAATGACATGATTGTTTACACCGAAGGACGTCGTGCTCGTCGCCAGAATTTCAAGGCAATTGGTAACGGACGTTTGCAGGATGTAAAGGTTTATGTAATGGTGAACGAGCTTTCGGCTTCGGCTGCTGAGATAGTCACTGGTGCTATTCAAGATAATGACCGCGGAACGGTTGTGGGTCGCAGAACCTTTGGTAAGGGACTTGTACAGCGTCCGTTCGACCTCCCTGATGGTAGTATGATTCGTCTGACGATAGCCCATTATTACACGCCAAGTGGTCGTTGTATTCAGAAACCTTATACAAAAGGCGACCTGAAGGATTACGAGATGGATATCGAGAAACGATTTAAACATGGCGAGTTGACCAATCCAGACAGTATTCAATTCTCTGATTCTTTGAAGTATTACACCATCCGCAAGCATCGTGTTGTCTATGGTGGCGGTGGTATTATGCCTGATTACTTCGTTCCACTTGATACCGCAAAGTTTACACGTTATCATCGTATGTTGGCAACAAAGAGCATTATCATCAATGCTTATTTGAAGTATGCTGATGCGAATCGTCAGGCTTTGAAGGCGCAATACAGCTCATTTGACGCGTTTAATAAGGGTTATGTGGTACCGCAGTCGTTACTCGATGAAATTGTGGCAGAGGGTAAGAAAGAAAAGGTAGAGCCTAAGGATGCTGCCGAATTAAAGGAAACACTTCCTCATATAGCTTTACAACTAAAGGCTCTTACTGCCCGTGATATCTGGGATATGAACGAGTATTTCCGTATATGGAATGAGCAGAGTGATATTGTCACCAAAGCTGTTGAACTTGCTACGGGTAAATAGAAAGGCTGCATCATACGCTCTTTTAAAGGGTTTAGTCTGTTTTGTAATATAGCCTTGTTTGGCTAATAATATAAGAAAAGGTGCTTAATTGGACTCCAATTAAGCCCTTTTTTGTTTCTATCTAAACCCCAATTAGCCGTTAGAGTCTAAACAGACTTTATTTTATTATCGAACAAACTGGGGTTAATTATCCCTATAATTACTCTGCAACTTAGACTAACTCACACGTAAATTTATAAGTTATTCTCCATCACAATACATCTTTTTCACAGAGAGCTAAGCCTCCGCACAACATGTGCTAAGCCTCCACACCATACGTGCTAATGCTCCGCACATCACGTGCGGAGCATGAATAGATAGCTTATAAGTAATGCTAAGCACGGCAAGACGAGGTTTGTTAAGTCCTAATACTATTCCTTTCTCTTGTTTAGCCTAAATCAGTCATCAGAGCATAAACATATTTTTGTTTTGCTGTCGTGCAGATTAAACTGTCTTTGCAACGCAGGCGTAGCGAACAATGTCAAGTTACAAAGATAGACAAGATGTCGAAAAGAAATTAAAGCTGTAGGAAACAATACTCAAAGTAAGAATTATGAATATTGTGGTCTAATGATCGATTTGGATTTAGATATGGCTTTTGACAAAGAGGAGCAGATAAACAATAAGGGCTGAAACCCAAAATTGGATTCCAGCCCTTTACTTTTTAATGTGGGAAACTTTACCTATAATATAATAAAAGCTTATTATTCGCCACTCATTTCCTTTAATAGAGCGAGAGCTTTATTTTCGTTTTCTTCCATAATCTCACGTTCACGAGGACCCTTGTCGTCGATACCACAGAGGTGAAGGATGCCATGAATGATAACTCGGTTAAGCTCGTCTTCGTATGACTTCTTGAACAGTTCGGCATTAGTACGGACCGTGTCAAGCGAGATAACGAGGTCGCCATTGAGCACGTCATCCTCATCATAGTCGAAAGTGATGATATCCGTGTAGTAATCATGTCCTAAATACTCGTTGTTAACTTCGAGAATCTTCTCATCATCTACGAACATATAACCAATTTCTCCAACCTTTCGTCCATGGGTTGCAGCAACAGCTTTAATCCAACGAGTAATCTCTCGCTTCTTGATTTTAGGCATCTTAACGCCTTCAGCACTATATGTTATCATCGTGTTCTTGTTTTATCAATGTGCCTTGTGAGCATCTTTCTAATCGTTAATATCCCTTTGGTAGGAACTCAGTGATGTCTCTTCCAAAGTTGTTCAGCTCTCTTACAACGCTTGAGCTGATACTTTCTAATTGTGGTTCTGCGTAGAATAAGATGGTTTCAATACGGCTCAAGCGTCGGTTGATGTCGGCTTGTTCACGCTCATATTCGAAGTCTTTTACGCAACGTACACCCTTAATGATATATTCGGCTCCCTCTCTTTGTGCAAAGTCTATGGTGAGGTCGCTGTATGCCTTTACTTCAATCTTTGGCTCGTTAGCATAGAGTCGTGCTATACGTTCGGTTCGTTCCTCCGTACTGAACATATACTTCTTCCGCTCATTGACACCAACACCAATCACAACCTTGTCAAAGAGGGGCAGTGCACGGCATACAATAGAGTCGTGCCCTATTGTAAATGGATCAAAGCTTCCAACAAATATACCTATTTTCATTTGTTTATTTTCTGCAAAATATTGCCAATGAACATAAAGTAAAGCTTGCTTTAACTTTGCCGAATGCAGCTTATTTTATGCAAAAATACTGCCAATGAACATAAAGTAAAGCTTGCTTTAACTTTGTCGAATACAGCTTATTTTCTGCAAAAGTACTCTATTTCTATTATATAACCAAAAAAGCTGGTGGATTATTTCCACCAGCTATTCCTTGAATATCCTGTAGTGAGATATTACCAAGTAGGTTGATAATTGTTATTTCATTGCGTTCTATGGCAAGCAGGGCAAACTCTTTCTTTCCATTCGGGTAATGCCGCTCGTAGATAGTAGTATGTTCGCTCCCCTCATTGACTTGCATTACAATCGAATACTTTTGTTGATTGAAGATGCTTTGGGCAGACTTCTTGATAGAAGGAATCAGTGAAGGACGTTCGCAGGAGAGTATCTGCAGATAGTCGAGACGGCTGGCAATCTTACTAATATCCTTGTTACCTGCTTTCACATTTCCCATCATACGCATCATATTACGCGATATATAGACGGTAGAGACACCATCCGTTTCGCTGTATTTATCGAACAATGCCTTTTGAGCGAATGCCGTTATACAGGCTATCATAGTCATACAAAGCGTTAAAATAATTCTCTTCATAATCTAATCCCTTGTTTTATTAGTGATGTTCTCGGTAGCGTCAATACCCTTATTGAGCGTCTTTGAGAATTTCATCAGTGCTTTTGACGTCTCGGCGTAAGCGTCTTTAGCGTTAGTATAGGTGTCCTGTTCAGTTTGTGGAGACTTATTCTCGTTTTGATAAACGATAGCTCCCGCGGCAAAGAGAAGCAACAGACTGGCTGCTATCCCTACTACCCAGCGCAGGTTGATATGCCTTATCGTGCGGCAAGTAGTGACTTCTAAGGTGTTCCACTGGCTAATCTGACGACTGAGACGCTCTTCCATTCCTGCTGGTGTAGGACATTCAGAAGACTGGAGAGCCGTAAAGAAGATGCTTTCCTCCTTCAAATTAGCATCGATGTCTTTGCTATTGAAGTATGTACGCAGCGTCTTCTCCTCCTCTTCGGTGGTCATTCCATCGTAGTATCGGTCAAGTAAACGCTTTATTTCTTCAGTCTTTATCATATCTCATTGCTTTTATCTGTTCTCTAATCTTCTTTCGGGCTCGGCTGAGAATACTTCTTATATTCACCTCCGTAAGCCCTGTTTCGATGCTGATTTCCTCAAAACTGCAGTCTTCAATATCACGCATCAGCATGATTTTTGCCTGTGGTTCAGGTAGATGGGTAATTAACTGCCTTACGCGTTGGTATTCGTCAGCCTGCTCTAATTGCTTACTTATGTTCTGTGAGGAGCTTACTTGCAGACTTCCCACATCTTTGTCGACTTCTTGAAGGTGTCCTGCTCTCATCTTGTCATAGAAGAGTCGGCGTAGTACTGTTATACTATAAGCCTCGGGATTATCCACCATTCTCATCTTATCACGCTGCATCCAGAGTTTTTAGGAAGGTCTCTTGTACCATATCCTCAGCAGCTTGCGCGTTGCTCATCAGCCTATATGCCACCGAAAAGAGTTTCCGATGGCAGGGGTAGGAATAGCTGTTTGAATTCGCTTGCTTGCATAGGCAGATGTGCGTTTTAGACAATAATCGGCTATGATGTAAGGTTGTTCGCCCTATAACTTATAGCTTTTCAGATTCTTCTTGTTGGTACTTTCTTTCACAACAGAGTCGACATCGTTAGGACTTATCTTACCTTTAATCTGCACTATGGCGCCATCTTGTTTGTCAATAGCGAGAATGAGCACTTCACGAATGCACCCTTTCTTTTCTTTGAGGTAAACATAATTAGTCTCATCTGCCTGCTTATTGTAGATGATTGGCGTATATCCCTTAGGATGGAAGGTCTGAACGGTGTTTCTAAAACGGCTTTTTACAATCGAATCACAGTCGTCAAAGACAAGTATACGAAAGGAAGACACCGCTTTCAGAGCCTTGGAATCGTCCGAATGGCCTTTAGCAAGCACCTTCAAGAACGACATTAAGGCAGGTGTTATATGAAGATGAATAACGTTTTTCTCGTGCCTATATTGTTCAATTAGCCCTTTTACGCTCTGCGCTGAGGCTGATAATGTACTGAGAGCAAGGATGACTATGATGATAAACCGTTTCATAATGTGTCTTTGTTTACTTGGTTTGTGACTTTACGACATCATCAATATTAGAAGGATTGATATGTCCTACGATATTGATGAGTGAGCAGTCTTCTTTGTCCATAGCGAAGACAACAAGGCTCTGCACTTCCTTTTCGTTACCTTTAATGAAGATTCTGACCTTTTCGCCGTTCTCATTTGCCTTCACCATAGGCTCATATCCTTGTGTTTCCAGCTTACTGATACGGTTGTATAAGTTGTCTTTTAGCCTTTGGTCAGCCTTCTCAAAAGTTAAAATTTGCAGTCCGTCGATTTGCTCAGCGAGTGCATTAGCGGTCTCGTCGTTGGCAGCCTTCAGTCCAAGCTTTATGAGTGTCTTAGGCAAGTTGACGTAAGTGACGTTATTTCCACTCTTAAACTCTTTGAAAATAGACCCTATCTCATCATTCTTAGGTTGTGTGATGAGACTCGTTGGGTTGGCTTTTACGGTGCAGCTTGAGCATAGAATGGCTACAGCGAATGCGATAGTAAAGATTGTTGTTTTCATTGTCTTGATGTTTAATTAGGTTGGTAAATCAGTAATTGTTCACATCTATAGAGACGGAAGATAGGGTAGATTTGTGGCAAAGAAATGTCCTTTTTTTCAGTATAAGCATCTTTTATGGTATTAAGATACTATGCTAAAAGATGATAACAACCGCCAGCCATAGCCCTTATTACCCCTTTCATTTCCAGTGTAAAGAGGAGTCCTGTGAGCCTTGCGATAGGAATATTCGCTTGAATAGACAAGAGATTAATCTGCAAGTCATTGTTCTTAGCGAGCACCCGAACGATAGCTTCCTCTTCTGGAGACAAATCAGGGAAAAGCGTTCGTTCAATTCCTCGTTGTTGTGCCTGCTCTAATTTGATAGCATCATCCCATCCCATTGCCTTCACAAAATCAGTAGCTGACGTGATGAGGGCAGCCCCATTATCGCGAATAAGGTTGTTACAGCCCTCGCTATAATCCGAATGAACAGAGCCAGGGAAGGCAAATACTTCTCGTCCATAGCTACGAGCGATACTGCAGGTGATAAGTCCTCCGCCCTTGGCAGCCGATTCTACGAGGATTGTAGCATCTGCACAACCTGCCACGATACGGTTACGCTGTACGAAGTTGCGGGCAACGGGCTGCGTATGCGTGGTATATTCCGACAGTAATCCACCTTGTTTAATCATCTTTAAAGCTGTATCTCTGTGTCCACGAGGGTAGATATCATCGAGTCCATGAGCCAATACTCCTACAGTTTCAAAGCCATTCTCCAAGGCAGCTCGGTGTGCATGGATGTCTACGCCGTATGCAAGTCCACTGAGGATGAGTACATCTGGGCAAAGTGCTTTTAGTTCTCTGACAAACGAACGGATAATATCTTGCCCGTAGGTGGTGCAGTGTCGTGTGCCGATAATATTGATAACGTGTCGATTGTTGAGGTCGGCATTACCGAGATAATAGAGTAGGATAGGTGCATCTGGGCACTCTTTGAGCCGTTGTGGATAGCGTTCATCATTCATACAGATAGGCTCAATGTGATGCAGTTGGTCGTATTCCAACTCTTGTTCGGCTCTTTCTCTCAAGCTGTCAACATCTTTCAAGGCTTTTATAAGATGCGTTGAGGCTTCAGGAAGAATCTCTCTGATATCTCTTTTATGTTCTATGACAGCCGTGGCAGAGCCTGCTCGCTTGTAAAGTTCAGCCAATTCGCTGAGGTTAAAGCGAGTAAGTCGGGTCAGTAGGATTGAGTTTAAGGCTTCCATGGTGTAGGTAATGGTAGGTAGTAGCTCCCCACCTTCCCCAAAATAGGGGAAGACTTAGGGAGTAAATAAACTTTTACAATACTCTTGCAAACGCTTCATCGTATTCCTTGCTACTGCCCAATCTACCATTGATGAGCGTCACAAGGTCTACATCTGCATGGAAACAAAGGCGTTCATCACTGGCACGGAAGAGGTCGTGAGAGAACACCCAGCGTAGTCCATTCTTCTTTAATGACATACGTGAGATAATCTCGTCATCACAAGTAAACGGTACTTTATAAGTGAGTTGCATTCGTGCAACAACAGCATCAACGCCTTTTGCGTGCAGTTCAGAGAAACTAACACCCAATGATTTAAGGAATCTATGGCGTGTATGCTCTGTGTAATGCAGATAGTTTGCATTGTTTACGATACCTTGGATATCGCACTCATAGTCGCGAACATCCAATCTTGTCTCAAAGATGTATTTCTTCTTTTCCATAATCTATTTTGTTTTTAGGATTTTATTGGGCATATTAGGCCTATTAGCCTTATATGCCCCATTAGGCTTATTAGCCCAATTTTCCTAACCCTTTAATGATGATTTTCCCTTCAAATATTCATATCCAATCCTGCAACGCAGGCAGTCTTTTCGGTCGCAGTATGCTTTTTTCAACTGTATAAGGGCTTGCGAATCGCCCGCTGTCTCAACCATTAACCCCACTTCTTTCCACATCCTTACGATGTGATTATCCTCTGCTTTTAACGCTTCGAGGAAGTTGAAGGCACGTTCACAGTACTTTTCTGCGTTCTTGTGTTTGCCGTAAGCGAAGAGGATAGGTGCAACGGTGTTGATAATCAGCAGATTCAATGATCCTGCTGATAGTTTCTTCTCGCTCTTAGCACTCTCTTCTCCAAAGACATAATGCGTTTCCCAGTAGCGTGTTACCTGTGTTGCTAATAGTTCTCGCACCTGCTTTACGCTCTCACATTCCAACAATTGCGACAATCCTGCCCGCTGTTCATAGTAGAGCCGAGCGAGTTGTGCGATGCGGATATGCGGAAAGTTCTGTGGTCGTAAGCGGAGGAACCGCCATTGATTAACGTCCATTGCTTGTAGTCCAAACTTATGTGCTAAGTACTGATATTCGCTTTCAGCTCTGTGAAATAGCGATCGTTCAGTGCCTGCTGTTGGTATCGTTCTGGGATAGCTGCTATATCTAACAATCCAGCTTGCCCCAAGAAGAAGGCTTCAATCTGCATAAGATTGTCCCGATGATGGGCAATGCTCTGCAGCGGAATCAGTTTTGCCCATGTCTCGAAGGCATCGCCATTGATACCGAAACCATAGTTGCGGGCAAGCGTTACGAAGTAAGCCGCTTCCCAAGAGCCGTCACAGTCTTTCACTCGTTGGGCTATTGCCTCTGTCTTCTGTTCCAACCTTTCAGTCTGTAAGGCACTCATCCATGAATGAACCATCAGTTTTGACAGACTTGGAATGATACGATAACAAGCTGGATATTCATCCGTTGTGAGCAGTTCTTCGTAATGTTCTCGCACATCTGTTGGCACTTGCAATCGCATTTGTGGCGGATAGTCGCCTTGTCTTGTCTTAACATCAACGTCGATAAACTCAGCCACATGCAGGATAACATTGTTATAATTCGGGTCGCGATCGTGTCGATGCAGAAACCAGTCAGACGCACGGTCGTGTATCTCCACATTACCCACCCATAGCGTTCCGCCAATCTTTACTTTGGCATTGAAGAAGTCTGGGCCAGCGTTATGATTATGTAGTCCAGCGTCAATGACTTCCACCTCCTGTCCGTCAGTAGTCTTAAGTTCTGTCAACGGAAACAGCTTGTGTTTCCATACATAATGGATGAGTTGCTCCATAATAGATTCTTGGTTTGTATCAGTACGCAAATATACAAAGTTTTTAAGAAAAATAGAAGTCTTATCTACGTATTTTTCTTATTATTCTGCACCATAGTTTCACTCATCTTCGCGCTTCGCACTATTGGTGTTAAGCCCCAGCACGATGCGTGTTTACCATCAGCACCATACGTGCGGGGCGTCAACACGATGATTGAAAATGGCAAGTGAGGAAGAAACTTATCTGTTGTTTTATCAGTAAAAGGCAACTTCCGACTTGCCTATACCTTATTTAAAAATACGTAAACTTATTTTGTTTTATGCCGCAAATCAGCTACCTTTGCAATGTTTTAATTCAGATTAATTATGAAAATAGCATTGATAGGCTACGGCAAGATGGGGCGTATGATAGAACAGATAGCCCTTGAGCGTGGCCACGAAATCGTAAGTATTATTGATGTTGACAATATAGAGGACTTTGATTCTCCCGCATTTGCATCGGCTGATGTAGCCATAGAGTTTACGAATCCTACGGCTGCTTTTGCTAATTATCAGCGTGCTTTTGCACATAATGTGAAGGTTGTCAGCGGCTCTACGGGCTGGATGCAGGAGCATAAGGCTGAGGTTGAGCGTATGTGTACAGAAGGTGGACAAACTTTGTTTTGGGCAAGTAACTTCTCAATTGGCGTTGCTATTTTCTCTGCTGTCAACCGTTACTTAGCAAAGATAATGAATGGTTTCCCACAGTATAGCGTTGAGATGGAGGAAGTGCACCATGTTCACAAGCTCGATGCACCATCGGGAACAGCCATAACCCTTGCAGAAGAGATAATCAATGACCTCGACCGCAAAGACAAGTGGGTAAAGGGTTTCCAGCATGCAGCTGATGGCACGGAGTCTGGTAGCAATGAGGTTGCTGCCAATGAGTTGCCTATCGCATCTATCCGTCGCGACGAAGTGCCTGGTATTCATAGCATCAGTTATGACTCAGAGGCCGATAAGATTACGATTACTCACGATGCTCACAACCGTAAGGGCTTTGCTCTCGGTGCTGTCTTAGCAGCTGAATACACCAAAGATCACACCGGTTTGCTTACAACGAGCGATTTATTTAAGTTTTAAACTTGGGTGTTGGGTGCTGGGTGTTGGGTCTTGATGATTACTGATAGTTTTCAAAACTAATAGTTATTCATCATGCACCATCATATAGCTCATTATCTAATATTTGAGCTTCCAACATTTCATCACCACCCATCACTCACCACCCATCACCTATCACCATCATGATTGATAAAGAAAAAGCAGCCCTTAATCCAAAGAAGCAATGGGCAAAGTTTATTTGTGTTCTCGTTCTCTACCTCCTTTTCCTGTTCTGGGTAAAGAGTTGGTGGGGATTGTTAGTAGTTCCATTTATCTTTGATGTGTATATCACAAAGAAGATTCGTTGGCAGTGGTGGAAGGATTCTGAAGGTCCTATTCGCTTTGTTATGGGATGGGTTGATGCTCTACTCTTTGCATTGGTAGCAGTGTATTTCATCAATCTTTTCTTCTTCCAGAACTACGTTATTCCTTCTTCTTCCCTTGAGAAGTCACTCCTCACGGGCGATTACCTCTTTGTGTCGAAGGTAAGCTATGGTCCTCGTATTCCTGAGACACCATTGACAATGCCGCTGACACAGCACACCTTGCCTATTATTAATACTAAGAGCTATATCTCTTGGCCACATTGGGACTACCGTCGTGTGAAGGGTTTGGGTAAGGTACAGCTCAATGATATCGTTGTATTCAACTTCCCTGCAGGTGATACTATCATGAGCGAACCAGCTTATCAGGGCAATGACTACTATTATGATGTCTATACAATGGGTACGAACTTCCTTGCACAACAGAACCCAAATATCAATCTGTCGGCGATGAATACACTTCAGCAGCGTGCTTTCTTTGATAAGGCATACGCTACGGGTAGAGCTTATATCGTCAGAAATGCAGGTACTTTTGGTTCATTAGATTGGCGCCCTACCGACCGTCGTGAGAACTATGTAAAGCGTTGTGTGGGTCTTCCTGGACAGACTTTGCAGATTAAGAATAAGATTGTTTATGTCGACGGAAAGGCAAATAAAGAGCCAGAGAAAGTCGAATATACCTATTTTATTAAGTTTAAAAACATCGCTGTTTCTGATTTCATAGGAGAACGTTACGACGAACTTCGCAAGGAATTGGAAATTAGTGATGAGGATGTACAGAGCCTTAGCCGTCTACATGGATATGACTTGAGCCAAGGTAACGTGCTTAATAAGGATATTCTGTCTTATGATGGTTATATGCCATTGACCAAACGAGCCGTTGCAGAGCTGAAACGTCAGGGACTCATTAAGTCTATGCGTCCTGTAACTGATAAGGACCTCTACTCTGGTCTAACCTATCCTCTCAATGGTTTACAGGATGGACACGCGATAACTATGGTCCAGTATGGATTCCTGCAAAGGGTAAGTCGGTTACATTGACATTAGAGAATCTCCCTATTTATGAGCGTTGTATCAAGGTTTACGAGGGCAACGACTTGCAGGTGAAGGGCGGAAAGATATATATTAATGGTAAGCCAGCAAATAGCTACACCTTTAAGTTGGACTACTATTGGATGATGGGTGATAACCGTCACAACTCTGCCGACAGCCGTTTTTGGGGCTTCGTACCAGAGGATCATGTTGTAGGTAAGCCAATCTTCATCTGGTGGTCAAGCGATCCAGACCGTAAGGGCTTCGGTGGTATCCGTTGGCACAGACTGTTTAACTGGGTGGATAATATAAAGTAGGTGCCTCAAAGGACCTCCCCAAGCCCCTCCAAAGGAGGGGATGTGCAAGTTACCAAAGTTTGGTAAACGTTACACATCCCCTCTTTTTTTGTCATCGTTCAATTATATTATAAGCAAAACAGTTATGGTGTATTCTGATAAAAACAACATAGTCAGTTCAAACAATAGCAATATCGGTAACTTAACATTCCCTCCTTCGGAGGGGCTTGGGGAGGTCTTACTCTCCTCTGCTTACTTTGCTCCTATTCAATGGTATCAGAAGTTGAACCGCTATGACAGTTGCTTGATAGAGCAACATGATAACTTCGTTAAGCAGACTTACCGTAATCGTTGCGTAATCGCTTCTGCGAATGGTCCGCAGACCCTCTCCATCCCTGTCGAGAAGTTTGAGACTTTGAAGTGTCCGATGAAAGATGTGCGTATCAGCGACCATAATAATTGGCGTCACCAGCACTGGAATGCGCTGTTGTCGTCTTATGGTGAGAGTCCGTTTTTTGAATATTATGAGGATGATATACGCCCGTTCTTTGAGCGGAAATGGAAGTATCTCTATGATTTCAATTGGGAGATAACACTGAAAATGTGCGAACTCATCGATATTATGCCCTGTATGCGTCGCACAGATACCTATCAAATGGATGTTCCCGATGGAACCGATGATTTCAGAGAGATAATTCGTCCGAAGCATCCGGGTGTCGATACCGACTTTGTTCCTCGTCGTTACTATCAAGTTTATCAACAGAAGTTTGGTTTCCTGCCCAACCTTAGTATTCTTGACTTGCTTTTTAACGAGGGTAATGAGAGTGTACTATACTTATAAGAGGCCGTAAATGCAGTGTTTTTAGGCTGTAATAATCCCTTTATCTCTCTTCTCAATTCTTTAAAAGGTATGTTTTGCGAATTATTTTCATGAAAAAAAGAAATTATTTACGTGAAAAGAAATATTTATTTTCATGAAGAAAAATATTTATTTTCATGAAAATAATTCGAAAAAGGCGTAGAGTTGTTGTCTTATAACAGCTCTACGCCTTTTTTATTTAGCCTTTTCAGCGTTTTACTTTGTCCCTTTTTAAAACAAAATAGAAGGGAGATAGGATTACAATTGTCCTGCCTCAACCTGCAAGACAATACGCTCTACAAGTCTGTCTGCTCCATTTGGCTCGTAGCGTTTCTTCAAACTACTGCCGAAAGCCCACGCAAAAGCCTGATAGAAACCTGCTCGCACAGGTCCGAGGAAAGCTTGTACAAGTTCGTATGAGGTTGAATTACACTCACGGTCGATAAGCTTAATAAGCAGTTTACCTTGTGTGAAAGTCAGTTTCTTCATACGTGGCTTATAGGTGTTCCAGATTTCTTTCTCCACCTTCTTCATGTGTTCGTCACGCTCTTTCTTAGTAGGAATCGTCTCAAGATAAGCACCCGTTTCGAGAATAATCTGGTTACACTCCTTGGCTATTGGCAGCACCTTTTTGATGTTATAAACCAATCGATAGTAAGCTGTTTCTTGCGCCTTATTCTTGAATTCGAGCGGTGGGAAGACGTAAACTTTGCTTGTTCTGACATATTGAATGCTGTCGGCTCCCACCTTTGCCTTCCCGATGTGAACCATAGGTACAAACGTAGGAGAGTCCATATCTACCACGCGATCTTCGGGGTTGATATGGTCTTGCGCTGTTGCAGTTGTAGAAAGCAACAGAAGTGTTCCAAGTGTGAAAAGCAATCGTTTACTCATAACTGATTCATTACCCAGTTCTTTCGGTGGGTGCAGTTTACCTTTTGCAAAAGTAGCGATTATTTCTGAAGTGTGTTAAGAAATTCATAATAATTTGTCATTTCCCACTACTTATCGCCTTTATAACCAATGTTTTTACTGATAAAAGCAATCATTTTGAGACAACTTAGGGATATGTGACAGGGTTGATAAAGTATATTTTTTGTCGTCTTTATACGGTCTTAGCTTATAGCTTTACTTGTCATAATGTCACCTTAGTTCCGCCTACATTCACGATAACTATATCTTTGGCTTTCGATATGATACTAAAGAATGTTAAACGCCTTGCTTTTGTTTATGGTATTTGTAAAACCTATCAATATTTTTTCTACTTTTGCGATATAAACCATTACGTAGAACACAACGCTCACGGAATAGGCTTATAGCCTTAGTTTTAGCAGGGTTACTTCGGTTTTTCCAGCTATATGAAGTTTGGTGAGTGTGACTGCGGGCTGTGTCAGCCCATTTTATTATTTGAGCTTATCCTTAAAAAAGAACGAAATAAAACATATATCAAGATGAAGAAGACGCTGTTGTGTACCTGTTTGCTTGCTCTTTCTCTTGGTGCAAACGCACAGGACAACCACGGTTATGGTATCGATGATAGTCGGTTTAAGTCGCTTGCTGAAGAGGTAGCGCACCTAAAGAAAAGCAATGATATGTTTAATGTCTACATTAACTATGCTGCTAATGCGCAGGTAGTATCGGATGCAGACCACCAGTGGAGTACAGGTTTCACGAATAAGCACCTTCGTTTAGAAATCAAAGGTAATCTAACCGATAAGCTCTACTATCGCTTGTGCCATCGTCTGAACAATACAACAGAGGCGAGAAGTGAGGATAATCTTGCTAAGGCAACCGATATTATGATGATTGGTTATAAGTTCTCTGATAAGTTCCGCCTTGAGGCAGGAAAGGTATGTCAGAGTCTTGGCGGTTTTGAAGTGGATGAAAATCCTGTCTATATCTATCAGTTCTCGGACATGACGGGCTCTATGGACTGTTATATGGCAGGCGTTACAGCCGTATATAAGCCTGTTCCGTCACAGGAGTTCGTACTTGGTATTACGAATTCTCACAACGAAAAGTTCAGTGAGGTATATGGTAATAATGCCGTATCCATCGAGGGTGACGGTACACATAGTAGACTGTTGGAGAAGCCACGTAACCCACTTGCTTACTGTCTGAACTGGAATGGAAGTTTTCTGAACGACAAATTGCATACACGTTGGTCATGGGGAATACAAGGAGAGGCGAAACATAAGTATAGTCGTATTCTCATCTTGGGACAGAAACTACAGTTAGACAGACTGCAATGTTACTTTGATTACATGGCTCAAAACGATGGAATCGACCGTTTGGGCATAGCGACAAACGAATTGGGGAGTTCATTCTCTGGATATACTGGCAATGTATGGATGAGCGATATACATTATAATTCCTTCGTGACAAAGCTCAATTGGCAGTTTGTTCCACGTTGGAATCTGATGTTGAAAGGAATGTATGAAACGGCAAGTGTCACAAAGATTGACCGCTTCAAGGACTTCCGTAAGAGCTATGGCTATGTAGGTAGTGTGGAGTATTACCCTGTTAAGAGTCAAGACCTCCGTGTCTTCTTAGCCTATGTGGGCAAGAAAGTAACCTATAAGGACGGTGTAGGCTTGGATAAGTATAATACTAATCGCATAGAATTAGGCTTTATGTACAGAATCAAGGCCTATTAAAAAGAGGAAAGAAAAGAAATAGGAAAGATACTGAAAGGTATTTTTATCAATAAAAGAAACAATCCATTCTCTTCCCGTTAGTGAAAGAGAACAACGCTAACTTTATCAAAATCAAATCATGGAAGAAAGAAATTTCGTGTAGAAAGCGACCTCTTAGGTGAGCTTCAAGTTCCAGAAGAGGCTTATTATGGTGTGCAGACTCAGCGTGCTATCAACAACTATCACATCTCGCGTAAGCGTATGTGTGATTATCCTGACTATGTTGTTGCGATTGCTTACGTCAAATTGGCTGCCGTAGAAACTAACCGTCAGCTCGGTGAAATCAGTGATGAGGTAGCTGATGCGATGGCTCAGGCATGTCGTGAGCTGATTGATGGCAAGATGCACGAGAACTTTGTGACCGATATGGTACAAGGAGGTGCGGGCACATCTGTCAACATGAATGCCAATGAAGTAATTGCTAACCGTGCTTGTGAGATTATGGGTCACAAGAAAGGTGAGTTCCAGTACTGTTCTCCTAACGACCATGCCAACTGCGGTCAGTCAACGAATGATGTCTATCCAACTACTATTCGTCTGACACTCATCCTTCTAAACAAGAAGCTTGTGGCTTCTCTGAGCGAACTCATTGCTGCTTTCCGCAGAAAGGGTGAGGAGTTTAAGCATGTTATCAAGATGGGTCGTACACAGCTGCAGGATGCTGTTCCTATGACAAGCGGTCAGGAGTTCAATGCCTTTGCCAATACGTTGGAGGAGGAGATAGCCAACCTTAATCGTAATGCTGCTCTCTTGCACGAAATCAATATGGGTGGTACTGCTATTGGAACGGGTCTGAATGCTGCTCCTGGTTTCCCAAAGATTTGTGCAGAGAAACTCAGTGAATTGACAGGAATGGAGTTTGTTGCAGGTGCTGACCTTGTTGAGGCTACCCCTGATACAGGTGCTTACGTAAGCTATTCAAGTGCTTTGAAGCGTTTAGCTGTTAAGCTTTCTAAGATTTGTAATGACCTTCGTCTGTTGGCTTCTGGTCCTCGTTGCGGTCTGAATGAAATCAATCTCCCACCGATGGCACCGGGTTCAAGTATTATGCCGGGTAAGGTGAACCCTGTTATCCCAGAGGTAACCAACCAGACTTGTTTCAAGGTTATCGGTAATGATACAACTGTTATGATTGCTGCTGAGGCTGGACAGCTGCAGCTGAACGTAATGGAACCAATCATTACAGAGTGTCTTATTGAGGGCCTTACTTGGTTGCCAAATGCTATGGACACGCTGCGTGAGAAGTGTATTGATGGTATCACGGTGAATAAGGACCGCTGCCTTGAGATGGTGAAACACTCTATCGGTATCGTGACAGCACTGAATCCATACATCGGATATAAGAACAGTACTAAGATTGCTAAGGAAGCCCTTGAAACTGGTGGTTCTGTTTATGACCTCGTACTTGAGCATAACCTCCTTTCTAAGGAGAAACTTGATGCTATCTTGTCACCAGAGCACATGCTTGCACCAGAGGAGAGAGTGAAGTAAAAAAGTCTTTTTTGGGTTGTGTTGATTAGCAGTAAAAAGCTGCTTTTCACATACTAACAATAATGAAGATGCTGTATCCACACGTTGGATACGGCATCTTTCGTTTTATGGTAGCTGTGGAAGTAGCCTAATACCCCCTACTGACAAGATGTTCTCTACAGCTTGAAATCACAGTGTTTGATGGTTTCTTTTCCTCTGATAGATATGCTTTGATGCCTTTTCATGCTGTAATAAAATGAAGTAGATGTGGAGAGTCCCTCTTTTCATTATCCTTTATTGTGAAGTTTAGTATCGTTAGTTTTTGTCCGAATTTTTCACATGTTGATTTTGTAATGACCATCAAATGACTTGCAAATAACGCTCAATTGGCTTGCAAAAGATGCCCTTTTGAGGTCTTACTAACGCCCTTTTGAAGCCTTATTAAGCACCTTTTGAAATCCCTCTTTGCAACTATTTGATAACAAGTAACTTACGAAGGTGTTAAAACAAATCGTTTTTAAGCCATTTTTCTATCTCGTCTTAGAATATTTTGTCAATATATTTCTTTATCTTTTTATGTAAATTCCAAACGGAGTCAGAGATTACGTTGATTTTAATTCTACCATGATAGGAAAATCAAATATCATTTGGGCTCTTGTAACTCTTGATATACTTCCCTTTTTCAAAGTAATGAAAACTTGCGTAGTTCAGTTCTTTGTCTGTGTGTCCGGTCAAGGGAAAATAGAAATGTTTAAGGTATTTTGCCCTCCATTTAGTTGGGAACTGCTTTGTATCAATCATCAGCATAGGGAACGTAGTATGCTTTTGTTTGAAAATATCATCATATATATTCGAGATGACAAGGATGTTAATTCCCTTGTCTTTGCATTGAGATACTAAGGCTGCAGGCGACACACAATAGGTAGAATGACAGAAAGGAGTATAATCATATAGCAATACTTTATCGTGTGTTTCGATATATTGTTTTACCTGATTAAGACTGACTTTGTATACTTTTGAGAAGTCATGAATATCGTCAATGTTTTCTTCAAGTGTTATAACTCTCTTCTTTTGTGCATCCGATAGATGAGAATAGCCAGAAGTTAAGCCTGAAATCTGGCATGATGTCAGTCCCATAAGTATTAAGGCTGACAGAAATAAATGTTTCATAAGGTAGATTTAATTATTCAATAAAATTTGCTACAAAGATAAGAAAAATAGTTAGCTATGGAGAAAGCCTACCTTGCAAGTTCTTTTAATACCACTTCTTGCTCTCTATAAAAGCTTTTTTCGTCGGCTTCTGTTACGGGTTCTATTTCTTCCAGACTTGCTGCGAGGTTTTGCATTTCCCATGTAATGGAATAGCCTAACTGCTTTCGCATGGCAATACATTTATCTAATTCGTAGCGGGCGCGGGCTTTATCCTTTCTAAAGAGTAAGCCAGCAAGGGTGAAGCGCATACGTTGGCGGAACTTTTCCTCTCGTTGTACGGAGATAGCTTTACAGAGAAGTGCGATCTTGTAGCGTTCGTCATCAATGAGTTCTGATAGTTCATGAAAGAGATAGGATTGTCGGTGTTTCTTGATAAGGTGGGTATAGATGTTGATAGCTTTATCTTTTTGCCCATAATTCGATAGACCATCGCTTTGTAACGTTGGTTGTGCATATTGTAAGGGCTATGTTTCAGGGCTTCCGCTAATATTGGTGCAGCCTTTAAAGCCATGTCAACTGTTGGCTTACTTTCCACTTCCTTAAAGACTTTTCCCACGATACGCATTCCTATTGAGGGAATAGGATGACCATTGCCTTGCTCCATTGTCCAGTCTTCATCTGTCAGACGGGTGATATCCCATTGTGAGATAAAGTCGAGCATAGAGAATCCAGGATGGTGGTCGAAGACCAATAAGGTAGCACGCATTAAGGCACTCTGCCCCTTAAGGTCCTTGTCGTCCATTGTAGGATAGAGTCTCAGCAAACTCCTGAATATCTTATAGGCTTCTTCTAACTGCCGTTGTTGATAGCGTAGTTTCATCATGTCTACGCCTACCCAGAACATAGCTATTGTAGTATAGTGCCCCTTGTGTACAGCGTACATTGGCAGAATGGCAGCGTATGCCTCCTCCGTTCGTCCCTGCTTGCGAAGCTTAAAGATATCTCTTATCTCCATCTTTCCTAAATTAAAGAAAGCAGACGCCAAAGCCGAAACAATAGGTTCGTCTTTTAGCGTCTGCTTTTTTTATTTAACAACTTTCTTTTTAACTTTAGCCATTATAGGTGTAGCTGACAACAATACTTGTAGTAGTGGATACTTGTTGGCCAAAGCTGACGAG
>BNJT01002055.1_pt1 | contig 50734 bp, 60 predicted proteins | sample 8540491 | NCBI WGS metagenome assembly BNJT01 (sample SAMD00202455, study PRJDB9452) | human saliva metagenome | host: Homo sapiens | reverse complement strand
TTAAAGGGACTATTATATCAAAATAAAATTGTAGATATACTTGTGACTTTAAAAGTTGAATATTTTTAAATAAGGTTAAGATAAAAGTCAAGACACCATATATATATTATGGCGTCTTAAATATTTTATTTTTTTCTATTATGTTTCCATTTTTCATATAACTTATTACTCATAATTTTGCCATCGCTATCCCACGACTTGCAAGAACCATGTTTTTTTATCATCCTTATAATTGCACTCACATTAATATTGCCATTCCAATTCCATTCCCTAAACAGCCCCTCTCTTTTACCGTCCATATAGTTTTCTTCAGTGGCAAGCACCCCGCGATTCCAAGTCTTTCTAGACCCATGCCATGTTCCATTTTTATAATAAGTCTCCGATTGTACTTTATCCCCAGAATATACAATACATACACCGTTCAACACCCCTCATAATACTCACAAGTGCGCATTAAATTTCCATTATCCTCATCAAATCTTTTTGAAGTCCGTGCTTGATATTGTTTTTTTATATTCAGTTTCATACTTTTAACTTTCCATATTCATATTCCTTGCAAATACCGTTCAATTCATCTTTTTCATACTCGCAATCACGTGAAATATATCCATGTGTATCCCAAAATTTACATTTTCCATATTTTTGTCCTTCTTTGTAGTTACATTCAAGCTCTGGCTTATCATTATTAAATTTTTACACATCCCATCTTCTTTATTGTCCCTATAAAAACAATCACTTTTTAAGAATAGGTATTCCTTTGCGCTACATCCCACTCCCTTTTTTCTCCATTTAACTTATTATCAATGAATTTGCTTCAAGTATAGTTTGTCTATTTTGATTATATTGTTTAAATATTCCATCGAGGGGCACCATTTTTGAAATTACATTCAACAGATATATTACCGTTTTCATGCCATTCCCTAGCCAAACCATCCGTTTTTTTCCATCTACAAAATTTTGTTCAACAGATATATTACCGTTTTCATGCCATTCCCTATTTAAACCATTCATTACACCATTTTTAAAACTATATTCATGTTTCATATTGCCATTTTTATACCATTCCTTATCAATTCCATTTAATACATCATTAGTAAAAAAACTTTTCTGATATTATATGTCCATCATCATCCCATTCTTTACAAATACCATCTTTTTATCCTTATTATAAAGGCACTCATCTATCAAAAAAATCTTTTTTTCATAATGCCATCGCCTACAAATTCCCATCCTTTTTATCATTAATATAGTTACATTCTTCTAGCATTTTGCCTCGTTCATTCCAAGTTCTATAAATACCGTTTTTCTTATCCATACTATAATTACTATCCATTTTTATTTGATTATGATGTTTATACCATTCTACGCAACGGCCGTCTTTCATGCTGTTTTTTTATATTCGCATTCAAACAGCAGGTCGCCATTCACCTTCCATTCTCTATCGTAACCGTTTAAAAATGCCGCCTTTATACTCCATTTCTTTTATACTTTTTTTACCATTTGTATAATCATAATAAGATGTACTAAATCCATCTAATATGCCGTTTTTATATTCGACCTCAACAAACAGTCTACCGTCGTCAAGCCATTCTCTTACAATACCATGTATTTGACCGCTTGAATTATATGGTATTTCTTTTTAAAGCCCACCGTTGGAGTAATGAAACTGTTTTTACCTTAACTACGCCCTTAGGTTGTCCTTGAAAATCGTTACAACCAACAATGAAGACAAACACAAAAAAATCATTAATAAGACATTCTTCATTTATGCTCCTTTAAATTTTTAAAAATATTCAATCGCTTCTTTTTATTTTTTTGATTCATTTATGCCTTTAAAATCAAGCTTGAGTAATGATTTTTAAAAAAATCAATTATTAGTGGATCATATATCCTTACATAGCAAGCTTTTTATTATTTTGGAATTCTCTGTTTTGCATATTAATGGATAACCAATAGTTCTTTTTCTTCCGAAATATCAACTAACCACCTAATACCAACAGACTTTATTCTCCCTTTTTCAGCTTTTCCAAAAAAACAACACAGAATTTATTATCTTCAAATAAAATGTCAATTCGTCACTTTTTTTCATATGGGTAGTATTTTTTTGTTGTTCTCCATCATCACTCCGTAGTTTAAATTTACAGTATAGAATTATATATAATATAATATAAATATATTCTTAATAAACATAATAATTATAATTTTACAGCTAGACAAAAATATAAATATTATGCTATTGGAAATTAAAAAGTTTTATAATATTAGAAGAAAATTTTTGGATATCAATACAACAAAAAGAGATATTGCTGAATACTTGGGTATAAATATACAAACACTCAAAAAAATTGAAAAAAACGAAAAATAAACTTGCACCATACCATAATACAATAACAGAATGATGAAAATATTCTAAAATTTGCACAAAAATAAATCCACAAATAACCATAATATTAAACATTAACCGTACAGCCAGCAAATTCTATAAATATTTTTAATATCATATTTATGCTAAAATCCATATATTTTTAAAGGATACAAAAATGACTTTTAGTATAGATAAAACAGACGGTGCGGCTCGCGCGGGCACGCTAATCACCGCTCACTCGACGATCAAAAACGCCCGTGTTTATGCCAGTTGGCACCGTAGGCGCCGTAAAGAGCCCTAGATGCCGTGGATATGATGCACATTTTTAGACGCCCAAATCATCCCTAGGCAACACCTACCACCTCTACTTGCGTCCCTAGCAGCAAGGTCGTAAAAAGAGCTTGGCGGCCTGCACGGTTTTACTCAAATTTAACCGCTCGTTTTTAACCGATAGCGGCGGCTTTCAGGCCTTTTCGCTAAGCAAAATCTCAAAACCGGACGAAAAACGGTATCAAATTTAAAAAGCCACATCGACGGCAGCGCGCACTATTTCACGCCGCGCTCGGTGCTAGATACCCAGTACGACCTAAACTCCGACATCATGATGATCTTAGACGATCTAGTCGCGCTTCCTGTTGAGAAAAAAACGCGTAGAGCTAAGCATAAAACGCACAATAAAATGGGCGCGCGAGGCGATAGATTATCATAAATTAAGCAAAGTAAAGGCGAAGGGCTCACGCAAAAATATATTCGGTATAATCCAAGGCGGCACGGACGAGGCGGCATCGTAATTTGCGCCGAGGCGCTGTGCGAGATGCCATTTGACGGGCTTGCTATCGGAGGTCTTAGCGTAGGCGAAAGCAACCAAGAGATGTATGATACCGTGCAGGCCGTGATGCCATACATAGACGCGGCGCGTCCGCGCTATCTCATGGGCGTAGGCACTCCCGAAGACCTCGTAGAAAAACGTAGCCCGCGGCGTGGATATGTTTGACTGCGTGATGCCGACGCGAAACGCGCGCAACGGCACGCTATTTACGAGTTTCGGTAAGATAAATATCAAGTCTGCAATTTCGCAAACCGACCGCGCTCCGATAGATCCGGAGTGCAACTGCTACGCGATGCCAAAACTACTCTCGCGCATATCTTAGCCACCTATACCGCGCAGGCGAGCTGACGTTTTTCCGACTAGCGAGCTTGCATAACTTGCACTATTATTTACTTTGATGAAGCAAATGAGAGAGGCGATAAAGGGACGGGAAAATTCGCCGATTGAGAAGAGACTTTTACGCAAAAAGGGCAAGCCAAATGAGCGAAAGAAATCCGCAAAATTTAAAAGCCCGGCGCCAGAGCGGTTACGGGATATTTTTACGCCGAGAGTTACGAATACTTACACTCGCCACTTCCGCGCAGCTGGCGCATTACAAATTTTCTTTAAAGACGGCGAGTTTTTACCGACGAAGCGCTAAGCGAGCGCACGAGTATAGACGAGCTAACGGCTGCGATCAAAAATTTTAAACTCTCATAAGGAGATAAATTTTCACGCTATTTAGGGCATTTGGAGAGTTTCGAGACGATTTTACAAAAAAGCCAAAAAGAATATCCTGAATTTATGAAGCGACACGCCGAGCTAAAAATACGAAATTAGCAGATCTCTATAATCAAAACTCGCGCCTGCAAGACGCGCTGATAACCTGCGCCAACGAGCAAACCGCGCTTAAAAACCGCTCAAAAACGCTTCGTCGCCGAAACCGGCGCCGCAAAAAGCGTAGTTGCCGAGTGCGGGGCGGAGCTGGACGATATCTACGCGCATATCCAAAGCGTAAAAATGACAAAAATCAACCGAAACATCTATATACTGACGCTGCTTTCGGCGCTATTTTTGCCGCTCAATTTGATCACGGGATTTTTTTGGGATGAATACGAACGGGATGTTTTTAAACGGCTTTCAAAACGGCACGGCAGTAGTCGCCGGATCTATGCTTGCTCTTTTTGCGACGCTAGCGGGACTGTTTTATTTTCTAGGGCAAACGACGCGAGTAAATTTGCTAAGTCATTTGCAGCCTAGCTACGTTTAACTAGCCGTCAAATTCACGCTGCAAATTTAACTCACCTCAAAACCAAAACCGCAAATCAGGCGCGCTACTCAGCCACCCCATTTCTGCCCCTGCCCGCCGTAGCTTTATATATACCGATTTCGTCTTGCAAAATTACATACTTTTTGCGCTAGCACGCCTATTCTGCCTCTCAGCAGCGAATTTTGCGCCTCCAGATAGTTTTTCAGCTCGGTTTTACCGTAGTCGTATTTGAGCTTATAGATATCGCTGATAGAGCTTAGATTTCGCAATTTTTCGTTTAGATTTCGCAAGACCGCCCTCGTCTTTTTTTGCAGATTTTTATAGTTCGCGTCTATCTCGTTTAGCGCAGTCGTTAGCGTCTGCGCGTAGTTTAGCTTCATCGCTTCAAACTCAAGCTCGGAGATTTTTAGCTTTGATTTAAGCTTAGAGTAGTTTAAAAACGGCAAATTGATCGCGATATTGCCGCCACAAAAGTTTAGCTTAGCCCCTCGCTCGCGCTATCTCCGCTACCGCTAAGTCCTGCGCCTACCGTGATGCTTGGATAAAAAGCTTTTTCGCTAACCTTGACTCCCAAAAGCGCCTCTTTGATGCGTGAGATCGCAGCTTGCAAATCAGGACGCGCGCCGATAACGTAAAGCGGCACGTTTAAATTCTACGCCCTGAGGCGAGATATCGCTCAAACTTCCCGCCAATTTGAGTTCAAAACTCAGGCCTAACATTTAGTAGATTTCTAGCGTTTTTCCGCCGCGTCAAGGCTCTTGTTCGCGTTTAGAAATCCTATTTTTTTAGCCGAGATTACCGAGCTTTTGACCTGTTTTTAGGCTTAGCTCTTCTTCTTTGCCGAGCTCAATGTAGCCTTTTATGATGGCTTCAAGCTCCTCGTAGTTTTTAGAGTTTTTCGTATAGATTTATGCTCTCTTTTTGATATTTTTGCCTCAAAAATACGCGTCCGCGATAGAGTTAATGAGCGCGAGACGAGCGCCTCTAGGTCGTATTTCGTCGCGTTTGCCTCCCACATGGCGGCGTCTGCGGAGTTTGCGAGCTTGCGCCACAGATCGATTTCGTAGCTTAGCGATACGCCGCTTTTGTAGCTCTCATTCCAACTACCGCCCGTTTTTATATTTTTACCCGTTTCCGCGCCCAAATTTGCATTAAAGCTAGGCACGAGATCGGCCTGCAAGACGCCCTGTTTGAGCGAGGGGCTTTATTTACGGCGATGGCTGATTTTGCCAGATCTATATTATTTTTTTAACGCGAGGCTGATTAGCTCGTTTAGCGCGGGCTCGTTATAGCCTCAGCCACCACTCGCGCTCCAGTCTAGTACTCGCCGTCAAATTGCGCCCTCTTTTAGCGTAAATTTGCTCGTAGTTTTCGTTTATCTGCGTTACCGCGCAGCCGCCGAGCAAAAAGGGCGGCTAGGATTATGGAGATTTTTCATTTTATTCCCTTGAAAGAGCGTCGATAGGATTTAGCTTTGAGGCACTGCGAGCCGGCATGTAGCCAAAAATCACGCCTATCGCGCTAGAAACGACGAGCGCGACCACGATAGAGGTCTGCGAAAATATCATCTTGATATCGGGCGCGAATCTTTCCGTTAGATAGCCGATACCAAACGCCGACCCGACGCCTCATCAGCCCGCCGATCAGGCACAGCAACACGGCCTCGATCAAAAACTGCTCCAGGATATTTCCCTGACGCGCGCCGATCGCCATACGGATGCCGATCTCTTTGGTGCGCTCGGTGACTGAGACTAGCATGATGTTCATCACGCCGATACCGCCCACTAACAACGAGATAAAGGCGATACAAGAGATCAGTAGCGTCATCGTCTTTGTTGCTTCTTCTATCGTTACTTTTATGCTGTCAGAATTTCTTGTCTTAAAGTCCTTTTTGCCGTGCTTTGCGGTCAAAATTTCAGTTATGCTCTGCTCGGCTATTTGGGCATTTACATTGTCTTTTTACCTTTGCGGTGATCGAGGCTATGTGCTTGTCGCCGGTTAGTTTATTGATGATTGCCGTGTAGGTCGTATAGACCTTTAATGTACTGCCATCATCAAAGCCCTTTTCTTTCTTTTGCAAGACGCCGATTATCTTAAACGGACGGCGGTTGATGAGTAGTGTCTCCAACTGGGTCGGCATTTTTAAAGATTCATTCTTTGTAGCTTGGTCGATGATCGCGACAGAGGCTGAGTCTCTCACGTCATCAGCGGTAAATTCACGCCCAGACTCCATTTTATAGCCCATGACATCAAGGCTATCTTCGCTGCCGCCTCTGACGGTCGCACTGGCGGATTTGTTTCTATATGTCAGAGTCGCGGAGGTTGAAGCGTTTGGCGTGACGCTATCAAGATAGTCTTGTTTTGATAGTAGCGTCGCGTCGCTGATCGTTAGAGCCTTGATGCGCTCTGATCTGTCGCCAAAGCCCTTGCCGTTGTAGATGTCGATCGTATTTGTGCCGATACCGCGGATATCGGAGAGATCTGCTCTTGTGAGCCCTTTCCAAGAGCGACTACGCAGATGACAGAAGTGATGCCAATGATGATGCCAAGCATCGTTAGCACCGAGCGCAGTTTGTGGCTAAGTATCGCGTTTATCGACATTTTAAAGCTCTCGATAAACTGATCTTTATAAAAGCTTAAAATATTTTTGCTTTGGCGGCGTCTTTTTCAGCCACGAAAAATTTTCATCCTTTTTGTCGTGTCGCTCATAAATTTCTACCGTCTTTTTATCTCGATGACGCGGTTTGCGTATTCTGCGATGTGCGGGTCGTGTGTGACGATGATGATCGTGTGTCCGTCTTTGTGTAATTTGTCAAGATGTCCATGACCATAAGCCCGCTTTTTGCTATCTAGCGCGCCCGTTGGCTCATCTGCCAGGATGATCTCGCCGCTGTTTATGAGCGCCCTAGCGATCGAGACTCGCTGCTGCTGTCCGCCGCTAAGTTTGCTGGGTAAGTTTTTGCAGCTTTTTGCCAAGACCGAGCCCTTCTAAAAAGCTCGCCGGCCTTTTTCTCGCGATCTTTTTAGAAACGCCCGCATACACGCTAAGCCAAAGCCACGTTTTGCAGCGTAGTTAGCGTAGATAGAAGGTTATAGCGCTGAAACATAAAAGCCGAATTTTTCCCTGCGTAAACGCGCCAGCTCGTCGCCTTCAAATTTAGATATGTCGTGCTCTTCCAGCAAATACTGCCCGCCGCTTGGGTTATCTAGGCAGCCAAGGATATTCATGAGCGTAGATTTTTCCCGATCCGCTCTGCCCGATGATAGCGATAAACTCGCCCTTTTTATGGTTAAATTTACGTCCTTTAGCGCGTCAAATACGTTATCGCCGAGTTTAAATTTCTTGCTTAAATTCTCTAAGTTCTATCAAATTTCTTTCAAGACGCTCACCTTAAAGCCCATTTTTCTTTTCTCTTTTTTTCGAGCATTTCGCTGATTTCAGCCGCCGAATTTCGCTTTGTCACGACATCCTCGCCCTCCTCTACTCCGCTTAAAATTTGAGTTTTTTTAGGCTATCTATTAGTCCCGTCTGTACCTCTCTTCGCTCAGCCGTATCTAGCCCGTCTTTACCTAATACGTAAACTACGCTTTTTCCATCCTCTTTTTGATAGCGATCGAAGGCACAATGACGGCGTTTTTTTACGCTATCTAGGATGATTGTGTTTTGCGTAGTCATACCGATCCTTAGCGTGCCGTCAGGATTATCTACCACGGCCTTAGCGTAGTAGTAGATCGCCGAGCTCGCTGGAGCTTGAGGTGGTCGCGCCCGAGCTTGAGGTAGTTTTGTATTTGCCGTTACTTAGCGTAGTTAGACCGGGATCTATCGAGCTAATTTGAGCGTGAATGGACTGATTCGGCTCGGATAGTATCGAGTATTCGACTTTCGAGCCGACTTTGATTTTAGTTATGTCGCCCTCGGCGATCTCCATTTTTAGTAGCACTTTTGCTTAGATCGGCGATATTTACGATAGTGGGCGTAGTTTGGTTTGAGTTTACGGTTTGCCCTCCTCGACCTGCACGGAGACCACGACGCCGTCTTTTGGAGCCGTGATTTTAGTGTAGCCAAGGTCGATTTGAGCGGTGTTTAGAGATTTTTAGCCTGCGCGACTTGCGCCTCGATCTCTTTAGCGAGGCTTCGTTTGCGGCTAGGGTGTTTTTAGCGTTTTCAAACTCCTCTTTTGAGGTTGCGTTTTTGCAAAAGCTCTTGCTCGCGCTTAAATTTGGTCTTTGAAATCTCAAGCGCCACTTTGGCAGATTTTAACTTCGCTTCGTAAATCCCTAAGCTGAGCTTTTTGGTGTCTACGTTATTTTTGCTGAGTCGCGGAGTCGATTTCTGCTATCATATCGCCGGCTTTTTACGACGTCGCCGAGCTTTACGTAGAGCTTTTTGATCTGGCCGCCAACCTGCGCGCCCACGTCGATTAGCTCGGTAGCATAGATCTCGCCGTTACTTTCGATACTTTTTACTCAGCTCGCCGCGAACGGCTTTTGAGGTGATAAACTGATCGCCTTGCGGGACGTTGAAAATTTTTATCGTAAAAAAATAGTAACCGACTCCAGCCAGTACGGCGAAAAGCCGCGATAAATTTGATAAGTTTTTTTCATTATTTCTCGCTTTTTAAATTTAACGCGAGATTATATACAAAAACCCGTTAAGGCGATGTTAAGTAATTCAATTAAATTTTATTTTTTTCTTTAATGCAAGCCGCCGTATAATCGGTTTTTTAAAAATTTATAACTCGGATTACGCAAATGTTTACGCAATTATTATCTATTTTTTTATCATTATTGCTTCGGGCTATGGGGCGAAAAAAATTTAAGGTCTTCGAGCAAAAACCTCCGTATTCATAAACTACGCGCTTTGCTTCGCTCTTCCGGCGCTGATTTTCGACATAAATTTACCACGTAAACATCGACACCACGCTTATCAACGTCATCGCCACGGGTTTTACCTGTTCGATGCTGGGCGCTGCGGCGATATTTTTCGCGTGCAATTTTTGGGGATTTAACAAAGCCACGACCGTGAGCGCCGTGCTACTGGGGATGTTTGGAAACACCGTATTTATGGGCATGCCTATCATTAAGGGCTTTTTCGGCGAGGACGCGATGAATGAAGTTATCTTTTTACGATCAGCTAGCCACCCTCGATCCCGATTAGCATTTTTGGGCCTTTTATCTTAGCTTTTTGGCGCTCCGGCGAAGGTTTCGCTCGTGCAAAAACGTTATGAAAGTAATCACCTTCCCCATTCGTCGCGCTAATTTTTTTGGCTTTTTACTCACGGCGTTCCGCTTCCAAAGGTACTATTTGATGCGCTTACGCTTTTTGCGCAAAGCGTCGTTCCGGTTGCTCTTTTTGCGATAGGCATCGGACTTGGATTCCGCAGTATCAAGAGCTGCTATAAATCAACCGCAGTGGTAATCGCGGGCAAAAATGCTCGCTGGCGCCTTTTATTTTTATATTAGTCACGATAGTTTTTTTGGTGTACTTTCGGTCAATTTGGATGATCGGTATCTTACAATGCGCCATGCCGCCGATGGTGCTAGCAAGCGCAATGATCATGAAAGCCGAGCTTGATAGCCAGCTAGCAGTCGCCGCGGTTGCCGTAGGGGTCGCGTTTAGCTTCGTTAGTCTGCCGCTTTTTATCTTATGTTTTTTTAGCTTGATGGCTTACATTTCACGCTCGTTTCACGTTTCTTGGCTAAACTTCCATCATAATTTTTCTTAAAAGGAGATGCTATGAAAAAGTTAGCTTTTAGTTGCGCTTAGCGCGTTGTTCGTTACAGGTTCTATCTTTGCCGCCGAGATGAAAGGCGATATGATGGAGAAAAAAAGATACCATGATGGAAAAGAAGGACGCCATGATGGAGAAAAAGACGATATGATGATAAAAAAAGGACGAAATGAAGGGCGACATGAAAGAGATGAAAGACGATATGGGTAAAAAGAAAGACGATATGAAAGATATGAAAAAGGATAAGATGTAATGACGCAAATTTTTGCTCGTAGAGGACGATGAGACGCTAGCGAACTCATCAGCGAGTATCTGAGCGAACAAGGCTACGACGTGACCGTTTGCGCCGATGCTAAAAGCAGCTCTAGATACCGCCTACGAGCGAAATTTCTGATATCCTCATCCTCGACGTCAAGCTACCCTAAAGGCGACGGTTTCTCCCTTTTGCGCGAACTTAGGCGGCTTGGCGACGAAACGCCCACTATATTTACCACCTCGCTAAACACGCTACAAGATCTAGAAATCGGCTACAAAAAGCGGCTGCGACGACTACCTAAAAAGCCCTACGAGCTAAAAAGAGCTTTTTGCTTCGTATTCAAACTTACTCAAACGAGTAATTTTCTCACGTAAATGACGAATTTATCGAGCTTAATGGCGGATATAATTCTATCCAAGCTCCAAAACTCTCAGGCAAAACGGGCAAATCGTAAACCTCTCAAAGAAAGAAAGCGAACTTTTGGCGCTATTTTTGGAAAAATAAAAACGCGCTGCTTAGCAAAGAGACGATATTTGAGAAAATTTGAACTACGACGAGGAGCCCAGCGAGCTGCTTCGCGAGTTTACGTTAGTACATTTACGCCGATCTAGGCAAGGACGCGATCGTAAACAGGCGCGGCGACGGCTATATCTATGTCTGAGCACTCCGCCGTTATAGCCAAAATCCTCTCGCTTTATCTCATTACTAACGCCCTATTTTTTTGGGATATTTTTCATGAACGACTATAAATGAAAAAAAGAAGCCCTCGTCTCAAACGAGGTCAAAAACCCTAAAAAGAGATCAAGATGGGCATCTACATGAAAGCGCGCATGGATGGGCTTGGCGCGGTAAAAAGCTTTACCGCAGAAAAAGACGTCAAAGCCTGCATTGTGGCTAAAAAGTGGTCAATTTTTATACGGCGAGGCGGGCTGCGCTCAATGTGACGACGCACAGAGTAGCACGGTCGCGGCAGACGGCAAGGTAGCGATATTTGAAGCCTTGCAAAACATGGACGAAGGCGGCGCGGACGAGCTAGCCACGGCAAAGATCGCGCTAAGCGGCAAGGACGTCACGGGCGAGCTCAATTTACTACGGCTGCGAACGGCATTACACCTTTCCTCATCGTTTTAGGCGTCATCATGATAATCGCATTTTACCTAGCAAAGACCGCGTTAGCGCCGCTTCACGCCAAGATCGCCGGGCTAAATCGCTTTATCAAAGACTCGACCCACGAGCTAAACGCGCCCCTTAGCGTGATACTCATGAGCATCGAAACGGCGGATAAAAAGCAGCCTCAAACGAGCGCAATCTAAAAACGCATAAACAACATCCAAACCGCCGCCAAAACGCTAAGCCGCACCTACGAGGATCTTACGTATTTATCCTTTGGCGCCGAGCGCTGCGCACCAAAAAAGAAGAGCTAATTTGAAAGATATTTTAAACGAGCGACTAGAGTTTTTCGCTCCGTTTTTTTGCCAAGCGAGGGCTTGGTCTAAGGTTAACCGTAAATGACGCTCTCATAAACGCAAACGGCTACGAGCTAAAACGCGCGGTGGATAATCTACTAAGCAACGCCGTAAAATACGCAAACCAAGACGGCTACGTCGCCGTTAGCCTTAAAGACGGCGAGCTAAAAATCTCAAACAGCGGCGAGGGGCTAAGCAAAGAGCAGCAAGATAGTAATTTTCGAACGATACACGCGGTTTAATGAAGACCAAGGCGGCTTTGGCATAGGGTTAACTGGTAAAAAGAGCCTGCAGAAAACAACGCTATCGCCGTAACCTGCGAAAGCGAACCTGGCAAAAGAAACAACCTTTACGCTTAGGTGGAAGTCTTAAATTTAGATTTTGCGTCATAAAAAGCGGCGGTGCTTTCTCCAAACTGGCACTGGCTCAAATCACAAACACTCTCAGTCAAATTTTGATTAGGATACTTGTAGAATCGTCAATTGGCAGTAAAATCAAGAAAGTATGAAAGTAAATTTTACTCGCCGCCGACAAGAGAAAGGTTCCCTGCATCCCTATCTCATCGCCCATCTCGCAGCCCCATTTTGTAGAAATTTTTGCGGTTTTAGAATCAGCGGTTTTTACGCCCTAGCGAGAACTGATACATACCGCCCAGATTTGAGCAGCTTTGCGCGTGATTTAGCTCTAAGCACGACTTTTTCGTATAGCTTTACGCGCCGCGGCAAAAAATCGTGCTCCGTACCGCGTCCGAGGCGGTAAAAGTTAGCCGCATTATAGCAACCGTACTTGTTACCGAGGGCTGCAAGATTTCGCAAATATCGTCAAGATCTCGCTCTCCTCTTTGCTTTTTAGTTTTTGATGTAGCGAGCCTAGATTTGAGCAGGCGATACCCTCGTTATCGTCGCAGGCTTTTTGGTAGTAGAGTTTCGCACGCTCGTAGTCTTTACTGTTTTCAAATTTACGCCCGTATTATTGCACTCTTTTTGGGGTTTTGCCGTCACAGATGTGCTTAACTTCGGCTTGCGTAACGGGCTTTGGCGGTGCGGGTGTCGCCTTTTTGTGCGGCACAACCGCTAGCAAACGCCACAACCAGCGTAAAAATGATAACGTGCAAGATAGTTTGAGAAATAGCGCGTTTCAGAAATTTAGCCTTAAGAGAAATTTGGCCTTTAATCTTACCTTACGTTCGCAAAAATAATCCTTAAAAATAAACTTTTAAAAATACTCGGCTACAACCAAACTCAGTCAAATTTGTAACAGATTTATTGCTAGTTAAAAGAGTATTTCTAACTCATTAATACAAATTTACGCTTAATTTTATATCTAAATTCGGCGCCTATCGTAGTTCATAATTTACAAATTTAATACCGACAAAAAGCGCCAACTGATAGCTCAGATCGCTACGCTCGTAAATCAAGCCGCGGCAAAAATCCAAAAATCACTTAGAAACTATACGTAAAGCCTAGATTAAACGTTCGCGGATCGCCGTAGACCATCTTGTTGTTTCCGATGCCCTCAAAGTATTTTTATTAAATACGTTATCAATGTTTAGCTGGATGTCGAGAGTTTTTACTTATCTTGTAGCCAAACATCAAATTTGCCAGCGTATAGGCCTTTTTGCGTGATTTCATTTGCGCCGCTACCGACGTAAATTTCTACTTTTTATACTGCACTCCCGCACCCGCTCTAAAGTCCGCTATAGAGTATTTAGCAAAGAGATTTGCCGTAGTGCGCGAGCTTTCGGTGTCACATTTCTTACCGTCTGCGTCCTTTGCGTTAAAGTGAGTAAGCCCAAGACCCAGGTTTAATTTTCGATTTATCTCGCCGTTTACGTCTACCTCAAAGCCCTTGCTCGTCACGCCTTTTTTTAGCTTCGTACGCATCGGTCGTAGTGCCTGGGATCTTTTGTCCCGTTCTTGCGCCTAGTTTATCTTGTACGACCTTAAATACGCCAAACGAAGCCGAAAGCGCACCGTCAAAAATAATCCCCCTTTATACCAAGCTCATAGTCTTTGCCTTGGACCGGGTCTAAGTATTTGCCGTTGATATCCTTTACGGTTTGGGGTTTAAAGATGCTTGTATAGCTAGCATAAAGAGTGTGGTTTTCGCCGATGTCGTACGTGATGCCCAGATACGGCGTGATTTCTTGAGTGAAATTTCTATTTCCGTTGCCGCCCGTGATGCGGTACTTATAGTAGCTCATCCTGGCTCCTAGCAAAAACTTAAGCTCGTCCGTGATAGAAAATTTATTAGCCAAATATACGGCCTTTTGCACCGTTTTATCGGCGTTGTTTTGATCGGCGTAAGGTAGATTAGGATCGTCTAGGTGCAGGTTTTTAAAGTCTATCCTGGTACGCGCTGCATAGGCTAGGGCCTGCCGGAGTCGTGCGGCTATTCCAGTAGCTGCTGACGTTGTCGGAGCTTTTTTTATAGTTGTTGTACATAGCGCCAAAAACCGCCTCGTGAGGCAAGCTAAACGCTTCGTACGGCAGATTTATGTAGGCGTCTATGTTATGGATATTTTCTTCGCGTTTGTTTGCATAGACGCTAAGTCCGCTAACATCGCCCGTACCGTCTACATCTACCTTGCCGCCGTAGTAGAGTAGATTTGAGTCCGTATTTGCGCGGCGGAAGGAGTAGGAGAGATTTAGGCTGGCTTCGTTTTCAAAGTAGTGCCTAAAATCGGCATAAACGTCAAAAGTCTTGATATCCCACCTAGTCCAAGGCTGAGAGAAAATTTCATTTTTACTAAACTCGCGCCTAGCGTCGTTTTTGTAAAATGCCGGCATTCCTCCCCAGCGTACGCCGTGACGCTTTAGCTCCTGATAAAAAGCGCCTAGGCTTAGCCACGAGCTATCCATGATATCCGCATCAACAACGCCGTAGATAGCGGTGTTTTTACGGTTATAGTAGTCCATATACGAATGCGACTTTTCATGCATAAACGACGCTCTAGCCCGCACGCTGCCGTCAGCAGTCACTGGAGTCTGCACGTCGCCCGATACGCCGTATCTATCGTACGAGCCCGCGCTTAGTTTGAAATTTCCCGTCAATTTTTTAGAATTTGCTCTTTTCGGATAAAATTTAAACTAGCCGCCGGATTGCCGGCACCCGCTAGCAGGCCGTTTGCGCCCTTTTACGACTTCGACGCGTTCATATGGTAGCAAGCTCATATCGTTTGCGCCTAGGCTAAATCCGCCAAAGCTAGGCATCGAATCAAGCAAATAATAATCTATCTTAAAGCCCCCTAGCCGTAGGATATACGCGCTCATCCCACTTGCTAAGCGTGACGCCGGGGATATTTCGTAAAAAGCACCTGATAGTCGTTGATATTTTGATCCTTTAGTCTGGCCTCGGTGATGACGGTTAGCGATTGAGGCGTTTGGCGCGAGGTGAGGTCTAGCCTTGTGGTGCTTTTTACAAGCTCTTTTGCGTTGTATTTGACGTCGTCGCGCCTTTTGCTCGCTCGTTACCTCCACGGCCTGTAGCGTCTCTTTGCCGGCTGCGTTCTCGCCGTTTTGAGCGGCTGTAAATTTGAACCGATGCGAGCAAACTTTATCGCCGCAACCGAAAGTGTAATTTTATTTTTCATCTTTTTCCCCTTTAGAAATTTGATCTTTTATCCATAACAAATCCCCCGAAACGCTAAGCGCAAGCGGAGCTAAACCACACAAAAACCAGATAAACTTGGTCGCGGCGTTATAGTCGCCGTAGTGAGCGCGCCTAAACGTCGATAAAAACTTGTCCGTTTTTGCTTGCTAGCTCGATATCTTTTACATCGATTAAATGTGCGCTATTTTTTTATCGTAAGTAACGGTGCTTTGAGTACTGGCTATGCAGGAAGCTTTGACTCGGTTTTTGTCCGTAAAGCGTGATATTTGCGCCTTCATAAAAACGGAAAGCTGACGTAGTGCGTCCCTAAATCCGGGCATATCCGAGGCCGCTCTTTGTACCAGGACGTCGATAGAGATATTTTTGTCGTAACTGGCCGACTGATCTCAAATTTGAGTTGTCAAAGCGGCGGCATAAACATAAACCCTAAGCTCCCACCAAGCTCCCGCTAAGCGCGACCGCAAAGATAACGGGCGTAGAAAAACGCCGATAATTTGTAGCGAATCGCTCATAAAAGTAGCCATGCGCGCAAACCGAAGACGCAGCAATCGGCCTCAAAAGTTTCGGTAAACGATAAAACCGCTGATCGAAATAATAAAAGCAAAAATCGCCGTTAGCCCGCCAAAATTTGACCGCTTTTTTTCAAGAAGCAATGCTCGTGAAGCTCGGTTATAACGCCGATAAATCCGCTATCGTGCGGCACGAGGTCGCTTTTTATCTCTCCGCTAAAAGCGTCCAGATACACGCACGCCCACTCTTTTTCGCCCGCTCCGTGCCTTTAACAGCCAATTTCTGTCCGTTTTTGGGGATCTGCGTCGATATTCCAGCCCTACGATCTCGTGATGCGGATACTCTTTTCTATTTTTCTCTTAGCTCGTCAATGTAATCTACTTTTTCTGCTCGTTTTTCGTCGCTATTTTTACGACGTAGATGACGCCTGGCATTAAGATATTATTTATCTCGTCTTTATAAACCAAAACAGAGCCCGTAAAGCAAAACGATAACTAGCGGAATGCAAAAATATCAGCGAAATATAGGTATGAATTTTATACATTGCCTTTTTGTCAAGTATATTCACGTTTAGAAATTTGTCCTTTTAAAAATTTACTCTAAATCGGCGCGGATTTTTAGCATTTTAAAAATTAATAATTTCTAAAACCATTATCAAATAAATAAGGAATCTATATTTTGCGCTAGATATTTAAAAAACAGGGTTTAGCAGAGGCAGACGAACGCAAAACGACAATTTGTTACGTTAAATTACGTAATTCAATTTAATGTGGTCTCAAAGCAAAATCGGCTTTTTAGTTTAAACAAAATCAGCGCCCAACGGTCGAGCAACCGCCGAGCGCAAATTTGATACAAGTCTCGCCGAAAGCAAACTCAATTTGAGTCCCAATTTCCTCTCTTTATAACTTTTACTCACAATTTATCTATCTTATACACCGCGCCAAAGAGTGCAGGCACAACAAGTAGCGTTAGCAGTGTCGAGCCATAAGCCCCGAGATCACCGAGATCGCCATCGGGGAGTTGCCCTCGTATCCAGCACCCCTACTAAGCGCAAGCGGCAGCATCGCAAATATCATCGCAAAAGTAGTCATCAGTATCGCTCGCAGTCTTTTTGACGCCCGCGCGCACGATAGCTTCGTTTAGCTCCACGCCCTCGTTTGCGTAGCGGTTGGCAAAAATCCACGACTAAAATCGCGTTTTTACCCACCATACCAAAAAGTAATATCGCGCCGACCATGACAAACAAGCTAAAGGAGTTACCGCTAAGATACAGCCCGACAGCCACGCCTCCAAAGGCAAGCGGCATCGAGATCGCGATAATGAGCGGCAAAAATAAAACCTCGTAAAGCGCGGCTAGGATCATATAGATGAGCACGACGCTAAGGCTGATCGTAAAGACAAAGGCCGCGTTCGTGTCGTTCATCATCTCGATAAATCCAGTCATCACGTAATCATAGCCCACGGGCGTACTTTGACCGATATTTTCGTCGATGCCCTTTTGCACGGCGCCCAGTGGACGTTATCTACGTTTGCGACGATCCTGATCTGACGCTGTTTGTTAAAGCGGTTTATCACGGAAAAGGTCTTGCTCGTCTTAAACTCCGCCACCGCGCTTAGGCTTATACTCGCCGTGGGCGTTTTTGATCTTTTAGTTTTTGCAGCTGCCTGCACGTCCTTGCGGTACTCGTCGTCAAACCTCAGTATCATATCGTACTGCGCGTCGCCGTTATCAAAGCTACCAGCCTATTTTTGCCCAAAGGACGCGTATATCACCTGCGCGACCGCGCTAGGATCGACGCTTAGGCGTTTGGCTTTGTCTTTATTTACGCTGATTTGTAGCTCGTTTATCTTGTCCTCGTTATCGCCGCTCACATCCGTCGTGCCCTCTATCGCGCGCACCATGGCTATGGGCTTTTGGCAGGATTTCGTCTAGCTTTTTCTAGGCTATCGCCCGTGATCGTTAGCTGTACGGGCTCGCTGTCGCCGCCCTGTATCGACGTATGGTATCTGCAGAACTCTTTACCGAGAGGTCGTCAATTTGAGCTTTTTTCTATACTCGTCCATTATCTGCGTTTGGCGCTCTTTTCGCGACTCAAAGCCCTTTAAGCGGACGTAACTTTTAGCCCTTGTACGCGTCCTTTGAGTCCGTGTAGCCAGCGATCATATACGAATACTCGACGCGCGGATCGCTATCTACCTCGCGCACGACCTCGCTAGCTCTCGCGCTCATAGCTTCGACCGAGATACCCGGGCTTGCTTTTAAAAAATATCTCAAACTGCCCCTCATCCTCGACGGGCAAAAAGTCCATGCCGACCTTGCCGGCTAGGCTCATACAAAGAGCCAGCACGCCCAAAGTGAGTATAACAAACGCGGTTTTAAACCTCAAAATAAGCTTCAAAAGCCGCTCATAACCGCTCTCAAGCGCCTCAAAAAATGGCTCCGTCACGCGGTAAAAATTTACTCTCGCCCTCACTCAAAAACCTCGCCGCGAGGCTAGGTATCAGCATAATGCAAACCAAAAACGACACCACGATACCGCCGCTCACGCTCATGCCAAAGGAGTTAAAATACTGCCCGATGATGCCCTCCATAAAGGCAATCGGCACAAACACGCAAAGCAGCACCGCGCTAATACTAAGCACGCTAAAGGCGATCTCGCGCACGCCCTCAAAAGCTCGCTTTTAGCGGATTGCTCTCGCCCTCTTGCATTTTTTTGGAGATATTTTTCCACGACCACGATCGCATCGTCGATAAACATACCGATACTCAGCGTGAGAGCCAGCAGCGTGAGGCGGTTTAGATCAAAGCCCAAAACGTCGATGATAAAAACGTCCCCACGATACTAGCTGGGATCGCGAGCGCTAGGGCATGATGGTCGCGCTAAAGCTTCGCAAAAAGAAAAAGACGATGACGACTGTGAGCGCGACGCCCAGCATCATGTCAACTTTGGACCTGATTTATGTGCTTTTAGGATGCTTTTCGCTCTTTTCATAAAACCCGCTCTACTTCGTAGTTCTCGCCCTAGTCTTGCCGCCAGATCGTCCGTTTTAGCCTTGAGCGCGTCTATCGTCTCGATAGTGTTTGCGCCGCTTACTTTTTATAGCGTCGAGTAGCACCCGCGCTTGCCGTTATACATCGCTACGGCGTCGGTGTCGTGATGAGATAGCTCTATGCGCGCGACGTCTTTTAAAAACACATCTTTTGCAGGCGTATCTCCTCTAGCTCCTGCACGCTTTTAGCGTCAATTCTGCTCTTTAAAAATATCTCAAACTTGCTGTTTTCCAGCTTTCCTAAAGGCGCTTTTTAAATTTTGTGATTTGATTATATTTATGACCGAGGCCGCGGTTAGGGCGTATTTATCGAGCTTAAACGGATCTAGGTAATTTTAATCTCAGGCTCCAAAAAGCCCTTTGTCATCGACCTTGCCCACGCCTTTTACGCGCTGTAAAAACGGCTTTGCTTCGTCTTTTACCGTTTGCATGAGCGCGGTTAATTCTCGTCCTTTCGGCTAACAAAAAAAGCTCGCTACCTTGCCGCTATCGCTGTTGATTTTTCTATCTCGGCTGACGTCCAGCTTTGCCTTTGCGACCTTGTCGCGCACGTCGTTTGCGGCAACGTCGATGTTTTTCTTGAGATTAAACTCGACCGTGACGATGCTGAGGTTGTTAAACGTATAAGACCCAATCTTTGATACCGTCTATCGTCGAGACCTCGTCCTCGATCTTTTAGTGACCCTGCCTCGATGAGGCTCATGTCGCCCGGTGCGTAGGTCGTGATCTTAATCAGCGGGATGACGACCTCGGGAAAGAGATTTACCGGCATCCCAGAAGCGACATCGCGCCGAAAAATACGAGCGCGATGAAAAACATCAGCGTCGTAATCGGGCGATTTATGGCTAGTTTATACATTTCGCGCCTTCGCTAAAACGGGCTTTTTGCGTCAATTTACCCGTCCGCCCTGCTTTGCAAAAAGCGTTTGAATTTAGCGGTGAGCGTATTTTTCGCCAAGTTAAATCCCGGCGTTTAATCTATGTTGCCTTTTTGTGCGCTACTGAATCCGTCGTCCGCCTCTTTTCATCAATTTGCTTTTTCGCGACGGCGTCAATTTAACTACATCTGCCAATTTGAGCTCAATTTACCTTTGCATTTTGTTTGCAGCGTCAATTTGAAAAACCAAGTTACGCCAAGGCTAGTTTTTTTCTGCGTCACCTGCGCCCACTAGCCCGCCGTTTTTAAAGCCGTCAATTTAAGCTCCAAATGTTTTATTTGCATCCTCTTTTTAGGCTCGGCGCCTTTTTGTCACCCGTTGCATCCCCGTCCCTGCGCGCTAGAGACGATATATCCCTCGCCAAAAAGCCCCGGCATCACTTTGCGTCTGCACTTCGGCGTACTCCTACCGTTTTTTTCGTGTCGATAGTCGGCAGATGAGGCTGATTTTACCATGCTCTCCTCACTTTGGCCGTCTAGTTTTATAGATAAATTCGCCACCGATTTTTCACGCGGTCTTTAATTTCATCAAAGCTAAGCTTGAGCTTAACCTCTGGATACGAAAAATATGGACATCAGCTTTTGCGCTACGCCGCCAACACCCTCGCCGACCTCGATGCTCTTGCCCGATATCGTCCCGTCAAAAGGCGCGAGTAACCGCGTGTCTTCGCCGCTTTTTGCGCCAAATCGAGCGCCAGATGCGCTCCGTGTTTTCGGCTAGTGCGGCGTTTTTAAAAATCAAATCCCCGCATTTTCAAAAGCTCTGCTTCGAGCTCACGCTTTGAACGAGTTTACTTTATCCAGCACGCTTTTTGCGTGGGCTTTTTGCCGTCTGCGCGCCTCTAGGTCGTTTTGCGCGAGTTTTACGGCTAGTTTTTCGCTCTCGTTTTCAAGTCTCTAGCAGCACGTCGCCGCGTTTTACCGCGGAGCCGATTTCTACGTTTACGGTCTTTACGATACCCACGGCTTTTAGCGCGAGCTGCGCGTCTTTTGCGGCCGTGACGTCAAAAGCTCGCGTGATTCTATCCTGCGCGCAAAGCGCAAACCGCCACGCCTCAGCAAAAAGTAAATTTTTATTCATTTGCGCTCCGTTTTTCGATATTTTTCGGCGATCTTGCCGCCGCGTTCATACAGATACTCCGCCTTTTTGATCTCAAATTTACTTTTGCTTAGCTCCAGCGCGCTGCCCTGCACTAAAGCTCTGCGCGGTCGCGTTTAAAAACTCGACGTATCCAAGCAGTCCGGCTTCATACTTTTTACTAACGGCTTTTTAGCGAGGTTTGCGCCGAATTTACCGCGCTTTTCGCCTGCGGCGATCTTTTGCTCGAGCGTCTTTAGATCGTTTTTGATATTTACTACTCTAGCTCGTTTTGCAAGCGCTTTTGATCCGAAATTTAGCTTCGCTTGCAGCGCGCTAATGCGCTTTTATCTCGCGCCGCTTTTTGTTCGCGCCAAAATCAAACGCCTTCCAGCCAAAGCCCAAAAATCAGCTCGTTGGTGCTTAAATTCGGCTTAAAAAGTCGTCAAAATAGGGCTCCAGCGCGCTTCTATACTGCGCTGGCAGCGAAGTTTCTATCGTAATGCGTGCGCATAAAAGTGTAGGTGTTTTTGATGAAAATTTGCGGGTTCGTCTCGGACGCGGTTATTTTTCATCCTCCAAAGCCGCAGCGGGAAATGTAACCTAAGCGCCTCAAGCTCCGGCTTTGCGCTTTTTGCGGTGCGAAGTCGTCGTCCGCAAACGCGATCCCAGAGCCAGCCACAGGCTTTATATCTCTGCCCGTTAGCGCGTAATTTGATTTTTATCTCGTTTTGATTTTGCGTGATTTCGAGGCGTTCGGCTAGCGCCATGGCGTATCTAGCGTTTACCGCTTCATACTCGCTCTCGTCGCTAAGTCCCGCGCGGTAGTATTTTTCCAACCTATTTAGCGCGTTTTTAGATAGTTTATCTCGCCTTCTTTTGCGGTCGCGAGCTCACCCAGCGACAAAAAGCTAAAATAAAGCTTGGTCGCGTTAAACGCGAGCAGGTTTTGATAATCCTCGTTTTTAAAAATCTCAGCCGCGCTAAGGTGCGAAAGCGAGCTTAGCAAGGCTTCGCGCTTGCCGCCGTCATAAACCGCAAGTTCCAAAAATCGCCCTTGCCGTAGCGGCTCTTTGCGGGCGCAGGACATTTATATCGCCGCTTAAAAAACTATATCCGCCCGTCAACCGTGAGGCTTGGCATATACGCACTTTTTACTGCGTCCTTTTGTAGCTGCGCTTTTTGCGGTTCGTAGTTTGAGATTTGAGCCAATTTGAGCTCTGTGCGGCCAAAAATCAGCTCGTGTAATTTTCGTCACTGAACCTCCGATCCGCCTAAAAACGCAAAAACTCAAAAAAATATAAACTTTTTTCATCTAAAAGCCTTCCCTATTAGCTCTGGCGGCGCGGGCTACGTGAGCGGGTTTGCGCCGTCTGAAGTCTGGCGCCGTAGGTAAAAATAAAATGAAAAATTTAAGCGGCGCGCGGAGCTTTTTAAGATTATAGCGACAAAAACCTAATGAAAGCTTTTAACGAGGTTCATGACGAGCAAATTCCACCCGTCGACGAGCACGAAAAATAAGTAACTTAAACGGTAGTGAAATCATCGTCGGCGGTAGCATCATCATGCCCATCGCCATGAGCACGGAGCTAACGACCATATCGATGACTAAAAATGGCAGATAGAGCAAAAACGCTATCTCAAATGCCGTTTTCATCTCGCTGATCATAAACGCGCTCATCACGACCGTGAGCGGAATATCGTCGAAGCTTTGCGGGTTTGGCATATTTCTGATGCGTAAAAATAGCGCTAGGTCCTTCTCTCGCGTATTTTTTTATCATAAACTCGCGAAACGAGCTTTCACGCCGCGCTCAAATGCCTCTTGATAGCCGATTTGTTCGCTGAGATACGGCTGCACGCCCGCTTCGTAGGCTTGCTTGCCCACAGGCTCCATGATAAAAACGTGAGCACCATCGCAAGGCTAATAAGCACCGTAGAAGGCGGCATCTGCTGCGTACCCATCGCTTGACGCAAAGAACGAAAAACGATAATGAGCCGCAAAAAGCTCGTCATCATAAAAACTAGCGAAGGAGCTAGCGTGAGGACGGTTAAGACGAGTAGGACGTTTAGCGAGCTAACTAGCTGGGTGGGCGTAGTGGGCGCGCTTAGGCTGAGATTTACGGTCGGGATAGTGACGTTATCCTCGCCGATCGCGACCGCCGCAAAGATAAAAACAGCAAAAACGTCAGTTTTTTTTCAAACTTACTCCTGCGCGTCCAGTATGCTTTTTGCGTTTTGGCTTTGTCGTTCAAATTTAACGAAACGAAGTGTATCTCGACTCTGCGGTTTTTCTCCCCTGCCCTGCTCGGTAAAATTCGTTGCAAACGGCTCAAATTCAGCCTTTGCGGATGCAGTTAGCTTTTTAGGGATCAACTCCGTCTTTGATGAGCTCGCTAACCACGCTGATAGCTCTAGCCGATGATAGTTGCCAGTTGTCTTTAAACTCGGCAGAGCCCGGCTGCTCGCTGTCGGTATGTCCGATCACGTTTGCTACGACATCTGGCGGTAGCTTAGCTATCACCATCGCGATACGTTTTAAAAACAGCAGTGCGTCGTCGTTTTGCAGCTGGGCACTATCTTTTGCAAAGAGTAAATTGCAGGTAGCCTGATCACAAATCCGCTCTCGCTCTCCTCAAACGTAACCTCAGGCGAGCCACCAGCGTGCAAAAAGCTCGTTGATAGAGCGCAGCGTCTGCTCGAATGTGACTTTACGCCCGTGCGCTCTTTATTTGAGGTGGCGTGATCATCTTGGTTTTGCTCGGCGCTGACGTCGGGTTTTGTGCCGCCCTCAAGCACACCCAAAGCACCGCTTAGCGAGCCGATCGCAGCTTCTAGCTTTCTTTTGCGTCCATCGTACTCATAGAAAGAAGCAGTACGAAAAAAAGCAAAGCAACAGCGACATCAAGTCGCCAAACGCCGCGAGCCACTCGGGTAAGCATTTGGGGCAGTCGCTGGATCGATTAACTTTTAGCCATTTTTTTCTACTTATCAAACTGACTGACGCGGTCTTTAGGGCGGCAAAAACGATAGCAATTTCATCTCAAGCGTCCTAGGGTTGTCGCCCGGCCTGGATCGCCATTATGCCCCTCTAGCATCAGCACTTTTGCCGTGCCTTCGTCCTTATCGCGGATGCTTAGGGATGTTTGCCACGGGCGAGCCAAGGATGTTTCCTATCATCGCGCCGTAAAGCGTCGTGATGAGCGCGACCGCCATCGACGGACCGATAGCTGAGGGGATCTGACATATTCATGAGCATCGCGACCAGACCGATGAGCGTACCGATCATACCCATCGAGCCCGCAAAACCCGCGATTTGCTCGAAAAATACTTTGATATTATCACCGTGTCTGGAGCTAGACTGCTCCATATCTATCTCAAAGCAGTGTTCTAATAGCATCTGGTTCGTTGCCGTCAACCGCCATAGATAAGCCTTTTTAGAAAACGGATCGGTCTCGTTATTTGCATCGCTCTCAAGCGCTAGGATACCGTCGCGGCGAGCTTTTGTGGAGTACTCGACCATTTTTACGATTTCTGGGAGATTGTAGGTTTTTGGTTTTTACCGCGATGCCATAAAAACGTGCCTCAGCTTTTTTTATCTGCTCCATCTTAAAGCCGATCATCAGCGCGCAAATCGTACCGCCAAAAACGATCAAAAACAGAGGGAATATCGATGTAAGCTCCGATTCCGACGCCCATCTGCATGGAACCTAGCAAAAGCACCATAATAACTATCCAACCGACGAGGCTACCTAAATCCATCTTGCAACTTTCTATTTAGAAAATTTTTAGTTTGTATTTTTAGTTTTTAGTTGAAAAAACAGTTAATTTAGATTAGCTTTTTGCAAAAAGGCGTTCCAAATCGATGTAAATATTTCTTTTTCAATTTTGCGTTTTTGGTCATATTTCGTTTTTGGCACTTTTCTTGACCAAATTCTTGAATGCTTGCTTTTACTAAAATTTGATTTAAAAAAACGAAGCGAAATTTTAAACAAAAACAAAAAGGTAGCGTCTTGCGGCGAGCGTAAATTTTGGATAAATTTATAGCTCGCACGCGTAAAGAGCAAATTTAACTAGGGCCTTTTTCGGCTTAAACGCCCTTTTTGCCGTCATATAAAAAGCCGCTAAAGATAAATAGCGCCATCAAAAAGCGAAACGACCGACCACAAAGTACTTTACCCGCAATCCCGAAAAATACCCCGTATGCAGCTGATAGTTCGTGCTCTTTTACCATACCTACGGTTATGCCATCGGTTTGCTTTTGCTCGGCCATCTTAGCCTCTTTTTACGTTTACGGCGGTCATTTTTCGGACGAGCGGTGTTTGGCGCGTCAGCTCGTAGTATCTGACGTTTATCTTATCTCCGGCTGCGAGCATCAGACTAAATCCCTTATACTCTATGCCGCTTGATCTAAATATCTCGTAAGCCTTCTGCGCGTCGCTAAATCTATACTCGGCGCTCTTTTGCCCTCTGCTTTTGCGGGCGCTCCGTCTTTTGCACGGTCTCTTTTGGTAAATTTTGCGCGCTAACAAAAAGCTCCATTACAGCGCCGTTATACCAGCGGTACGACCACATGAGTCCGGTTAGACAGACGACGAGATAGATCACCGCGCTTAGGACGCCAAAAACTCGTGTGCAGGTTGTGAAAAAGGGCGTATTTTTGAGTTTGAAAATTGGCTTCACCGCCTCGGCAATTTACGCTTTAGCCTCGGAAAATGCAGCCAAACGCCGCTTATCACGAGCACTATCATCGCAACCGTGCTAGCGCCCACGATCTGCTTGCCCACTTCGCCCGCGGTTTTATTTCCCGTTAGCGCAAAGCCCACTTCCGGTGCAGCGACATCGCCACGCGCACAAAGGCGACTCCGTAGTCCTTGCCGATGATCTGCGCGGTATATGGATCGACCAGATAGGCATCGCTTTTTGCTCGCATAAATTTTGATCGCCTCGTTTTCGTTTTTGGTAGCACGAGCCATGCTGGTTGCTTTAACGCCCGTTTGCTCGCTAAAAGCTTTGCAGGGATTTTTCAACACTTAGCATTTCGCCCGTTTTTCGACCTTGGCAGCGTTTCAAATTTATGATCTCCCTCAAGCTCGTGCTGATACGATAAAATCGCACCCAGTAACGCCGATAACAAGCAGCGGAATAGCAAAAATAATCGATAAAATCAGGTGTAGGTTAAACAAAAATTGATTTCTTCTTAAGAGTTTTCTAACAAACGAAAGCAAACAACATCCTTTAAATTTTGATTTTGATTATTTTTAAAGACTCGTGATTATATTGATTAATGCTTAAGAATTTGTTAAGTCCAAAAAGCATTAATCCGCATTTAGCAATTTGAGATAAAATCAGCTCAAATTTAAATAAGGAAAAAAAGATGAGCGATATCGGCGTAGTAGTGCTTGCCGCAGGGGCTTGGCACGAGGATGAAATCAACCAAACCAAAGGTGCTTTTCGAGCTTTGCGGAGAGCCGATGATTATCCATATTTTTGCGCAAAGCTTATGAGATCAGTAGCGACGTGAGCGTGGTTTTGAGCTATCAAAAAGAGCTCGTCGAAGCCAAAATCAAAGAGATTTCTCCTCAAACTAAAATTTACGAGCAAAATTTAAAAGATTTTCCTGGCACTGCGGGCGCACTAAAAAACATCCCGCTAAATAGCGAAAAACGCTGATTTTGTGCGGAGATATGCCACTTATCAAAAACCAACGATCTAATCCGCCTGAGCGCGGGTAACGCAGACATAGCGCTAAGCGTTTTGAGGCAGCAGATCCGTACGGATACGGCCGCGTGATCATAAATAACGGCAAAGTAGAAGCCATCGTCGAGCAAAAAGACGCAACCGAAACGCAAAAATGATAAAAAAAGCGCAAACGCTGGCTGCTACTGCTTTTAAAAGCGATGTTTTTGCGCGAGATTTTTGCCTCTCATCGGCAACGAAAAACTCGCAGAAAAGATTCTATCTAACCGACGCGATCAAAAATCGCAAACGAGCGCGGTCTAAAATGCTGGGCCATCAGCGTCGAAGAGCAAAAATTTCATGGGCATAAACGATACTTTCAGCTCAGTATCGCCCAAAATTTGATGCAGGACGAGATCAAGAAAAATTTGATGAAAAGCGGCGTGCTAATGCGGCTACCAAACAGCGTTTATATCGACTCTAGAGCCAATGAAGGCGAGTGCGTCGTCGAAGAAAAACGTAAGCGTCATCGGAGAGTGCGTCATCAAAAACTCCGTCATCAAAAGCGGCTCGGTCGTAGAAAACTCCATCATCGAGGACTCGGACGTCGGCCCACTCGCGCACATACGCCCAAAATGCGAGATCAAAAACACCCACATCGGAAACTTCGTCGAGCTCAAAGCAGCGAAGCTGACGGCGTCAAAGCAGGCCACCTAAGCTATCTTGGCGACTGCGATATAGGCAGCGGCACAAACGTCGGCTGCGGCACGATCACGTGCAACTACGACGGCAAAGCCAAGCACAAAACGATAATCGGTAAAAACGTCTTTATCGGCTCGGACACACAGCTAGTAGCCCCCGTAAAAGTCGGCGACGACGTGCTAATCGCTGCAGGAAGCACCGTAACTAGCGACGTGCCAAGCGGCGCTCTAGCTATCAGCCGCATGAAACAGGTAAATAAAGAAGGCTTTTTCTCATAATCTTTAACGACGCAAAAAAACAGCGACGAAAAAATGCTAAAAATAAAAAATTTTGCTCGCGGTTTGCGGCAGTATCGCGTTTTATAAGGCTTATGAGATCTTATCCGCGCTAAAAAAGAGGGTGCGGACGTGCGAGTTATGCTTAGTGAAGGAGCGCTCACTTTTGCTCGGAAGCGGGCTTTGAGGCGCTGTGCGAGCATGTACTTAACTTCGCGCACGGAAAACTGGCAGGACGGACTAAACCACATCGCCTACGCCAAAAACCGATCTCATCTTGATCGCGCCTGCTAGCGTAAATACGATAAACAAGCTTGCAAGCGGCATTTGCGACAACGTATTTATGCAGACTCTGATCGCTAGCCCGGCTCCCCTACTCATCGCGCCCGCAGCCAACGACAAAAATGATAAATCACTTCGCCACGCGCAAAGTATTTTGAGTTTTTTTAGCCGCAAACGGCGCGAGATTTATCGAGCCGGTAGAAAAACCCCTAGCATGCGGCGACACGGGCAAAGGCGCGCTGGCTGATCTTTCTACGATCATCTACGAAACCAAAAGGATGCTCGCTGAGCCCAAATTAAAGGGCAAAAAGTGATCGTCACGGGCGGCGCAACGAGCGAAAAGATCGACGACGTAAGAGCCGTGACGAATCTATCCAGCGGCAAGATGTCGCGGGCGCTTGCCGACGCATTTTACTACGCGGGCGCTGACGTGACGCTGATAGCTAGCTTTTGAGACGACGAATGCGCCCTTATAAAACACTCAAATTTTCAAAGCTCAGCGGAGTTAAAGAGCTGCTACGCGCAAATTTGACGGATGCAAACTTTGCTCGCGATGGCTGCTGCGGTTAGCGACTACACCCCAAAAACCAAATTTGAAAGGCAAGCTAAAAAGCAGACTTTAGGGCGAGGTGGACGCTGGAGCTCTCGCAAAACGATGACGTTTTGGGCCTCTTTGGCGGATTTTAAAAACGTAAAAAAATCGGCTTTAAAATGGAAATGGACGCCGCAAACGCTATACAAAACGCAAAAATATGCTTGAGAAAAAGAGCCTTGACGCCGTTTGCCTAAACGTGCTTGGGCGGCGATATACTTTCGGCTCGGATAGCACGCAAATAACCTTTATCACGCGCCATGACGCGCAAAATATCGCGCTAACATCCAAAGAGGACGCGGCGCGGCAAATCGTAATCTAGCAAGCAAGCTATGATAAATCCCGTCTCACGAGTGCAAAAATCGCAAGCGGCGGCGCAGGCACGGCTCTAAACGCGAGCCTGCCCATCAGTATCAAAAGTCGCGCAAAAGACGGGCTACAATCGATACAATCTCAAAATGGGCAACAAAATCCTAAGCACCAAAAAGCATGAAAAAGCCTCGACGTGGAGGGTGAATACTGGGGCGAGATCGCAAGCGGCACCGAAAAATATCGTGATAAGAAATCTCTTTAAAAAGCCAAGTTTAGCCTACGCCGCGCCTGACGGGCTGGCACTCATAGAAAGACTGATAAGCGAGCCAGATTTAAACTGGTTTTATGAATATATATTTAACGGTCTTAGCGCGGCAGACTCGCGAGAAACCTTTGAAAATCTAGCTCAAATGCTGCTTGCGCTACAAAAAAACATCATTAATATTTCGTTTGTTTATAACGGTGTAAAAGGCGTTTTTCAGATGAAATTTGACGGCGCTAAAACGAGTCAAATTTACCTTGTTTTTCAGTTTCTCCGATTATTTTTTTACACTAAAAGGCGCTCAAATAATCAATGCTCAAACGCCGTTTGACAAGGTTGCCAGGCTCTTGCGGGACGAGTTTAGCAGCGAAAGCGCAAACGACTCAAAACATCGCCGCTTTCTTTTGATCCAAGCGGAAAAATAATTGATTTTAAGGGATAAAATGAACGAGCTAAATCACCTCGCGATCATCATGGACGGCAACGGCAGATGGGCTAAGCGCCGCGGTTTGCTACGCACCAAAGGGCACGAAACGGGCGCAAACGTCGTGGAGCAAATGTGCGAGTTTTGCATCGACGAGGGCGTGGCTGTGCTGAGCCTTTATGCATTTAGCACCGAAAACTGGAAGCGCCCAAAGAGTGAAGTGGCGTTTTTTTGATGGAGCTTTACATAGCTTACTCTCAAAACGCGAGAGCTTTATCAAAAATGGCATCAATCTAACGTCATAGGCGACGAAAGCCCGCTAAACGATAAGCTAAAAAGCGAGATAAATGATATCAAAAACGCGACCGCGCAAAACTCGCGGCTAAAGCTAACTTTAGCCCTAAACTACGGCGCAAAAGATGAAATTTTAAGAGCTTTTTAGGAGATTTTGCGAAAAACGGTGGCAAATTTGACGCCAAAAACCTAGCTCAGAAATTTGAGCGAAGATAGCTTGCAAGAGTGCCTCGATGAGCCCGCACCCATCGACCTTCTCGTGCGCACCGGCGGCGAGCAGAGACTGTCACTCATGCTTTGGCAAGCTAGCTACGCCGAGCTTGCCTTTACGCCCACGCTTTGGCCCGATTTTACGCGCGAGGAGCTAGCCTTGATAACGGCTAAGTTTAAGAAAAAAGATAGAAGGTTTGGCGGACTTTTAATTTGACATTTTTAACTGGCGTCGTCTTGTTAACTTTACGTCGTTTTTGTTTATCCGCTTGCGACAAAAAGCTTTTTAAATTTGATAAATAAAAATCTTGCCGCAACGCCGTTTTCCATAAATCTTGAGCCGAAATCTTTAAAGTTAAAAATCATTCAAGGCAATATTTCGCTAAAATCGCCTTTTCAAATTTTGTGTTTTTATGCTTTTTGAGGCGCTAAAAACTAGTCAAATTTTAGTTCAAATCAGCACGGCAATTTGCGCAAATATTGCTTAAAAACGTCGCCGCTAGCTCAGAACAATCGCAGCAGCCAAATGCATTATAAATTAAATTAGGAGAGTTATGATTTTTCGCCGTTGTATTTTTTTATTTTATTATTTTTATCTTGGGCGCCGTAGTCGGAAGCTTTTAGCAACGTCCTGATCTACCGCACGCCGCGCGGCGAGAGCATACTCTTCCCCGCTTCGCACTGCCAAAGCTGCAAAACTCCGCTAAAAACCGTATCATAACATCCCGATTTTTTTGCGTGGCTGTTTTTGCGCGGCAAGTGCGCGTTTTGCGACGAAAAAAATCAGCTTTCAGTACCCTCTAGTTGAGCTTGCTAGCAGCCTCGCTTTGCGTGCTTGCGTATTGCGTTGAAACGCACGGACTAGAGCCTTTTTACGGAAGGCTTTTACGCCGCGATTTTTAAGGCGGCGATGCTTGGCATCTGCTTTATCTTTGCTACTAGCGCTTAGCCTGATTGACTTTTCGTTACAAAGCCGTTCCAGATCCGTTACTTTTTGCCAGTGTTGCATTTTCGCTGCTTTACGGCTTTTAATCTACCCGCCTCTTTTGACTTCAATGAGCTTTTATGCGCCTTTGATTCGTTTATAAACGCCGCGATTTTTTTATGTTTGCCTTTTTGGCTACTGCGCGCGGTCGTTAGCCTGGCTCTCAAGCGTGAAGCTATGGGCTCTGCGGATATTTTTATAGCGGGCGTTATGGGCGCGATCTTGGGCATCAAGCTTTGGCCTCATGGCGATCTATGTCTCGGCGCTACTGACGCTGCCTGCATATCTCATAGTGCGAAAGCGCGGACACGAGCTGCCTTTCGTGCCGTTTTTTTAAGCCTTGCTACGCTCATCGTTTACGCGTTTAAGGAGCAATTTATCTACATATTGGGACTGATTTATGGATAGGACAGCGCGTTATCTTTTTCTCAAACTTCCTAAATACGTTTGCATCGCTATTTGCGACGCTTTTTCTCATCATGTCGATCGTGTTTTTATCCAGATAGCGCGCATCACGTCGTACATCGAGATCACCTTTATAGAGCTTTTTAAACTTTATATGTTTATGCTGCCTAGAGTGCTGCTTTTTACCGTACCTATCGCGTTTTTCGCATCGCTTGCGCTCATGTTTTTCAGACTTTCGCGCGAAAAACGAGAGCATCGTGCTTTTACGCTCGGATATTCGCCCGTTAGGATCGCTAAATCTTTTTCCTCATCGTTAGCGGCGCGGTTTCGGCCTTTTTAATCGTCACCGCGATAGTGCTGATCCCTACGGCCGCAGAGGCTAAACTCACCTCGTCTCGTACAAAAAAACCGTCGCCAAGCCACTGAAAAACAACCGATTTGGGGCAAAAGTACTTTCCGACTGGATGGTCTTTATTCAAAACGAAAAACGACGAGAACGGCACTCTTTATGAGGGTGTGACGCTTTATTCACCAAAAAGAAGACGCGCACCGATTCGTCCTTGCTAAAAAAACGCTCGCCTAACCAACAACAACGCTGTGCTTGAGTTTACGCTATCGGAGGGCACATTTACGATATAAGAGACGCCTCGTGGCATAAAAACCGACTTTTGGCACGATGAAAATCAGCACCGCCCAAGAGGACAGCGTCGCGCAGACGAAGTCGTTTGTACAGTATTGGCAAGCGATGAGCGAGGGATAAAAAGCGCGCCAAAGACTTCGCAACCTACGTTCTCATAGCACTTTTTCCCACTAGCGACGACGCTTTTTGCTTTGAGCCCAGGTATTGTGACCTACCGCTACGAAAAAGGGCTTTGTGTATTTTGGGGATATTTGGCGTACTATTCGGGTATTTTACACTCATTATGCTCTTTAGTTCGCGCGTTTTTATCGCGATTGCGGCGATATTTTTCGCTATTTTTATCGCCTCGATTTTTTTAGCTTTAGGGCTAATTTTAAAAAAGATACTAAGTGCGGCTTAAACTCGTTTTTAGCTACGACGGGTCGAAATTTTTCAGGGCTCGCAGACCCAGCCGCACGAAAAACGGCGTCGAGGACGCTCTGGGTGTGGCTCTAGCGCACGTGGGTATTTTTTTAGCAAGATAATCTCCAGCTCGCGCACAGACAAGGGCGTGCACGCAAACAATCAAGTCGCCTGCGTGGAGTGCGGCGAGCATTTTAAAGACTTTACGCGTCTAAAAGCTCTCATCAACCGCCACGCTCATCCGGCCATTCATGTCAAATTTATAAGCAGCGTTAAAGACGACTTTCATCCGCGATACGACGCTACCGTGCGTGCATATCGATACGTCATCAATCACGGCGAGTTTTCGCCTTTTTTGTCGCCTTACGAGACTTTTTTACCCAAATTTGACCTGAATTTAGCAAACGAACTACTCGCGCTTTTTGTCGGAGAGCACGATTTTTAGTGCGTTTATGAAGCTCGGTAGCGACATCAAAAGCCCGGTGCGGCACGTTTCAAAGGCCTTTTGCTACGAGCGCGGCGAACGAACGATTATCGTTTTTAAAGCAAACGGCTTTTTGCGCGCCCAGGTTCGCCTCATGGTCGCTAGCGTTTTAAAGGCGCTTGAGCTTGCTAAAAGCGGTAAATTTAGACAAATGCAGGCGCAGGAGTTTAAATTTGAGCGCGCAGAGGTGGCAATCGGACACAATTTAAACAAAAAGCCACGATAATATCCTGACAAAAAGGTCACGAAAGCGTAAATTTGGCGAATTTGAAAATAATGCAATCTAACCGCCGAACGTGCAGAGTGCGTCGCTTCGAATTTGACGCTAAAAAACTCACGTTTAAACAAAGTCGCAAACAACTGCTGCGATGCAATTTCCTCAAAGCAAAAGAGCTTTTTGCGCCAAGCTATCCACGAGCAAAAAGCCGCTCACGCGAATCCCCGCACCGCCAAATGGTCTTTATCTAAACCGAGTTTTTTTACGAATGAGAAATCAAAAATAAAAAGAAGCCATCGCCGCCGTAACGCAAAAAGCAAAATGAGTGTAAAAATAGTCAAAAATACGCTACATTTATGACTATAACGACATTTGTCGCACCGATACTAATTTTATTATTATGGAGCGACGCTTTGAAATATTCTTTCTTTTATTTGCAGTCATCCCAATATACGTCACGCCAAGGATTCCAAAAAGTAGAAAAAACGCTGGAAGAGTATAGAAGCTTCTACAAAAATGTTTTTTTGTTAGCACGGTAATTGCCGATATAGATAGCAATTTTACATACGAGCCTCAAAAAGGCATCAGCGCAAACGAATTTTATAAAAGCGGAATATACAGGCGCGTACATCTTTTACGGCGAAGACCAAATAAGCGGTACTTATGCTAATGTCAAATTTTCAATTAAGCGAGGCTATAAAAAAATAGAAAAACATATGACTCAAACGGCTCAAAAACCCTTATCTAGCGCTTTTTGAGAGTAAGCAAAGTCATATCGACGAATATATGGACTTTAACGGTACAGTACTAGTCTGCGAGTTTTATAGTAAATCTCAAAGGACAAACGATACTAGCCGATAAGAAGGTGCTAAATACGAAAAATATCTGGCGAAAAAAGAGGTGCTGGACGATACGGAGTTTAACAACGATTTCGCGTATTTACCGACGATAAGATAGAAGCGCGCTATCTTTTTAAGCCCTGGTTTTTATGCAACGCCTACGCGAGGTTAAGCAGGGTTTTGACAGTGCTGTATCGCTAAGCGCGGTGTTTATGGATGATAATTTCTATCTCTTTTTAAACGGTGCAAAAAACCGTTTTGAAAGTTCACTATTAGACCCGCCGCTAAGCCTTTCTGATGCGCAGGCCATAAAAGACGAGGTCTTGCGGCTATTACGCGTCATAGACGAGCTAAATTTGAGCATTGACGTTTATAAATAAATGATTTTTGCTTTTTCGGCGGTAAATTTTCGCCAACGATGAACTTAAAATTTGAGCGTAAATATAGATTTTTAGCTAAACGCGCAAAACTTCGCAACGCCGTGCAAAGCCTGTCGCCCCCAACGGACGCCTATTTTCAAGTTTAACGGCGCTAAGCTAAAAATAAATACAGCCAGCATTCGCTAGTAAATTTGAGCCACATTTACAAAAATATCCCTCTGCCCTTTTGTATTCATCGGACTTAGCACGCCCATTTGCTCCATCTGTTCGATGATCGTAGCTGCGCGGTTGTAGCCGATTTTTAGGCGGCGTTGTAGATAGCTGATCGAGGTTTTTTGCTCGCTTAGCACGATCTCTTTAGCCTCTTCGTAGAGCCTCGTCTAGCTCGCCCTCTACCACGCCAGAGCCTGCTCCACCACTGCCGCTAGCGCCCTCCTCGGCTAAAAATCTCTCGTCGTAGACCACATCTTGTTGCGCTTTGTAGATCTACTATCGTGTCGATCTCTTTTTCGCTAGCAAACGGCGCGTGCAGCCTGATAACGCCCGGGCTTCCAGGAGGCGTAAATAGCATATCGCCGCGTCCTAGCAAGCTCTCCGCGCCCATTTGATCTAGGATCACCTTACTATCGATACGCTGACCGACGCGGTAGCTGATGCGGCTAGGCACATTTGCCTTTATGAGCCCCGTCACGACGTCTACGCTCGGGCGCTGGGTGGCTACGATGAGATGTATGCACCAGCTGCGCGCCATCTGCGCTAGACGCCCGATATATAGCTCCACGTCCCTTGCCGCTAGTCATCATGAGATCAGCCAGCTCGTCGATGATCACGACGATGTACGGGAACCGCTCGCCGCCCTCCTCTTTCATCTTTTCGTTGTAGCTTTCGATATTTTTTTGGTACGCGTGTGGCTCATGATCTGTAGCGACGCTCCATCTCGGCAACCATGTTTGATAGCGCGGTTATGGCCTGCTTAGCCTGCGTGATGACGGGCGTGAGCAGGTGCGGGATGTCGTTATAGATACTAAAACTCAAGCATCTTGGGATCTATCATCATCAGGCGCAGAGTCTGCGGGCTGTTGCGATACAGCAGACTTAGTAGCATCGCATTTATGCCCACGCTCTTGCCAGATCCCGTCGTGCCCGCGATTAGTAGATGAGGTAGCTTTTTAGATCGGTGATAAAGGGTGCGCCGACGATATCCTTGCTCTAGCGCGATAGTTAGCGGACTGCTCGAGTTTTTGAAAACCTCGCTATCTAGAAATTTCTCTTTAGATAGATGGTTTCGATATTTTGATTCGGCACCTCGATGCCTACGACGTCTTTGCCCGGTATCGGCGCCTGGATACGGATAGTCTGCGCGCGCAGAGCCATCGCTAGATCGTCTTGCAGGGTTAAAAGTACTTTACTTGCTTTTCGATATGCGGCGCAGGACGAATTCAAACGTCGTAACGATCGGCCCCGTGTACGTTCGCACGACATCGCCGTCTATTTTCATTGCGCAGTTTATCGAGCAAATCGGAGATCTTTTGATCGATCTCAGCCTCATTTACGCTGTTTGAGCGCCTCGGCGGATCGGCTGTGGTAAGCGGCGGCAACGCAAAAATCCTTAGGTTTTTCGACCTTGCCTTTTTCCATTTGTTCGAGCAGTTTTTATTTTCGGCGACTTCATTTAGGATCTCGACGCCGTTTATAGTAGTACTTTTTCTTCAATCGTGACTCGCTTTCATCCTGCGCATCGTCTTCATCGTCCGGCTCGTCTTCATCCTCTAGCTTTTTCGCCGTTTTCCCTCGCTCAATTGACTCGCTTTGAGCTTTGGGCTTTTTGATTTGTCTAGGTTTTTTGCGATTTTGGCTTAATCTCGGCTGGGTTTTCAAATTTATCCTCATTGAGCTGGGCTCAACGAAAGCCTTTTTTAAGATAGCTACGATGTTATCCCTGTGCGATAAGACCAAAACTCAGCACAAAAAAGCATCAAGATAAATACCCACATACCCTATCACGCCGGCCACGTCTTTTAGCGCATCATTTATGCTGTTTGCAACCAGTCCGCCGTAGTTAGCGTTAGAGCCTGATTGAAACATCAAAAACGCCAAAAACAGTAGCGCGTCGCTCCAAGTGTCGTCTCGGGCCGATTCGGCGTTAAAGCCGTTAAAATATTTGTAAATATAATACGCAAAAATATAAAAAAACAAAAGGGTAAACGTAAGCAATAAAGCCGAAAAGTTTGAAGTTCCAAAGTCCTATCGCGTTGCCAAAACTACCGATCGAAATGCCGCAGGCGCGACGGTAACGATCCCGAAAAATATCAAAAAGCAAACGACTACTACTAAAAACCGATTCTCTTAAAATGGCGCGTCCTTTTTAAATTGAGTACGAAATGATTACGGGAGAGCACTCAAATTTAAGGCCGAATTCGTAAAATCGGCCTCGTTTTTGCTCCGCCCGCTTTTGATAACGAAACTTTAATAAAACCGTAGATTATAGCGAGTTTTTACATATAGTTTAATAACGAGAGCTGGTTTATCTTAGCCACGGACTGCAACATCGCCTGATACGACATCATTTTTTGCATGAGGGTTCATATAGGTCTCGCCGTAGTCGGCGTTTGTGATATCGGCCTTGACGGTTTTTACGTTTACCTCCATCGACGCTAGCGTGAGTATTGGTTTTGTATTAGCGTATTTGTTTGGTTGCCCACTTAGTGTGGATTTTTATTTACGTGGTCTGCGATATGATCCAGCCTCTCATCGCGCCTTGGATACCTGAATTGCGCGGATATTCGCCCCGCTATCGGCGCGGTATTGACCGCTTCTTACAGCCTCTATCATCCTATCTAAGTCCTCAAAAATATCCACGCTCGGACTATCTATCTCGATACCGTTGTTTGCGGAAAAACTCCATAGCGAACCCTCTCCTTGCCTTTGTCGCAGGAGTCGTACCCGTACTGTCGCCCGCAAATTTATCGGCATTTCCGCTATCGTATATACCTACTTTTATCGGCGTGACGGCGTTTTGCTTGTCGGTTACTTTTATGCGACCCCTATGATCCATATTTGCCTCAACGCTACCTTGCGATTTTGAGATAGCTTGTTTGTAGGCGACATAATCAGCTTGCGTATTACCGCCGGCGCCCGCAGGAACATTGTCACTAGCTACCATACCGATGATGTCGTTTAGCTGTCTAAAAGTCATATTTTTGACTGCGTATCATACCTTCGGTGGTCGGCGGGTTTGTGGTGTCGTTATAAAAAACTATCCCAAACGTTTGTTGTATAAGTGGAATTATCGGGTCTAGTTATTTTTACCTTGGCGGTACTCGGAACAGTGGTATCATCACTTTACTACAGCCGTATATTTTTCCGCCGCTCTTGACTTGATTTCCATTCTTATGCGCTGTCCGTCGATATTGTATTTATCTTTCGCCTTGATATAACTCTTTTGCGCCAACCACTTGGCTTAGAGTAGTGTTATCATCGGCAATTTACCGCTACCGCGCTCTACTTGTGATACGGTTCCAACTAGATTTCTGCCATCTTGGTTAAAATTTATCTTGTCATAATCATATGCGTTAGTGGCGGCTCCGCCTAAGTCTTCGCATTTGCTTTTAACAAATTCCGTGATTTCATAATCTTTATGAGAAGTAGGCGTTGCATTTACTGAAAGTTTCTAGTGATTTTTAGACTATTGATCGCATCAAACGCACTAGATGCTCCTGCTATACCGCCCGCTAGAGCATCTGCGTCCGCAACCTTTTTCGTCGCCGCTATCACGTGAAAAATCAATAACCTGATTGCCTTTGCTTGAGGTCTTTTTACGTTGATTTGACCCTGGTTGTTATCGTTACTTCGACGACTTTATTGGTCGGAGTGTTGCCGTATTCGGTGCCGATTTTTCTAGTAGGTCGTTTATCGAAGCGTCTGACGTCATCTTCAATTTACTCGTAAAGCTCGTGCCGTTTTGGCTTTTTACCCTGCAAGAAAAATGTAGTCTTTTTGAAACTCTCGCACGCCCGTACCGGTAAAGTCTTGATTAGTCAAAGTTTTTCGTCTTTTTACATATTTAAAACCGATTGAGATCGCGCATTTTTATGCTCGCTATCGATATAAACGGTCTTATTTCTATCATCTAAATTTTATGCGCTTTTAGCATTGTGTTGGAGGTGACTTTTTATTATAGTCGCCGTCCTTACTCAAAAATAGCTCCTGCCCGTTTTGGTTGTAGGTCACATTACCTGAGCTCCGCCTACTGCTTTCATTGTTTGCGCATTGCCGAAATATTCATTCGTGTCGCCATTTATAGGTTTTGTGTTTATAGCGCTTCCAGAAAATAAAAACTGTCCATTTATCGAGGTGTTTGTAATGTTTACTAGATGATTTTTGATACCTTGAAGGTCGTTTGCGATGGCTTCGCGCGAAGTTTGCGAGTGGATTTCGTTTTGCACCCTGAACTAGCTTTGTTTTTAAAAAGTCTCAAGCTGCTGCTTAACTCACCCAAAAGCCTTATCGGTATTTTTGAAAAAGTGCTGCGCTTTTTGAAGTCGCCGTTTGCACCTGCCTCAAGCTGTCGCAACCTCGTAATCGACCTCATGCCATCGTTATAGACGCTACTATCCTCAAAAAGATTTTGATTTTAGGCCGCTTGAATTTGCGTATTTAGCTTGTAAAGCGCTTTCATATTGGTCTGATAGTCGTAGTTATTCGTAAATTTCATCAGCTGATTCGTCATTCTCATCGCATTTTTCCTTAATTAATTGAGCTCTTGCAAGCAAATAAAGTTCCACTCGTTATATCGTCAAATTTCAAAATTTATTTAGTTTTTAGATATTATTTTGACAATCGAAGGGAGAATAAATGAAAATACTCTTTTCGCCGAGCGAAGCCAAAACCGCCGTGAGTCCAAATCAAATTATAGATAAGGACGCCTTTATTTTTCCGGATTTATATGAAAAGCGGTGTGAATTTGTACAAGTATGATGATTTTCTGCAAAGCGGCAAACTTAGAGCAAATCTCAAAACTTTTCGGCGTAAGTGAACCAATGAGCCGAGTTTGCGTGAAAGCTTATTTAAAAAGGCTCGGTAAAAGCCATCCTGCGATATGACTGGAGTAGCCTACAAGCACTTTTGATTACCGCAGCCTTGATAGCACGGCGCAGGAATTTATAGATAAAAATACGCTGATTTTTTTCAATTTGTTCGGCCCCGTGACGGCAGCGGATGCGCTACCTGAATACAAACTAAAAGCAAGGCGAGCGCATAAACGGGTTAAATTTGGAGAATTTTTATAGGCAAAATTTTAGCGACGAGATAGATGAGTGGCTGGGGGATGACGACATTTTTAGATCTTAGAGCCGAGTTTTTACGAGAATGTCTACCGCATACAAAAACCGTTTGCGACATTTAAATTTCTAAAAACGGCAAAGTCGTCAGTCACTATGCCAAAAGCATACCGCGGGATAGTTTTTGAGGCAGTAGCGCAAAACGGAGTAAAAACTTCAGCCAACTTTGCAAAACCGATATGAAAAATTTGCGCCTTATAGACATCACTGGATTAAAAAGCGAGTTTTTGGTGCAAATAGTCTAAAATTCGAGCTTTTTCGTCAACTGCGTAAAAATCGTTAATCTTTCGGCTAAAAACTATTGTATTTTTATAAAAACGTTGTAAAATGCCCGCATATCACTTCTTATTAAGGATGGTTCTATGAAAAAGCTGATTTTTATTCAAGCTGTTGCCGACAAGGCCGGTCTTTCTAAAAAGATTCTTTAAAGGTAGTTGATGCCGCACTAGAGACTATCGAAGAGGTTCTTAAAAGCGGCGACAGCATTAGCTTTATAGGCTTTGGCACATTCGCTACTGCCGAAAGAGCCGCTAGAAAAGCAAGAGTACCGGGAACTACAAAAGTTATAGATGTTCCTGCTAGCAAAGCGGTTAACGTAAAGTAGGCAAAAATTAAAAAGAAGCAGTAGTAGCAGGTGCAGGCAAAAAGGCAAAAAGAATAATCACTCTTTCATGAAAGCTCAAGATTGGGCTTTCATGTTTTTCTAACTCTTTTTATATCTTTCAGGGTAAAATCTCACTCTTTAATTAGCCTGAGTGGTGAAACCGGTAGACGCGCCAGACTCAAAATCTGGTAGAGCAACCTTGTGTCGGTTCGAGTCCGACCTCAGGGCACCATCGATTATATCGTTATTTTTAAAGCTTTATAAAAATCCAAAAGACACAGTATTCTATTCAAAGGGTGCACATTAGGGTACACATTTTTTTAGCTATTTTATAGTTTGAATGTGAATCTTATTATTGTATAATTTTTATATTCAAATTATAGCTAGAGGCAGAGGTGGCGTATGGTAAGACTAGATAATGATGCTCATTGCGAATTACAAACAGATTGTGTTTGTAATTGGGTGCAAGATATTACTCGCCCAGAAGTTTTAATAGGCAATGGTTACGAGTTGCATATAAATAACAATACAGAAAGCTATCGGCCTTATCTCCTTCCTTATGCTTTGTACTATATCCATAATGGCTATTATTATAAGAGTATTTTATTCGAGTTATATCAAAAAGGTAGTATATTCTGGTTAGACAAAACAGGGAAAATTGTCATTTACGAAACAATGAAGTTAAAAATGTCAACAAGAAAGATATGGCGCAATTATTAGCGGGATTATTAAGACGAAAAATATATGTTTTTCAAGATTATGAAGAATATGAAATTAAATGCAAAAAGAAAATGAGCAGCATTCTGGGCCTGTAACTACAAATATTCTCTCACAGTCTCTTACATATCAAGGACAAAGCATTCAATCTCTACCAGAGATTCCGTGATACAATACAATAATATTTTTATTATCTCTGAACTATTTATAGTAGAAGGAGAAAGATTTGATATATATGGCAATAGCGGATTTGTTCAATCACCTGCAGGTGATTTTTATAAAAAATATTTTTTTATGCCAACTGTTTATTTAAATAACAATAAAAGAAAAATATTTTACAACATCTGTAATACTGCAATATATATATTATTTCTCGGATTATAATATTAATCAATTAACTACATTATGAACTGGCTGTCTAGTTTTGTCAAAAATATAAGCATACATCAATTTTGCTTATATAGTCTAGATAGCATATTAATCTTTTAGCAGTAGCAACACAGCTGTAATAGACATTTTCTTAAACAAATTTTAAAACCGCTTTTTGGTCAAGAGTATTGCCTAGAAATAAACGATAATACGTTTAAATCTAAAGATATAAAAACAAGTTGCAAAACAAGCTTTTATATAGCTTTACCGACATAACCTCAGAAACAACATCCAATATGAATAGAAAAATATGCTAGAACAAATTATTGGCTCAAACAAATATTCTGGCACTATTTTTATGGGTAAGAAAATTATTATAACAAAAGAACGGTGTTTGTTTTATAAGCTAAATTGTGAGTATGCCGTCTTTGAGGTTACTAGGGATATAAACAATTTTAAATATCGAAGTATGAGCGGTGAAATACACACAGTAGAAAAACATAGAATCTGATATATATTTCGATTTGGCAAACTTTTCCAATATCCTAAGAGCCTATATCACAACAAGCAAAGAACCCTAAAAAGCGCCTCAAAAGATATCGACATAACCAAGCCATTCACAGAAGATGACAGTATTTCGAGAATTTGTCGAAGAATTATTAAATAATACAGAAGATTACATTATAAAATTTAAACCATTGGCATCAGAAGCAAACTTTAAAGATATTGAAAAATTATATTGCAAGCATAAGATGATCGAGAGAAAAATACGTATACCAACTATTTAAAAAGCAAATATAATTTTTGATATTAGTTCACATAGACTCTATAAAAAGTTGAGCGAAATAAATAACTATGCTTTTTAAGATGCGCCAGGCTCCAGGCGGAGCAAAATGCTTCTATTTCCCAGACAAAAATTAAATAAATATTTTTTTAAAAATATTAATATTATACTTAATTAATATTATGTTTCTTTTTAGTGTTTCTATTATATTTCTAGATATAGATAAAAAACAAATCTAATGTTTTTATTCTAAAGCTAGAAACATTAAAAAATATAATATAGAAATACTTATAAAAATACCCAAAAAGCGTATTTTATAGCACTTTTGTTTCTATACTATTAAAATATTATATTTTTAAAATTAATACATAAATTCTAAAAATGCAATACTTTTTTTACTTATATACATATATAATTATATAGAAACTATTTCTACATTATACAATGATAAAAGTAAATATATACTATCTAAAAAATAGTTGCATAAATTTTTAGATTTCGTATGCGCTTTTAGTACTTTCTTTTTTTCAGCAGCTCAATCCATTGACAAAATACAGCCCAAGGATTTTGAAAAATGGAAAATTTATGCAAATTATGATTCGCTCCTTCCAAAAAGGATTGCTGTTTAGTATAAAGGATATAGAGGAGATGAACTTGATAAAAATCTGATATGCTAAAGAAGTTGATTTACAATAGAGAAATAGAGGTGGTGAAGATCGGCACCAAGAATTTTATTAGTAGGCAAGTCTTGATTTTATTCTTAGAAAAGCAACACTCTGCCCGCCCTAAACTAACAAAAAAACCGCTACAAATTAAGCAATATCACCCTTTTTATTTTACGCACTTACAAAACGCCCCCCTACTTCAACAAGGCACAAAGATCTCCACCTATGGCTAATCTGCCATGGGTGGATATGGGATCAAAAATGAAAAATTTTCAATTATATATTATTTATATAAGCATATAGAAATATATCGCTACTTCACTTTTCAAAGGAGCTAATATGGTAAATCGTTGCTTTTTACCAAATAAGAGGCCGTCTTGGATCAAAAAGACTAATCCATAAACTATTACGTCTAAAACACAAAAGGAATAGATATGAGTTCTAGCGTAGTCAGTATAGGGCGATAGTTCACCGACGGCAGAAACAGGTTTTGGATATTTTCCAATCAACTGCGTAATTTTTAAATTATACTTTTAGGAGGCGTAAAATGGGAGTTTTTAGAGATAGTGATGGCTGTCGCTAAAATAATTAAGATAGTATAGACGAATAACCTTGCTATTCATAACCAAAATAATAGTCGAAAGGAGAAACAAAAATGACTATATCAAACGAACCGCTCACTAATGGGCAATTAGAGCAACTAGCTCCGTCTTTGTTTGCGGACGAACCGTATTTTGAAGCAAGCGACAAGTATCACTTTATATTCTACGATCGACGTAATAAACGAGATCAGGGATTACGCTTGGTATCCCGTAGGCGTAAGCGAAGCAAACGTGAGAGACGAAAAAGAAAGAGGGATTTCAAAAGCATTACGTAAGGTTTCGTCATCTAGACGATTTTTAAACCCGGGAGAGAATGTAGTAGAGCTTTTGCTGTTCAATTCGCACGATAGAAGCAAATGCTTTAGTATAAGCGCGGGCGTATTCAGATTCGTTTTGCGCTAACGGCCTAGTGGTATCAGACGAAGTATTCTGAGTCTTACCAAATAAAAACACTTGGGCGACAGAGAAAACGACGTATCGATCGCTATAAACAAAATAGCTAAAGCCAAAATACGATATTTTTGGACAAAAATAAAGCTATTTAGCAAAAATACCACTAAGCCAAGACGATAAAGCAAGCTTTTGCCAAGGCCGCGATCCCGTTAAGATTTGAAAAAGCATTTGGAGGTGGATTATAGAGATTTATTGGTTCCGCACAGAATAGAAGACGAGAAGGATGACCTATATACTACCTTTAACACCATCCAGGAACATTTGATTAGGGGGTAACATTAGTGGAATTAACGCCGAAACGAATAGGCGATTTACTAGTAGGATTATAAAATCGATTTCTATCGATACCGATATAAACAAGAAGCTTTGGAATATGGCAGAAAGCATCGCCAAGATCAAAGCTACTCAAAAACAAGTTGATAGCATAAGGTAGAAAAATGAAACTTATAAACTACAAGCTACAATCCGAGATAGAACGCTTAAACGAAAAATAAGCCTACACAGTAATTTTAAAGAGTATCTTAAAGGCATCCTAGAAAAACAATAGTACGAGCTACTTTCAAAAAATGCGACTACTTTAGGGTTATCTCTAGACGAGATTAAAAAAATAAGATAGACGTTTTATCTCAAGACATACAAGAGCTTCAAACTCTGAAACGAAACTTAACACAAGCGCTAGAGATCGCAAAAGAGATAGTGGCGGAAGTTTTTCTTGGAAAACGGTATCGACAGAATAGACGGCAACGTAATCTCGTCTTTAACTCTGATTAAAGAAAGCATAAAAACGAAAGACGAAAATCAAGATTAAAGACGAGGTCGCGCTAATGAACCTAGGCTACGTATAAATTTGAGCCTTGATATGGAGGCTGTAGAAGAAGGACTAAAAGACGGCAGACGAGATGAAATAAATGATTTTGCGGAAATTTCAATCGTTAGCACCGTTTGTCCAGCCAAAATCAAGGTTAATAAAAAGAGACGTCAAACCTAACAATATCAATATGCTCCCAGCAGACGACAAGCTTCCAAAAAGCCGTTTAAAAGGATATTGGATGTTTAACGAAAAGCAAAATTAAAAATCCTGCAAGAAGAACTAGATAGCAGCAGGATAAGAACAAGAGAAAAAGTCGGTATTAAAATTATCCTACTTGGAAGGTTTTGACGTTATAGAAACCGCCAATAATATTTTTGGATTCGGGAGCTGGAGCTATAGCATCGTTTCATTAGGGCAAGTGTCACAAGAGACGAACAATAATCAAAATGCCGTCATTTGTTATAAAGCCGTAGTCAAGGTCGATGTCTTTAGCTTGGATCACTCCAAATGCATTACTCGTCAAGATGTGAGGATTTGGCACAGGGTAGCCAAAAAGTCTAGCAGACGCTCACGAAAAACGGCGCAAAAGAGGCCGTAACAGATGCACTAAAAAGGAGTTTGCGGACATTTGGAAATCAATTCGGCAATTCTCTATACGACAAAAAGCCGTAACTACGTTCCGCAAAATGCACAGCAAAACAATTTGTCAAAAGCTACTGTCAGCCTACACAAGCAAGAACAAAAACTAACTTCTATACCGGACAGAACAACCTCAGCCAAACCGACGAGCAAACGACCTTACAAATATCTAGGGTTTAGATATCGTCCAACGAAAATGGATTTTGCTAGTTACCGGGAAAGACGTATTTTCAAAGAAGGATACGATTAAATCTCTTGGCTTTAGATGGGACAACGGCAGCAAAGCAATGGTATAAAGCCATTAACCCTAATCGTTAGACATAAATATACACTCAAAAGTCCGATATGGGCTTTGAGTGTATATTAATATTTTTACTGTTTTTGCCATAAGTACGTATATTAACTGATAATTTAAGACGTATAGAATATCAAGCCCTTAGCCAATCGGCTATATTGATTTCTATAGGCTTTGATTTTAGCATAATAAGTATTATTAATTAATTTAAAGTTACTAATAGATACAAAAATAGCTAAATATACGATCTGTAGTTATCTAAAATATCAAAGGAGTTAAATATGACAAAGAAACACTGCGGCAGAACAGCACAGAGAAGGCAAGAAAGCCTAAATGAATATGTAGATGGAATTATGCAAACTAATTCCAGGATAGACGTGATAAGAGTTGATTTGTATTATAGACAAGAAAAATAGAGACGACGTTACATTGGAAAAGCTTTGACAATGATATCAACCGCTTGTATACCAATAAACGAGGCAATACGCTATTTAAAAAATTCAAAAGGCTATATTATCAAAATGGAGCAAGGAGATAGTGGATATAACCACTTACACGCTCACGTCGTTATCTTTTATGGATGGGCAAAATACCAGAGAGCAAACAACATCAAAGACAGCTGAACGTCTTTGCGACTATTGAATAATAATATTACAAAAAGGCAAAAGGGTGTTCTCATAATTGCAATTTAGGAAAGTATAAGAATAATGGGCTGGGTAGAATTTGCTACGACGACAAAGAAAAAAATACAAATCCCTGAAAGAGAAAGTGCTGTCATATCTATGCAAAGGGAGCAAAATATAGCCGACAAAGATGGGAAAAGCTTTTAGAGCCTTGAGAAGAGGCGTCATGCCGAAGAAAAAACAAAGGCAGGCCTAGAAAAATTAGTCTTTTACTTTCTGTGCACGATACCAATCAAATTTTATTAATAACATATAATTAAAAATAATTATAATACTACAAAAATATTATATAGGAGGCCACAAGGCTCGCCCTGATATGTTTTTAGAACGGAGCCTCGTCCAGCGCCTTCATTAACGCTATTTGGATCATTAAGATCTCAGTAGCATTAACGCTTTCGAGCTTTTTCTTATAAGCGCCATTCTCTAACTGCGCTCGGGTGATGCCATAGGATTGTTCTAATGTTAAAACTAACATTTCCCATGGATTTTTGACTCGCAGGCGCGTTAGCACCATTATAACTCTGCATGTCATCAACTGTTTTAGCTAGTATCTTAATAGCTAGTGCCCTCATTGTGAACTCCCTCATTTCTACAGGAACTTGGCTATAAAGTTCCCTAGCCTCGTTAATACGCTCTTGTGGGATTAGCGGGAACTGCAACATCCTGTGCAGGTATAACGCCTCTAGCAAATGCTAAACTAAATCCTAAAATTAAAAATACAAATAACTTTTTCCATCTTATCTTCCTATTCCAATGTTCTCGCTAAGTCTAATTGTTAAATCGGTACTTAGATTGATTAGCTCGCCCAAGCTCAACTTTAGTTAAGTTATCGAGCTTTTACGTTAGCACCTTCTATATCTATGCCGTAACCTTTCTTTAAGAATCCTGCTACTGAATTGTAGGCATCAGACTCGGGATCAAGAAGAGTATATCTAGCAAATGAATCTATCTGTAGAACTATTTGTGTTCTAAGTGATTCTTTTACATACTCCTCTTTTTCTTTCGGTGCCATGCTCGCTACTATATCCCGCCTCGTTCTTACCCCTTGCCACAAATTCGGAGACTGGCATGCCAGTCCGGTTACGTTCGCCGGAACTACATCGGCAGATGCCAATGTTAGTCCGGCTATTAATATAGCAATAATTTTTCATCCCCATTCTCCTTAATTTTATAGATAGAATGCGTTGATGCGGTTGGCTAGTTCCGATGCTAAATAGCCCTAGTTCGCCTCACTGAAAGCTTCATTAGCCGCTGACGATTTCATCGTCCTCAGCTTGTCTAATATCGAATCCGTAAACATCCTTGATAAAGCCATCAAGCGCATTAGTTACTGTATCGCCCATGCCTGGTGATATAGCCTCCATCCCTGTACCTATATTACCATAAGTCATAATAAGGATAAGCACTGCATTAGCAACTTGCTCCTTCGCATCATTTCCTTTAAGCATTTTAGCTGCTTTCATTCCTTCTTTGTATTCTTGTAAAGTTTGAAATGTTGCTTCATTAGCTGGAACAATACGCGGTGCAGCACTTACACTTGAAAACTAAAGCCATAGCGGCCAACATTGAGATTACGAACTTTTTCATTTTACCCTCCTTATGGGTTATATTTAGAAATGTGGTTAACTGGATGTTCCAGTGACTAGACTTTTGCTCCTATATTACAATTGCTACCATCCAAAAACTACAAAAATAGAAGAAGATTGTTTTGCTAAATAATAAAAATATTTAAAAATACTTTTGAGTTAAAACGCTTTGCAATTATATCAAAATTTATACCGATCTTTTAAGCTCTTAGAACCGTCTAAACTTTTAGTGGCTACCTTACTCCTTGTCTCTAAGATCACGAAGGGGTAAAATTGAGATTGGAAATTTGTTCGATTAGCCAGAACTTTTTAAAAGGATAGTGATTTTAAGGTGACAAAAAATTGGATTTGAGAAAAATGTAAAAATTACTCAAAAACCAAAAACTATCGTCTATAAAAATATAAAAATGTTCCAGAAAAAAAGCTTTATGATTACGTAGTAAACGGCAAGAGCGCCATCGGATAGATAATGGTATAGTAAACTACCCAAATCTTTATAATGATAATACACGATATATTTTTAGATTTGATGCTAAAAGTTATTGAAGTGAGCATTCGCAGCGTAGATTTGATAGCCAAAATGCTAAAAATGAAAAATTATACAAATAATCTTATATTCACTCATTCGGTCAAGCCGAACGAGTGAATATTTTTAAAAAATAAAACATATTGACTTATACCTGAATTTCGTGTATAATCCTTAACTATGATAAAGAGTTTTGCAGACAAAGAGACCGAGCTTATATACAATGAAACTTTTTCAAAAAGTTTCCGCCCGATATGCAGCAAAAGGCTTTACGCAAACTCTTGATGATAAACAATGCGGATAATTTAAACGATTTGCGCTCTCCGCCGTCCAATCGCCTAGAAAAACTAATAGGCGATAGAAAAAGACGAGTATAGTGTAAGAATAAACGACAAATGGCGCATTTGTTTTAAGCTAGAAAACAAAAACGATTTTTGCGACGTGCAAATAGTGGATTATCATTAAGGAGTAGTTATGGATAGAATACCTCTTCCTACGATAGGAGAAAATTTTCGAGCTAGCGAATTTATGGAACCTTACGGCCTATCGGCATATAGGCTAGCCAAAGATATAGATTTACCAGTTTCTCGCATACAAGATATTTTTACATGGAAGACGCAGAGTATCTATAGATACGGCCTTGAGGCTCTCAAGATACTCTCGATGTCCGACGGATTTTTATTAATTTACAAAGCGATATAGAGCTAAGAGAAAGCAAAAATAGGCAAAAAGCCGAGCTGGAAGCCATAAAACCGATAAGCGCTATTAGCGCGTAAATATTTTTATCAGTGGCAATAGATTTTATACTCTTTTAAAAATCATCTAGACTTTCGGCAGCCACTTCTCTTCTAACCTTTGAATATCTTTTTGTAACATTTGTAGAAGTATGGCCTAGTATAGAAGCTATCTGCTCTAACGTTTTACCCTCCGAAACCAAAAACTCCGCCTATCAAGTGCCTTAAATCGTGAATTCTAATTTTTATCCCAAGCTTTTGCCAATATCTTTTCCCAATGAGGTCTGATCGTATTTTTTTATCTATACTCTTATCTGTTATGGCGTGAAATATATAGCCGCTTTCTTGCTCTATCTATATTTTTAAGTGTTTCTAAAAGCTCATTGCTTAATTTATAAGTCATAGGCTTTCTAACTTTATTATTTTTCGTATCTAATATTATATATGCCATTTGGTATATTTATGTCTCTCATTCTAAACTCAAAACCTCATTTAGTCTTCTCGCCATGCGAAAGCCACACAAATATACTTCTAAACGGTTCTGCAGGATAACCATATAGCGCATCGTATAGTTCCCTTATTTTCGTCATCTAGCTCAATATTTACCTGGTTGTCAGACTGGGTATTTGAACTCAAGCTTAGCTGGGTTAGTTTTAACCACACCCTCCAAAAACATACAGGTTAAACATAGGCCTAAGAGCTTCTTTAACAGATTTTTGAGGTTCTAGGGCTCATACCTAAATCTAGCATTTTTATTCACTATGCTTTGCAGCATTTCGGTGGTAATGTGGGTTATAGGCGTTTTTGGCTAGCTTAGAATCAGACAGTATCCATTTTATTTGTAAATAGATTATAGGAAGCAAGCGTATTTGAGGATAGTTGATTTTTCTTCATATCCATATATCTGCCCCACGCCTGACTTAATGTCGGTATTTTTATTTTTATCTCTTTATGCTTACCCTCTTTGAGCTTGCTCAAAAGCCCTTCTCTTTTTGACGCCACCTCCTTTGATCGCTTGCAAGAAAGTGATTTTTATTAAAGGAATATGTTTTCTTGGTTTGAGTTCTCATGCCGCTAATATTTACAATAGTAATTCTTAATATCAGTTTATAGTCTCTACTAATGTAAGTTGGAGCTTTACGATCTCTTTTCAGCGAACAAATCGTCATTATTTACAAAAATATATGTTTTTACAATCCGCATTATCAAGATTGACTTTAATCAGCTTATCCGCCACAGCAAAATCCTATATCTATATGATCAAATTTTTGTTAGGGGTACACATTAGGGTACACATTTTTATAGCAAATTGTATAAAATTGTCGCTTATAAGGAAATTATAAATATACTAAAATAGCGTAAAATAGGGTATTTATAGAAAGTTATAATAATCTATAGTTTAGTAAAGACCCAGACTCAAAAATCTGGTAAGGGCAACCTTGTGTCGGTTCGAGTCCGACCT
>BNJT01000872.1_pt1 | contig 50746 bp, 53 predicted proteins | sample 8540491 | NCBI WGS metagenome assembly BNJT01 (sample SAMD00202455, study PRJDB9452) | human saliva metagenome | host: Homo sapiens | reverse complement strand
TCTTTTTATAAAAATTTCTGATAAAACTTTGAAAATAAAGAGACCCTGCTAGAGTTTAGAGTTCTATTGTTATAATTTTAAAAATATTTTTATAGCTTCAAAACTATACTTATTTTTGTTGATTCTCTTTAAATATCTAACACACACTAATGAAAAAGAATCTACTAAAATATAATAATCTTTTACAAAATCTATAAACTCTCATCTTCTATCTTCTTTAAAATAACTGTTTAATTTGTCATACATTTCTAAACCTTTATTTTTAAAATTATCATCTCTTTATTATAGAAATTTCTTTTCTGAATTGATTTAACCTGGTCGTAGTTTAAGTATTTTAATTATTTGTCCCATCTTTCTAAATAATTTCTGTTCTTGCTATATCCTTTTCAGTTTACTATACACAGAATAAAATGTAAATGTCTCAAGAAACCATGGTTCCATCTATTTTAAGTTTTAATAAACTCGTATTATCTGATATTTTAGCAGTATTTATCAATATTTTTCTAATTCTTTTCAATATTTAAAAGTTCATTTTCTCAGCAATTCTTTTTAAATCTTTTCAGAAGTATATATTTATCAAAATAAATAAATTGTGATATATGTTCTTTAACACTCCAATCTTTAGGATAATATTTTTCATTTCATATTTACTCCAAAGCTTTTCTTGATTTTACTTTAGCTTCTTTTCATCTTTTAATTTAAATTTTATCTCGGCTACACGTCTACACTTTTGCCCTATCTCACTTTCCCCATTTTCCTTATAGATAAGGTTTGCTTTTACTTTTTCCATTTGCTGTTATATATATCAAGTTCTTCTCTCTCTCTGATTTAGAAAATTTCCAAGAGTAGTAGAATGGCTTAAAAACTCTGTTAGCTCTCTTTTGGGATACAAATCCACATTATAAAGATAACTTCCCATATCATCAGAATGCCCTTCTATTAATATTTCATCCAACTACTCATAAAATTTCTTTAGTTTTCTGTATTTTCAGTATACAGAGGAACTCACCCTTCCAAAATTCCTTTTCCTTCTGGTTTGTAAAGTATATTGATCTACTTCTACAGAATCTTTTCATCAATTTTATTGTTCCTGTTTTGTCATCAATATCAACTTGAATATTTTTATTAGCTAAGTCTGTTTTTAATTTCCAATTATATATTTTCTTTGTATCTGTAATTTCTCTTATAATATTTTCTTTAAGTCTTTCTGCTTTTAATTGAATTTATTGTCTTACAACAAATAACAAAATGTTAATTAAAATGTTGTGATATTAAATCTGAAATAGAAAGCCAAAAAGAAAGTTCTGTTTTTCTTTTCTATTAAAAATCCTTTGAATTCAAAATTAGCCTTATTCTTTTATTTCTTCTTCTTACTTTTAATTCCAGCATTATTTTTATACTAATTTCTATTTTATTTATTGTATCTAATATTTCTTTAGAAAGTTTGTCAAATCTTTCATTTTCCGCTTTATCATAATTTATATTTTCTACAGTTAACTTCAAAGTTTCTATCATATTATTAAAATTTAAAATTATACTTGATAGATTACTATCATAGTTCTTAAATAGAGTTTCGTTGGGCTTATTTACCATCAATAATATTATTATCATATTTTTGATCTAGTTTTATTAAATTATTCCTTCATATTTATTAGTGAAACCATCTATTTTATTTTGTAATTCATCATAGATATTTCTAATTTATCATATATCTTTTCTAAGTTATCTGAATTTTGTTTATTTAAACACTAGTTATTTTATATTTATTGAAAATTATTCATATTATTTGTAAGTTCAGATTGAACTTTCACAACACTTTTGAACTTCTTCTAAAATGATTAGAACTTGCAACGTTTAAGTTATTTTGTCATTTTGATATTTATCAAAGAATTTTTCTAAATTATACTTAAGTTAGAAACTATTTCTTTTATTTTGTTCCCAGAAATTAACTAAAGAATTTTCTTTGTTCTAAGAACTTATTTATGTTTAAATGTATCATCTGTTTTTGAGATATATTTATTTGATACTTTTAAAACATTAGAAGATTCTTTTAATAGAGTTAAGAATTTTGATAATTTTGTTTTTTACTACTGTCTATTAAATTTAACATATTTTAAATCTTTTCATCATATTTTTCTACTACATTATCATAATTCTTTAATGCCATTACAAAAAGCTGTTAGAGTATTTATTAGTATTAGATATACTATCAGAAATTTTAGCTATTTCCATTTTTGTATTCTTCTATATTCTTATTGTTGTTTTGTTGTAACTTCTAAAGTATTTCATTTAAGTTTTCAAACTTAGTGACAAATTCTTCTGAGAATATTGTTTGCATTTTCTCTTCGAATAAAGAACTTGAGCACCTCTGCAAGACGCTAAGATTAGTTTTTACTATATTTAGATACTGCTTCATATATATCTCTATCGATGAGTTTCATTATAACTATGAATAACTGAAATTAGCTCTACTGCTATAGCTACGACATTCCTTATTAATACCTCTAATTTCCTCCTGGCTTTTCTGACACTGCCCAGTTTACACTTTTAACATTTTCTGACTTTCTTTTCTAGTTGCTCCCAAAGTTCTTTTTCATATATATTAATAGTGCTTGTTCAGGAAGAGCTTGTTTTAAACATTCTATTTAGATTATTTTTATTTTTAAATATTTTCATTTCAGTTCTTAACATGAATTCATTAAAGAAGATATAGCTATTGAAAAGCATCCCGTATAAACTTGTCACAAAATGAAACTTTAACCTCCATGTCTATTAAGCTATTTAGCTGACTCACTATCTCCAGAAGCTGATAACAATAACCACTCAATCCTAGTACTAAACCAAAAATGTTCCAAATATACCTATTTGCCAGCAGTGCAATTGTGGCACATAATCAGTACTTTTAATCGAGCCCTCCTTTAATAAGGCACCATCATTAAAAATAGTTCAGCATCCACTGTTTGAAAAGCTATTCCATTTTCATATGCTTGTCAGAAAACGAATCACATTCTTCAACTAAAATTAGGATACACTCCTTCTTTAAATCCTTCGTCTATCTCGGTTCTGCATTCTTCTTGGCTTATATAAGAGGCCGATGATACTTTTTACTCTTATTTGCAAAATACATTTCTTCTTTTATCTTCCAGTCTCAACACACTTGCCTGTCACTGTAAATCCTGATAGCTACATCTATGCACGCTGCATTTGGACAGCATCATCATATAAAAGTTTAAATACCACTGCACAACTAAATAATAACCAGTAGCTAGCAATTACGCAACTCTTAGAGATTATTTTGCTTCCATTAACCAGCACCCTCTATTTTCTTGGACTCTTTTCTTTTGCTAATTTCAAACCTACATTTGCGTATAACTACTTTTATTGCTACTTTCATCATATGACACTAAAATTTGAATGAATAAATTTCAGCCATTTTAGAATATAGTAGATACATTTTTACTAGAGAATATTTTTCTGCAAATATTTCATTGCTTTTCATCACTGAAAGAAACTGTTTCTTCTTTAAATATAAGTCACCTCAACTTTTCCATTGAATTTATATTTCCATTTGAAACTGCATCTCACAATATTTCTTTTGCTGCTTTATAATCGCCGCTAAACACTCCTATAAATTATAAATCTCCCAAAATTCTCAATTAGCATTTCCATATTTGCTATAAATCTTTAATAAAGTCAACAACTGTAGAGTTTATTTTATCTTCATTTGCGCGAAAGTAACAGCTTGCAAGAAAACTTCTCTCAACATTAGATTTATATAAATTTCCAAGAGAACCCGGCACTATGTATCTCGTTCCTAAACCTAAATATTCGTAAACTACAAGCTTGATAATGAAAAATCTGAGGAATCATTTGTGAAATATATATTAACAAGCCTCTGTTATTTTCCAACTGTCATCATAATTTCATTCCCTATAAATAATTGACAAACTATTCGCCACTTTCATTCATGCTCCACATTAGTTTGAAAACAAGCATTGACTTCTTTTCATTCCAAGCTCAGTCATCTTTATGCTTTCTGATTTTCTAATCATGTTCTTATGTTTTAAATCTCTCCTGCCATTCCTTCTTTAGTTCATCAACTATATTTCTTTTCCACTCTTCTAATACAGAATTTGGCCTCCCTTTACACTCAGTAAGCTCAGAGCCTCACATTACTAAGAGAAAGCTTTCTTATTATGTAATCCTTCTATAAAATTAACATCCCTTTTCTTGTGAATAAGAACCTACCAGCATTTTGATAGAACTATATCTCTATATTTATTGACATCAAACTACTCAGGAATAGAAATCTTTTGGAATAGAAAGCTACCCATAACAGAAACTACTTTTGGTCCATTCTTCAAGCTCAACAACTGCTATTATCCCATCTCTCATAGCTCTTTAGACATGAAATAAGCCTTTCAGAAGTTCTTTCAACTCTTTCAGCAGCATCTTGTGCAAAAGATATTATTTTGTTCTATAGAATCTTGAACATTTATACGTCTCATTCTCTACTGAACAGTTTTTGTTTCTGTATGTACAAATTTCCAATCTAAATCCTCAACCTTTTTCTACATCTACTTCTTCTGTATAACTTACTACTGTAGTTTGAAGTGAAGAATATCTATCTTTAGTATTAGAGATTTTGAAATTTCGTCTTTTTAATCCTTTATCAAAAGTTTTTCTTTCTCATTTTCTACAGAATTTTTATTTCAGAAGATAGAGAGCTACTTTTCACTTGTAGATTATTAATTTTATTTTCTACATCTTTCTATTCCAACATCTGGATAGTCAAATTTTCTTTTCTTCAAAACCTTTTCTTTATCTAATAATATTTTATAGATAAACCATTCTCTTTCCCACTCAAGCAAATCTTTCAATCCATTTTCTCATTATCTCTTCTTTTCTGGAGTAAGATATGATGATATTTTCTTCAACTGCTGGCATTCCTGATAAATCTATCAATTCTTTAAAAGTAGAATTATTATAGTCATCTTTTCAATCTGTCACATGTCAGTCCCACTTAAATTATCAAAATTTTTATATATTTCTGTATAACATAGTAGATTGAAATTTAATTCACTTTTAGAAAGATCCAAAGGATTTTATCCTTTTTAAATTTTTCACTCCATCTATTTAATTTTCTTGATAATTTTTCTCTTCTTCATATGCAACTTTAATATCCCCATCTGCATCTTTCAAAAACATCTTTTCTTGTGATAATTGATTATCACCCTTTGAAGCCAAAATTAATATATCCTCTATTCCTTCAGATGGTAATTGTTCTTAATATAAGCACATTATTATTATCTAAAAATCAGATGAGTAAGAGTAAAAATACTATATAATCACATTTTTCCTAAAAACTCTTTTTGTTTTATGACCACGAGAAATAATAGGATCATTAGTTCCAGGAGTATCAACTATTATATAATCTTTTTATTTTATCATCATTGATATATAGTGTTGTCATTCCTTTACCAAAGGAGTGTATTTTCCTTTACTTCCAACATACTTTTAAATTTTCTAAAAATATTTTTCTTATCTGTAATTTTGATTGTTTTAATTTCTCCAAGAGAATTTTTATCTAAGCCATTTTCTTTAAAAGTTTTTATATATTTCATGACTCTTTAAAAATTGAATCTATATCTTTCAAATTTAAATCTTTCTTTATTGAAAAACCTTTCCTCAGCTTCTTCCTTTGCTTCTTCAAAGCTTTTATTGTATTCTTTTCATATTCTTTATTGTTTTCTTCATACTACTCCAATCATCTCTATTATAGAACCTCTATTTCTGCTTTATTTTCATCAGAATATTTTAGTAAAGTAAGTGCAGCTGTCATTGAGTTGCTGCAGTTGGTAAGATTTCTTCCAAATAAATATTCATTTAAAAAGATGATTTTCCTGTTTTCACTTTGTCCTACTATACCTAGCTTTGACCCCACCCTCTTGTCTCTTTTCTTCTAAAGATATTTTTAAATTTTTAAGCTTTCATTAAAAACTTCATATATCTGAATTATTAGAAAGATATTCTTTATATTTATCTAATTCTCCTATTTTCGATATAATTTTTCTCCATTTAATTTTTCCCTCCACTAATTTTCTTAAGTATCTTCTTTAATTTATAATGAATTTATCTTTACTTAACTCTTGTTTTATGACCCTTCTTCTTTGGAATACTCTTCATTTTTACTATATTTATATTACTTTGAGCTTTCTCAAATCTTGACTACTCGTCTCCTTCAAAAACAAAATTATGTTTTCAGCAGAAGAAACTTTTAGAAATCTCCAGTATCTACTTCTAATTTTACTACATTTTCTAAATTTATATTCTTAATATACTTGATAATTTTCCTCACTCAGCTCAAATCCTAGCTTCAATATTTTTAAAAAAGATCTTGTAATTCGTTTATTTATTCAATAATGAAATCATTTACTGCTCTCAAGTTCTCTATATTCCTCTTTCTTTTCATCATTAATTATTTTAATTGAATCATCAGAAGAATATTTTTAGAATATTCTTCCAGTTTATACATAGCTGCATCATATTGATTTACTGTGTACTAATTAACTTTATCTGATCTATCTTGACTATCCGCCAAAATTTTATCAATTTTTATTAATTATGAAAACGATTTCAATATCTTCTAAAAATTAATATTTTTAAAGCATTAATTTTGAGCTAAAATTTTCTTTACATCATCTCGGATATGTTCTTTTTCTTTGTTCTTTGAGTCAGAACTATAGGCATACTCCTAGTGAGTTAAACTTTTCATTTTCAATTTGATTTTGCATATGTTGGTAAACATCATATCTTGCTTTTTTCATCACCGACAGTATTCGTTTTATTAATTACAAAAAGATTTCTTTCTATCCTTCCTAAAGAACTTTATAAAAATCTAAATCATCATTTCTTAGTCCACCATTATTTATATCTATAATCCAAATAATATATTTAACTTTCTTAACTGAGAATAACTAATTTCCATGTCTTTTTCCACCACACTGAATCAGCATTATACCTGGCGTATCATAAAGCTGCTTCATAGTCAACGAATTGTTTTCTATAAAAATCTTATCCACAGTAGATAAATGAACTCCATATTCATAGAATCTATGTGATAATAAATCTAACTTATCAACTTCTAACATTTCTTGGCAAAGCGAGAAGAATATTTCTATTAATTGTTTCATTCAATTATATATGACAGTGTTGTTATTATAGTATCAATTGGTAAAATCCTTTCTTCAAGTATACTATTTATAAAAGCTGATTTTCCCAACTAAAACAACTCAACCACCTATAATATTTTTCCAAATATTTTGGATAAATAGAGAATTTTTAAGTCTAAAATTTAGATTTTGCACATCAAAATATATATTTGCTGGTAAAAATATTTGAATTTAACAGCTTTTAAATTTTATTTACAATGTTATCTAAATTTTCATATTCTTCTTCAATCTTTATTATCTTTTATCTGATTTATTTAGAATTTTAATAAGTAGATCATACACTTCATAATTAACTAAATTATTTTCTTCCCATATCTCCTTATAATTCTAATGATTTTAATTTGACAATATCATTTTCTAAATCAGTAACAGATTTTTGAAATTCTTCCTCTCTTCCTTTTTCTTTCATTAATTCTTTTAAAATTTTATCTATTTCTTCTTGTTCGTTCTTACATTTTTCATTTAAAGTATCGAATAGCTTTTCTTTGCATCTCAACTATTTTTGGCACCTGTGGAGTGATTCCATTAGCTACTTGTGAAATAGCACCTCTAACTGCATTCCTTCCAACCTTCATTTGCTTTTTCTTTTTCTTCTTATTTCAAAAATTGAAAATAATAGAATTATTCCTTGAATAATAGATCCTATATAGGAACAGGTATCATGAGTTTCAGAATATATTTGTTAAAAATATTAGTTACAATTGGGGTATCGGAAGCTCTAGATATTAAACCCTGTTGTTAAAGATGAATTTTCTCCTTTTGTGGAAGATCTAAAGCAAAAATCTTGTAAATCTGCATCAGATAATCAATCTTTGTTTTAATCTCTACTTTCAATAATAGGTTAATTCAGCAGAAGCAATTGTTTTCATTCTACTATTAAAAGAACTTTCTCCTTTTCTAGCTGTTGATTTTCAATTCAGAAAATGAGAATTTAATCTACTCAAATCTCCTACTATTTCATACACAAATTACTATTAAATCTTTTCTTTTCTCTTTTCTATTTTCTTTTTCCAAATCTCAGAAAAATTATCCTTATTTATTCTAATATTTTCTTCAATTTTCAGTTATATCTAACTCTTTATTTTTAATAGTTTCCAAACAAGATGATTTTGAATTTATAATCTCTAAAACTCTCATCTCTATGATATTTTAAAATATTATTATACTTATATTCTCTAAAATTTTCAAAACTTCTATAGTCGCCTCTTTTTGATTTGACCCATAAAATATCTAATTTTTCTCTAAATTGATCCTTTAAATCATTAATTACATCTTTCACAATGTTCTTAGAACTAAATCTGTGTAAGTAAAACACTAAATTGATCAGGATATTTTAAAATTTTATGTCCAAAAATTTTCCAGCAGAGTCTTTTATCCCACCATTTTCGTGGATCAGCTCAAAGCATATAATAAGCTCCTGCATCTTATATATTTATTTATTGCCTCTTCATGAGCATCATTAGATGAATCTAAACCTGGTATATCAACTAAAATAATATCTCCTAAGTCCTTTAATTTTAACATCTAAAAATTTTCAAGATACTCTATTCCAGCACCTTCTTCAGCTCCAACATTGTGAAATCTTTTAAGTTCTCTTACTACTTTTTCCATTTGTTTTATGAATTAAAGTTTTTCATCTAGAATACTTTAATTCACAAGGAACAGCTGCTTCAGCTTCTGAATTTACTTTTAAAAATTTTGTATCATTTAAAAATTTATTAAGTAATGTACCTTTTCCCAGCATTAAAAACTCCCTAACATCGAAATACTTTTAACTGCAAAGTTTTGAATTTCTTCGATAGTTTCATTATCTTCTTGGTTAAAATCTAAATCATACTTTTATTTATGATATTTTTTATTCTTCTATTTTTCTAGATAATTTTCTTTAAATTAGTTTCCATTTTTAACGCTCCTATATTTATTTACCAGGCTCCTCAGTTAGGTCCAACCTATAACCCTTCATTATAAAAATCTTTTAATTTTAAAAAATATGAGTTTTTATAGATGAACCTGAACAAAAAGATATTTCTTTAAGATTTTGATGTTAAAGCCTCTTCTCTTTCTTTCTTTACTACCTCCCTAAATAACTAATCATTTTTGAATCTCAGAATCTCTACTCATATCTATCACTTGATAATTTTTCAAAAGATAGTTATAATTATATCCTCACTATCTTCGCTCTAATAACCTCTATAAAACTATCTATAACATCGGTATTAGATACTTTTATATTTTGTTGATTAAAAGTTTCTATAATAGCATCTTTCTTTTCTTGGGTTTCTAAGCAAATGGCCATCAAAACGTCCTGGTCTTTTACAGCTTCATCAATTTTTCCATAAAAATTTGTTGCTCCAATTAAAAGAATTTTTTGAAGCATCGTGTCTTATTCCAGCTTGATTTTTATCATATAGATAATTTTGTTAGAACAGTTCCTTTGTTGTACTTGACATTTCTGGACCAACTAAAGAATCAAACCTCATCAAAGAATAAAAACTACCCTTGTTCATCAGAACAAAGATTTGAAAGTCTGTATGTGTTCCTCAAAAATATTTTCTATATTTCAAGAGTATCTGTATTTCCTATGAAACTTTTTCCATTAGCTCCAACACAAATAAGATTATTTTCTTTACATAGTTTTAACTAATTCAGTTTTTCCATTCCTGGTGGTCCATAGAGAATTCCATTTTGTTTCTTTTATATTTTTAGCCTCTCATCCTGTCTTTGTTTTGTTGTTTCAGTTATTTCCTTTATATGATTTCAACTTTTTATTTTATCGACATCTTGTCCATAAAGAGTGTTAACATTAGATATCCTCACTAAAAACTTCCAAAACCATCATATCTATCATATTGTTTATTATATATTCATTTTTCTTAAAACAATATTTAAAATATCCTTAAAATAATCATTCTTTTTGATTTTGAATCCAATATAAAATTTTTGATATTGATTTTTCTTTTTCATACTTTCACAAATATTTTTATATCTCTTCCTGACATCCCCTGTACTTTTTCTTATAAGTTCATCTTATATGATTAAGCATACTTATAAATCTATCTTCTAATTCATCTTTCAAATGATTACTATACATTTTTCTAATTTCTCTTCAGTTGGTAAAGGAATTTCTAGGAATCTCCCAGTCTACTTTTCACAGCAGGATCTATCATATTCTCTATTAGTTGCAGCAAGCACTATTATATGTTCTCCTGTATCAACTCCATCGGGTTGTTGTATTCATTTACCATATCCTGTATAACTGTCCCATCTCCATGATCTCTCGTGGAAATAAAGTATCATCTATCATAAGAAAAATTAGAGTTGGTTCATTTTGCCCTTGCTTCTTCAAAAAGTGCCTTTAACCTTTTGCAGACTGTCCAACATATTCTCCTTTTTAATTTGATAACTTAGGAGCTAAAATATAACTTTTCTTCTGTTGCCATGACCTTGAAAGCATCATAGTTTTTCCTGTTCCTGGTGGCCCATACAATAAAATTCCTTTTTCTTTTGATTCTCCATCTTTAAAAGTTCTTATGATTAAATCATCTTTTGTTTTTGATTTAATTCTACATCTTCCAATAAATCTTTTGACTTTTTCTTTTAAACTTCAATGCTCCATTTTTAAATCTTGACTATAAGTTTTTGATTATTATTTTATACTTCCTCTTAAACTTGTTTTACTATTTGAAAAGCCAATGCTAAATCATTCTACTAATATTTCTTAACTTTTCTTTATAGCTTTCCCAAGTTAATCCATAGAGTTATTTATTTCTGTTGAGCTTTTTGGAATTGTTATCATTTCTTTATCATCTAACTTTTCATAATAAGTTTCTTCAAATAATGTCTTATCTTTAGTTGAAATTATTACTAAATGTTTTTAATTTCTCTAAATCTTTTATATCACCACTATCTTTGATCTTCATAAATGTAGCAACCCAATCTAAATCTTTCTATAATAAACAAATTTTCTCCTACATTATGGTTTCCTTCTCATTAAAACACCATCTATCTCACAAAAATTTGTTCAAATTATCAAGAGTAACATCAGGAATTTCTTCTGCATCACTACTTTTCTTTCTTTTTCATCCATATCAAGTAATCCAATAGAATCTTTCATGTTGTGGTGGATTAAAGTCAGTATATTTTACTTATAAAACCAAATTTCCTTTTATTTTTATCAAAAAGCTTATTTTTTCTTTTGAAGAAGACACAGAAATAAACCATTTAAAATCTACTATTATGTAGGATATAATCTTTTAATGCTTTCTGTTAAATCAGTATAACCATCTCTAATATCTCTTAAATATAAAATCTTTTAACTCATCTCCTATTATTTATTACTATATTCTAAATATGATTGTATATCTTCCATTAATCTTTTACATTTTGTATAATCAAATCATTATCTCTATTTGTTTTATCCACGGTTTATCTCCTTGTTAATTAATCTGTTATCTCTCCATAGTTTAATTAATTGAGCTGATTAACTTTATCTTCCTCTTCATTATCTTTTATCTAATGTCTTTAAAGTTTCTTTTTAGATTTACAATTTTTATTTTTGTTCTTTCTTGTCTCAACTTTTCTCAATTTGTTTCTAAATTTTGAATTTCAGATTGAAGAACTTCTATTTTTCTTATCATATCTCCTGAGTTTAAATTTTTAAATCTTTATTTGTTTTTCAAGTTTTTCTCTTTCTTCTATTTTTAATTTAAGATCTTTTTCTCTTTCATGTCTTCTAATTCTTTTAGATTTTCCATTCTAATGTCATCTTTTTATGCTCTTTATTGTTTCTTTTAAATGTTCAATTTCTTCTTTGTCTCTGAAAACAACTATCAATACTTTTCAATATAACTTTTCTATTCCCATTTACAAAACATTATTTCTATACATAAGTTTATTTAAAATTTTCTTTTTCAATTTTAGCATCTGTATTATTATAAATAATATTTTCTAATAATTTTTAGATAGAGGATACATCACTATTAATTGTTCTAAAAATCTCAAACTTCTCTCCTCTAAAAACATCATCATCTAAAAAGTTTATTTTTAATTCTTTATATATCCACTATCAAAAATAATCACGTATAAGTCCAAAAATTAGTGTTATCCTTTATTATCAAAAACAAGTTTCTTCAAAATCTTTTATCTATATTATTTCCTAAAACATCAAGATTTAAAATTAAATCTATAAAATCTTTCATATCTCAATTTTTGCCATCCTCCTACTTAGTTAAAAGTTTCTTTATTTTTCTTCTCAGCATTTTTAATTTTTCTTTAAATACAAGTGATTGCCCTTCTTTTATAATATCAGAAATAAGAATTCCCTTCCTAATAAATTTTTCATTACTTCTGTCATCTTATTCTGACAAGTTCCTGAAATAGATTCGATGATTGATATCTAGAGAATAATTACCTTCAGCATCTATCTGGAGGTTCAAAGTCTATAATCTCATCTCCCATAGTTAATTTTATATTTATTCCATCTTGTATCCCATCTTCTACTAACAGAAATTTTTATATTATAACCTGCATCTCTTCCAGCTCTGCTACTCTTTTTAGCATATTCTGTCTGTTTTAAAAATTCTTTCATACTCTTATTCAAAATATTTTGTCTTTAATTAAATCTCATTGGCTTTTTCTGTTAATATAACTAAGCCCTCATCAACTTTTTCTTCTTGAAGTAAGCTTATTAATCTTATTAAAAATTTTTCTTCAAAATTTTCTTTTGATACCCATTTACCTTATAAGTTTCCAGTCAAAATGAATACATCTCATTAAATCTTCCTTATTTTTATATAAGATTCTATGCTGTTTAAATTATATTCTCTCTGAATTTCACTAAATTCTTTAAACATACTTTCTGCTCTCTTTCTTAAAAGATAAATATTGCATCTATTAGCTCAATTCTTCCGTACAGTTTTCCAAACTTGATTTTAAAAAGTTAAATTTACTATCCATATTATTTTATCAGCTGAGAAACTCTTTTTCTAAGTTTTTGTATTCATCTGATCATAAATTTTTGATAATATTTTTATCAATATTATCAAAAAGTTCTTTTTACATAGGCAAACTTATTAGAATTTATAATATTTTTGTTTTTATTTTAAATTCTTTTTGAATACTTTCAAGATTTCTTAAAATATTTTCTGCTTCCAAAACTCTTTTGTGTATTAATTTGTAATTTTCTATTAAGTTCTTTAGGTAAAGTATTTAATTTACATTTTTCAGCCCAATATTGACTATTTACACGATTAGCCTCATCGTAATCATCCCATCTATCCTCAAAAAGCTCTTTTTGATATTTCTTCATTTGTTTATTTAAACTTTCAATTTTTGCTTCCAATTCTTTTCTTTTCTTTGAAAATTTCATCAAATAAAGTCTCAGGTCTCATTTTAGATCCCTTGCTTTTTCATTTTCTCAAACTTTTTATGACTTCTTCTAATTCTTTTTATATCATCTCTATCTTTTTATTTCAGAATCTATATCTAAAGACATTTCATCAGCTATATTTTGTATTTTTCTAAATTAAAAATAGCATTTTTATTTTTTATCTATATTGCTATTTATATTATTATTGAGATTTCTATTAAGTTCTTGTCTCAACTGTCTTCCATTAGCTAAAACTTGGCTTACACTCAGCTCTACTTCTTCCACTCCATTTATTTCCTCCATTTTATTTTCTTGCTCTTCTTTTTATCAGTACTTTGGAAATTGATTTTCTATCTTATATACATTGAACTCCATTTTTAAAATATCTCGCTATGAATATTCCGTTTGCTTGTAAAGCATTTTTCATATTTTCCATTGTATTTCCACAGTTCCAGAAACAGATCTCGTATGATCTATATCTAACGAAAAATTCACATCATTATCTACTCTTGGTCCAAATTTATAATTTCATCTCCATAGTTAATTTTATGTTTATTCCATCTTGTATTCCATCTTCACTCTGCTGAAATTTTTATATTATAACTCAAATCTCTACCAGTTTCTGCTACCTTTTTACTGTATTCTACTTGTTTTATAATCTTCTTTCATATCTTTATTTAAATTAATTTGTTCTGAAAGTAAAAGTTTCAATAGTTTGTTCTGTTAAAGAATATGCAAATCAAAGTCTTCCTTCCCTATCAAAGTTTTTATCTTCTTAAACTTTCTTCAAATTGTTCTCTTGATACTCCATTCACCTTATAAGTTTCAGCAATGTATACATATCCATAAAAATCTTCTTTATTTTATATAAGATTCTAATTACTTTAAACTAAAATTATCTTTTAAATTTTCTAAGTCCTCTAATATCTTTTCAGCTTTTCCCTTTTTTAAAAATATAAGTATTATATTTTTCAAGCAATTCTTGAGAAAAACTTTCTAATTTTTGCTTTAAAAACAGAGAATTTACTTTCAATATTATCTTGATTTAAAGTTTTATACTCTTTCTGTAAATCCGTAAATCCATTTGACATAAATTTTTTTGCAATATTTTTCATCAATATTTTTAAAACATATCCTGTATTAAAGCTCATATTATTTGCATTTGATTATATGTAGTTTTAAGAGCAAATTCTTCTTTATTTATATTTGATATGTTATTTTAGTATTTAAGAAGATTTCATTATGTATCTTATTTAGAAATTTTAGATAACAATAAATTTAGATTGTTTTTTCCTCATCATATCTTTTTACTACATTATTAGCTTCTGAATACTCTTCATCACAGTAATCCCATTTATTAGCAATTTTTCTTCTAACTCTGTTGTTATTCTTCTAAACTTAAAAATTCATCTTCTATGTTTCTTTTTCTTTAATTCTTCTGAGAAATCATCTAATTTTTGTATTTAGAATTCTTTTTCAGCTTTTAACCTATTTAAAGACAATATTAAAGCTCATTTATTGAAACTCATCTTTTATTTGAGTATCTATCTGTAAACTTATGTCTTTTACTTTCTCCTCAATATCTTCTAAACTAGAAAAAGTTCTTTATCGATATTCTGATTAAAATTATTATTTAAATTTCTATTTATCCCATCTTTACTTTTTACCTAAAGATAGTGTCACTGACTCACTACTTTTTTTCTTCCACTCATTATTCATCCTCCATATTCATGTGGTATCTCGCATGATAAACATTTCTTTTCATTTTTCCAAGTATACTCTACATTTCTATTTCTTTAAATTTTTCATATCTTTCCTGTAGTTTTATATCTATCAGAAAAGAAAAAAATTATATTTTTGATTGCTTGAGCCTCTTAAATAATTATTTTCATTTTTCTCTTCAATATATTTTCCATCTATTAAGATATCAATATTATTTAAAATATAGTTTATTATTTCATCATTTTTCTTTAGTAAGTCCTCATATAAACCAGTAAAACATATAATATCAAGATTGGTATTTTCTCTTATCTATAAGATTTTTTTAGAGGAACCATCTGTAAAAATGGTTCCCTCCAGAAATTGTTATTCCTCTTATATTTTTCAGTAAAATCTTCTTTCTATTTCTTGATATATATCTTCTCACACTCATCCAGTATCCATTTTTATCAAGAGGATGACTATCAGGAGCTATACAGTTTTACAATTATGTTTACAACCTTGAGTCCATATTGCATAACGTAAACCTGATCCCAAACTCTTACATTTGAAGCTCTATGGATATAAATAAAATTCATCCATCAACTATTCCTTTTAATGGAGAATTTCCATCTTCATCTTTTTCTATATGCAGGTGAATACATTGCTACAAATGTTTTATATATATCTGAACTCTTTCTATCTCTTACTAATGAGCTTAAATATTGCCCTTCAGGTTCAGCATATAAAATTCCAAGGTTTATCATTTTCATAAATTTTATTAACTCCTTTAATTATTTCAAAATCCTCATCCATCATAATTTCTTTCTCTTTCAGCATAGAATGAAGCTATTTTTTTCTGGCAAGAGCATCTTCATTTATTAAAGAAAAATATAATCATAGACTTAGACAACTCTCTATCATTTTTAAATTTTAAATACTCTTCAATTTCTTTAGATTTAGAATTTTTGTAATAGCTTTTAATAGACCTTCATATGGGAGCTTCTATTTTTCAATAAAAATCTTTTAATCTATTTTCTACTTTCTTTTCTTTTCACTTAAAGTACTTTCTCCTTGTACTTTTTATTCTCGTTTTCTAACTACTTCTATTTTTCTTCTTTCTTTTATTGTATTTTCAAGAATAAATATTTTGACACAACATTTTCAAGCTCTCCTTTTAATTTTGCTTTTACCTTTTTGACTCATCTAAATCATTTTGCTTATAACTTAAGTCTGATTTTAACTTTCCCCATCATTTCTTGAGCTTTCTTTTAACTCTTGAGTTAATTTCCCATATTTCCTTCTGAATTATCTAAATCATTTTTTGCTTTAAAACTTAAATCCACCTTAAACTTTCTATTGTTTTCTGAGCTTTTTAACTCTTGAGTTCAAATTTTCTTCATCCCTTTAAAGTATTTAATTCTTTCTTTTGAACTTAATTGACTTCTTAAACTTTCTATTGTTTCTTCTGCATCTTTTAACTCTTGAGATACTCTTCTATCTTTTGTTCTTGTAAATCATTTCACTCCATTTTCTTTTTGAACTTAATTGCTTTCTTTAGACTTTCTATTGTTTCTTCTGCATCTTTTAACCTTGAGATACTTTTATCATTTTTGTTCTTGTAAATCATTTCACTCCGCTTTCTTTGAATTCAATTGAGTTTTTCAAATTTATTATTTCTTCTTTATATTTTTCAATTTCATCTCTTGAGCGTAGTTTTAAATTTCTTTATCCTTTTTAAAAGCTCTATTGTTTCTCTTTTTAGCAGAAATAAAAATAATTTTTCTATATTTTTATACTCTTCTAAATATCTTTCATTTCTTTTCTAAATATTGTCAGCATAATCTTTTTAAAATGGGTTCAAGATTTTTCTTTAAAAATCAGAGATTATCATCTTTTTAAATTTTTCTTTAACATTCTTTATATCATCATCTAATGTTTTTGTTTATCACTCACTGCCTTTAATTCAATATTTGTTGCTAACTTTTTGTTGCTAACTTTTTATTGTTTCTGAATATCATCTGATGTATCTTTTTAAAATTTGTATATCTTCTTTTACATCCTTTAAACCAAATACCTCTCCCATTTTTTCTACAGCTTTGTCTATTATTCCCATATTCTCATCTCTTTTCGTTACTATTAGACATTATTTTGCCTCCTATCTCTTTAACTCAACAATTGTACCTTCAACTCTTTAGAAGGTTCTTTTTAGAAAAACATATTCTATTTTATTTGCTGAATTAGCTCTTATCCATAGTCTTCTACTTTCTATCATTTCTTCATCACTAAAAAGTAAATATTTGATATCTTAATCTACTATCTTTTTATATCAGTAATTCCATAACATTTGTATAAAAAGATTTCTTTTCTTTTATCTTCTTTTGAAAACAAGTCCATAGTCTTTCCATTCTTTTTCAGTGCTTCCTTTATGTAGTAATTCCTCAAAAATCAGAACTTCCTTGTTTATCTTTTTCACCTACATAAAATTCAAATGGAGTCTCATTTTCTTTTTCCTTCTATTTTATTTCTATAAACAATTTTCATATCAGCTTGATTCTTCTAAGATTTACCTCCTAAAAACAACAGCAGTCTTTTGGATTTATACCATTTTGACTAGGATCATCTACAAAACGAATTTTTAGCCACTGAAAAACTTAGAATGATTTTTCTAATTTATTTTTAAAATACTTCTTCTAAAATTGTACTTCTTGAACCATTTCCAGCTCTAAATATTTTTAAATTATCATATGGTTCAGGTATATCTCTTTAACATCATTTCTATAAAGTCATCAACCATCATTTCCATATTATCTCTAATACGATCCTTTATCAGAGTTTTATCTACTGTTAAAGTAGGACTTTTTGAGCATTATCTATATCTTTTAAATCTAAAGACAATGAACTGATATCTTCATCATTTATAAATATTTTTCTTATTATAAATTCATTAAAAGCCTTTAACTAAATTCAGCATTAGTAGATTTTCCACTCAATAAATTTTCATCAAAAATCAACTTTTTCTTTCTCATCAAGAGGAACTATAAATGGTATCTTATTTTCAAGCATAGTATCACTATTCTCTCTATAGATATAGTATGAAAGTTTATTTATTAAATATTCTGCTCCTCCTCTTTCATTACCATCTGTATTATAAATTTTCTAAGACCGATTCTATCTCTTCTTCTTCCATTTCATCTTCATCAGCTTCTCTATAGATTCCAAAAGCAAAAGTCTAGTGTTCCACTCACCAAAATCAAAAAATAGCAAACTTATCTCTCATCTAAGTTCTTTTTTCTTGTATCATAGCTCCAACAAAAGCTACTGGCTCTTCATTTCCTATTTCAACTTTAATTAAATCTCTAATATTTTTCGGATCTATAGTTTCAATCCTTTTTCTATATCTTGTTTTATTGTTTCTTTTAACTTCACTGTCAAACTTTGTAGGAACAGTCATTCTAAATTTAACAGGTATTTCTTCATCCTTTAACTCTGTTGAACTTCCTTTTTGAGACATAATACTCTCCCTAATAAATAGGGCATAAGCAACTATCGGTTTGAAACTTTCTTCATTTTCTTGTTCTTCATTTCGTCATTAAAAGAATCTCTTCTCGTTGTCTATAGTAGCCTTAACTTTAATCTTTTTCTAATTTTAGTTTTGTATAAGGTATTAACTTTATTCTATCTTAATGTTGCATTTAATATTTCTTTATTGATAGCACCTTTTCTTAATTCATTTCCTTGGATAAAAATCACCTTTACTATCTCCTAAGTAATCCATTCTAATAATATTAGGAAAGTCTCTAAAGCCATTTTTCTGAAAAATTATTCCAATTATTAATCATAAAATTAGTAGGATTTTCAAAAATTCTACTCTGATCTTTTATACTACTCATCCATACTTTTCTAAAGTTACCATTTCACTATTAGAACAGCTACACAAGTTGGAGCTAGTTCCAAAATCTATAACTACACTATCTTTTCCAACATATCTTTCTGCATCCTTTAATTTTAAATCAAATGGTACTAAAATTTAAAATCAAATTACTTTCTCTAAAATAGATCCTCGATTTCTAAAGCATTTAAGTATTTATCGTCTTTAAATCTTTCTATATATTCTTTATAAAGATTGTCTGTATCCAATGAAAAACTCATTATAAAAATCATTAGATACATCATATCTATTGTTTATTGAATTACTATCTAATTTTATTTTTCTTCTAATTCTCTATTTCCAACTCTTGTTATATAAAGAGAAAGATCAATATCATAAGCTGATTTTTTGAAAATAATCTAAGATATTTTCTAAAAGTAAGTTGAAAGTATCTTTTTCCCTGATTAGCCATATTCCCTTATCTCTTAAAAATTCTCTGTTTATTTCATTGAAACCAAGTGTCTCTTTTTCTGTAATATCAAATATAGATACCTTTAGGAAAAATTTATAAACTCTTCTTCTTTAAATTTTACATCTTTAAAACTTTTTTATTGTTGGATTATTCTCTTTCTATTTCATTCTTTTCTGTTGGTTCTAAATCTTTCAGATTTATATCAAAAAGAGCCTTTTATCAAAAATCAAATTTATCTGTTCCTACAATTAAAATAGGATCATTTTTCAATGAACTTAGATATTCAACTATATAAGCTCTATCCTTATTATCATTGTCTATACTTACAGCATATCTACATTTTTCATCACTTTCCCATCTTTAAATTCAATAATAAAATCTCTTTTTATCTCCTATTCCAAACATACTAAACCCTCCTCAAATTTTTAATTCATTTCTTTTTAAAATATTTAAATACATCTGCCTAGCAAACAGATATGATATCTATATATACTTATTTAAAGAATCTAAATTTTTAAATTCTTTAGATATAATTTTTAAAGTGTATTCCAATATTTTTATTTTCTTTCTCCTAATTTTTCTAATAAATCTGACTTAGGAGTAGTAAAATTAAAAAGCATAAAAAGTAAAAAATCATTTAAAAATACAAATATTCATCTTCATCTTTTAAAATCATCTTTTGTATAAATCTTTTGATATTAAAAGTTTCCTGATATATCAGATTTAGAAGATAAAGCTAAGAGCATATATATATTTATAAATATATATAATCTAACTATATTTAAATAATATATCTCTTAGATATACTAAATAATTTTCTTTTAAATTTCTTTTTCTCTACTTGATAAAGAATGAAAGAATTCATACATCTCTTCATCACTATCTAAATAAAAATATTTCTAAATACTATTTCTAAATACTTAAATTCTCTTTAGATAACTTCATTTTTTTGATTTTTATAGTATATATTTTTGAAAAATATTTTAAATTCTATATCATTCAAAGTGACTTTATCTTGAATTTATAAATAAAAACTTTATCATTAATCTTAAAATCGTATTCTCCATATGAACATTTAAAAATAAAATTTTCCTCATCTATATTTTTAAATTTATATTCTTTCTTTACTTTCTATTAAACCTATTTACAAATTCATTTAAAAGAAATGAATTATTCATGACCCCTCCCTATTTATCACATTTCATAAGTTCTTTTAAAATTTTCCTTAAAGCTCTCCCTCAAGCTTTCTGGTTCAATTATTTCAATCTCATCATAAAACTGTGCAAAAATATACCTTTGCTAGCTTATCACTGCATTCAAAGAGTATATATATCCCTCCTCTTTTAAGAGCTTAGGTCCATTTTTGATTCACTCTTTCATAAAGAGCTTTTCCTTCTTCTGTCATTCTTACCTTTACTTCATTTCCATAGGATAAAAAGGATCAAAATTTTTCCTAATTGCTTCTATATAGTCTTTTATCTTTATATAAATTTCATTTTTGTAGATTCCATATATTCTCAATATCAGAAACTCTATAATTTTCTGAAGTCTTGATCACAATAGCAAAACAAATAAGACCTATTCTCTTTTAGAGGATAGCTCTATAAAATATGGATTTACTATTCTTGCTGTTGAGTGGTATTTTATTCCTATTTTCTTATTATTTTTGATTGCTTCTCGAACTTGCTTAAATGTGTCATTGAATATTATTTCTTCTCTTTTTAAATCTTAAATTGATGTACGTAAAAATATATCCCTCATAAGTTCAGCTTCTGTACTCAGCTTTCTTTTCTCTTAGGATATCAAAAATATGTCCTCATTTTCTTTTGACAAAGTTAAATTGACTTTTTCTTCCACTTGATTCTTCTAATTTGATTTTACTTAGATTTTTATCTATGAGTATTTTAAAAAGAGTATTTCCCTATTTTACCCTACAGGTACTTTGAAATACTCAGAATCTCCTTTAAAATTTCAAACATAAAGTCTGGAAACTGTTATTCTAACCTTTTTCATATTAAATACCCTCTCAATATTTAAATGATTTTTATTCTATTCTTAGTATACTTTTCTTCGTTTTTCAATGCTTTTTATTATAATTTTAAATTATATTTTATTTTTTATCTATATTTTACAAAATGAGTTTTTATGGAAATTTTCTTTATTATTCTTTTTAATAAAAAGTTGTTGTCTCTATATGCTTATAGCTAAACAACAACTTTTTATTTTTACTAACACAATATCTTCTGAATTTTCATTTGTCTCTGTTATTATGTTCTCTCTAAATCTTTGTCTATATTTTTCTTTTTAAATTTGCTATCTCATCATATAGTTCATCATTTCTCTTTCTAAATCTTGTTTATCTTTCCACAAACTATATGCTACCCCTGCTAAAAACAGCTCCACCTAAAATTGTTAAAGTTTTTGATAATTTTCCCATTTTATTCCCCTTAATCTTTTGATAACACAAGAATACTCCTTTTTGACTTTCTTTCAAGGAACAGTTTAAAATCTCTTTTTGTTCCTTTGAAAATTTAGCTATTGATATCAATAGCTAAATTAATTTTTATGTTATGTTCCTTTATTTTTCTATTCCTTTCTTGCCATAACACCTTTTTGAAAAATAGTGTTTTTACTTCTCTCATTTCAGTCACTAAACTCATAATTCAATAAGCTCGTCTGGAGCATTTCTTCCAGTCAAACAAGTTCTGTTGTCTCAGGTTTATTTTCAATTAAAAATTTAATCTCATCTACAGAAATTAGATCATATCTCAATGTTCCTAAGATTTCATCTGCTATGACTATATCATATTTTTACTTAAAAGAGCTGACTTTAAACTTTCATATCCTTCTCTCATAAGTTTTTCTATCTTCATCAGTGACAAACTCCTTACTTTTTATGAATACTCTTCTTCCATATCTTTCATGAACAACAGTTTCAAATTTTTAATGTATGTAGTTCTCCATAATCTCTTCCTTTAAAAACTGACAGAAGAAAAATCTTAAAGTTATTTCCTACAGCTCTTGTAATAAGTCCAAGTGCTGCTGTTGTTTTTCCTTTCCATTTCCTGTATATATTTTGAACATATCCTTTTTCCATATATTTATCCTTTCTATAATAAGTTCATTTTACTACTAGCTTTTTACTATATATTATAGCAAATTTTATTTTTCTAAAAACAAGAAAAGAGGGAAAAGTAAAAATTAATGTTACGAAATTTTTTGATTAGAAAAAGTGACTGTTGCAAATATATAAAAGTTCATCTTAAAAGTAAAAATATGTGAGTTATATGAGATTTTAGAGATCAACATGAATGAGCCTGAGCAAATTCATGGACGTGTCTGAGTGTAAACGAGTTTCCTGATTTGCTAGCGAATTTCTTGATTTTTATCGTTAAGAAATGTACTCAGTAACGAACTATTTTTGCTTTTTATGAATTTTGCAACAGCCCTCTATTGTTATATTATTTTTTATGCTGCTTTTTAATATACTTTATAGAACTCGTCAACATAGATAGCTATAGCATTGTCTCCTGAAACATTTATTGCAGTTCCAAAAACTATCTTGAGTAATATATAGAGCTATTAATAATGAACCCTAAAGGTCCTTGTGCATCTATACCTATTAAGAATAAGAAAAGGTAAAGCACTCATAACTGCTTTCCAGGTGCTCCTGGTGCAGCAAACCATAGCTATTCCAAGCATACATAAGAATGGGAACATTATTGAAAAATGAATGTGGCATACCATTTAATAATAAAACTCCCATAATACAACTTGTTAAAGTTATCATACTTCCTGATAAGTGAATTGTTGCACATAAAGGAACAACGAAATCAACTATTTCAGGGACTTGTACCATTTTTCAATCCACATTGAATATTTACTGGGATAGTTAGCTGATGATTGAGTTCCAACTGCTGTAAAATATGCTGGTATTTGGTTTTTAATAAGAGTAAATGGATTTTTTCTTTGATATTCCACCAGCAATAGAAAACATAACAAGCATATAGATGTAGTCATAGCAAATATACATAGATAAATTGCTGCAAATACACCAAGAACTTTTAAATACTATACCAGAATATGCCATTTCACTGAATATTCCTAATATATGGAAAAAGGTAATAGTGGAATTACAACCAGCTAATATTTTTGATATGATTTCTTCATATTCTGCAAAAATAGATTAAATGTTGTTTCACCTTTCTTTGGCTTCTCATAATACTAATTGTAATCCCCCATCATAAATGCAAAAATTATTGCAGCAGTAACATCTATAGGTGGTTTTAAAGGAATAGTGAAATATGGGGCAACATCTTTTCCTTCAAAATTGATTCCCTTGAGAAATTCCAGAAACTAATTTAGGGTATAGATTTGCTGCAACTGTATATGAAAAATGTTCCTGCAACTATTGTTGAAACATAAGAAACAATAGCAGTAAATCCTAAAAAGTTTTCCTGCACCTTCTGTAAGTTTTGCTATTCCTGATACAACAAAACCCAACTATCATTAATGGTATAAAGAATGATAGAAATGAGCCAAAAGAATGTACTGAAAGTTTTAAAAATTTTTACAATCCAAAGTGGCATAAATTGTCCAATCAATATACCAACAATTATGGCAATTATCAACCTTGGAACTAAAACCTACTTTTTACTACCATAACGTTCCCTCCTACAAAATTTAAAATATTTTATATTTATATAGAACATATCATCCTGTATAAATATAACATTTATTTAATTAAATTTATCACATCATTCTTATTTAGTCAAGTAATATTTTTATAATTTTTAACAAAAAGTATTCAAACAAAAACTATTTTTGATCTAAAAATGAGAAAAACTTTTATTGAAAAAGTGTCTAAAAAAATATGAATTTAGCTATTTAAAATCATATAAAATTAAAGCATATTCTGTGATATAATAAGTAGATAAAAATATTTTAGAGGGATGAAAAATGTATAATGAATTAGATTTACATAATCTTGACTTCAAAGTTGCTCTATCAGTTTTTAAAAAAGAAATACAATGAAGCCTTGAAAGAAGAAAGATAAAAGAGAGATCTTTAGTAATTCATGGATATGGTGCCACAAATTGGGGACACAAAGCTGTTTTTAGCAACTAACTTAAGAAATTTTTGTCAAATAATAGAGATAAATTGAGTTACAGGCTAGATACCAATCCAGGTGTAACCTATGTAACTCCAATATCTAGGTTAGAATAGAATGTGAGGAAATATGTATATAAGATTAAAAATAGCAAAAATGTCAGCTAGATTAAATGACTTTTGGATAAAAATAATATAAAAATATTTTACAATAATGGACAAAATTGATATAAAATATGCTATACTATATATACCAAATGATTTTAATCAAGAAAATTTTAAAGAAATTCAAGACATAGCTGAAGTTATAAAATTAACAAGCCCTTATAAATTTGTTAGTAGAGAATTTAAAGAAGCAGATACTATTATAGATGTAAAAGGTCATCTAATTGGTGGAGATAATTTTATGCTTATGGCTGGACCTTGTTCTGTAGAAAATAGGAGATGCTTTCAACATAGCTAAAGAAGTAAAAAAGGGTGAGCTGTTGCCTCTAAGAGGTGGAGCATACAAACCTAGAACTTCTCCTTATGACTTTCAAGGACTTGGGTGAAGTAGGATTAAGATATTTAAGGGAAGTTGCTGATGAAAAATGATATGCTTGTTGTAACTGAACTTATGGATAGTGATGACTTGGAACTTGTTTCTTCCTATGCAGATATAATTCAAATAGGGAGCGAGAAACATGCAAAAACTTTAGTCTACTTAAAAAATTAGGTAAATTAGATAAACCCGTTTTACTTTAAAAAGAGGTTTGAGTGCAACTATAAAATGAATTTTTTTATTATCAGCAGAATATATTCTTGCTCATGGAAATCAAAAATGTTATTCTTTGTGAAAGAGGAATTAGGACTTTTGAAACTATGACAAGAAACACTTTAGATTTAAAATGCTATTGCTTTAGTAAGAGAACTATCTCATCTGCCTATCATAGTTGATGCAAGTCATGGTACAGGAAAAAGAAGTTTAGCTGGACCTCTTACACTAGCAGGAATAATGGCAGGAGCTAATGGAGCCATGATAGAAGTACATGAAAAATCCAGATTGTGCACTATCTGATGGTCCTCAATCACTTGATTTTAAATTATTTTGATAAAGTAGCTAATAATATAAGAAAGAGCTTTGTATTTTAGAAAGGATTTAGAATAATGAACTATATAGATAAAGATATAAAAGATCATGAAGACTATATTGAATTTACTACCTTTAATAAATTTAATATAAAAATCTTTTTACTAAAAAAACATTATGGAAGTATTCCTGAAAGAAGTAAAGAAGATGTTGCTAAAGACTTTTTCTTTAAATAAAATAATGCTTTTCTTGCCATCAAAACACATAGTGATAATGTTGTTTTTAGTAGGTGAGGATACAAGTGTACACCATTTTCCAAATACTGATGGAATATTAACATCAAATAAAAATGCTGTTGTTCTTACTAAGTATGCTGACTGCTTTACCCATATTCATCTATGATGAAGAAACGAAAAATTTTGGAGCAGTGCATTCTGGTTGGAAGGGTTCATTTCAAGAAATAGTAAAAAAAGAGTTATTGAAAAAAATAAATCCTAAGGATTTATCTACTATAAATATATTATTTGGTATAGGTATTTCTGTGAGAAATATAACGTAGGAAAAGAATTTTATGAAGATTTTAAAAACAAATTTTCAAAAGAAATTGTGGACAAGGTTTTTTTCTATAAAGAATAATGAATTTTTCTTTGATAATCAACTTTTAACTATTATCTACTTAAAGAGTATGGTGTTAAAGAAGAAAAATGTTCTTAAATAATAGATGTACATTTAGTGAAAAACTTCCATTCTTTTAGAAGGGATAAGGAACTTTCTGGAAGAAATGGAGCTATAATATTTATGGAGGAATGATTATATGAAAAACAAATTAATGGTATCTTTTTAGCTTTTGGTACTAGTTGCTTGTGGAAGTTCTGGTTCTATAGAACTTACTAAACAAGAAAAAGAAAAAGTAAACGGAGATGTTAATCGTTGCAAGACAACTCTTTGTTCAAAAAGCTATCTTAAAAAGATGCAAGGCAGAAAAAAATTAGTGAAGATGATCAATACAATCTTAATTTAGCTAAACAAGAAGTAGAAGTAAGTTATTATCTACAAAAAGAAATTTGAATCTGAACTTAACAACATTCAAGTATCAGAAGAAGAAGCTCAAAAATACTATGATATCCATAAAGCAGAAATTGGAAATACCCTTTGAAAGCGTTAAGGATGCTATAGTAGCTCAACAACTTATGAAAAACAACTGGTATTGTTAATAAATACTATGAAGATTTATTAAACAAATACAAAAATTGAAGAAATCTAAAGAAAGATTTCCCAGATGCAGCATCAAATCCAGTAGTTGAAGCACCTGCACCTGCAGCACAAGCAGCACCTGCACCTACAACTGCTCCAGCAGAAGCTAAAACAGAAGAAAAAGAATATTAAATGAGGGGGTTATCTAAAACCCCTCATCTTTATTATCTATCTAAAAGAACTAAAAATATCATTTTCTAAAAGTACTGTATTACCACTAGGTATCATAGTTATATTTTTCTCTTTTAATTAGGACTATCAGTATATTTCTATCTAGTTCACGAATAGATTTATTTATATTTTCTGAATTTTTATCACTATGCTCTCATATAGATTTATTCTAGTACCCTTTATCCACAAAAACTTGAACCACAAAGAACTATTCTATCTCCCTTTTTCTATTACAGTATTTCCATTAGAATAATATTCTCATTGTTTCTTATTATTAAAACTAAAAGTACTGAAGGCATAAGCTCAAGATTTTTAACCCTGTCTACCCACCCATTTATGTGTCTCATCTATTTCAGCAGTTATAAAATCAACATCTTCTGTGTCTGAGTAATCGTTGAAGGTCTCTGAAAGTACGTCACCGTCTTCATCTATCATATTTAACTTTTAGAAAAATATGGAAGTAGTGAGCCTTGTATAGCGATTGACAACAGAACAACTATAAAAGCAATATTAAATACTACCATTCCTCTTTCCTTATTTGCTACCACAACTAATATAGCAAACACAACTGAGGCTGCTCCTCTTAAACCTGCCCAAGAAAACTAAAAGTTTTTTGTCCTCTACTCGACTTCATAGGGACTTATTAAAGCATAGACAACAAATGGACGAATTAATAGTGTCATTACTGTCATAATTAAGACAGCAGGGACAGCATATTTTAAGCTTCCAATGGTTTTACTAAAAGTCCTAGTAAAAAGAATATTAAAATCTGCATTATACTTTGTAAGTCCATTGAAGAAGCTAACAATTTCACTCTTTTTAGTTGAAAATGTATATTTCCTAATAGAACTCCCAAAAGATACACTGTTATATACCCATTTCTCCAATAAATTCACTCGTTGAATAGGATAAAAAGCATAGAGGCAGTTATCAAAGCCATAGACATTCCACTATCTATATTATTAACTTTTCTAATTATATAACGAGATACTCTTGCAAATATATAACCTACAGCTAAAACCAAAGAAAAACTTGTTTGAATAATAACAGTGGTAAATTTTAGATTTCTTTTGAAAGGGTCAAAAAGGCTATAGTTAAAACATAGGCAAAGGGGTCATTTGAACCACTTTCTATTTCAAGTAAAGAGGCTGTATTTTCTTTTTAAGTTTAGTTTATGTGATCTTAAAATTGCAAAGACTGAGGCAGCATCTGTTGAACCAAGTACTGAACCTATCAAAAGAGAGCTATCCCAATCTAATTTTGAAAACATAGTGAGAAAACAGACCAGTTAAAAGAGAGGTAAATATAACTCCAATGAAGATAAAATTAAAGATTTTTTTAATAATACCTCTTGCCATTGAAAGATTTGTACCAGCCCTCCCAAAGAAAAATGATGTATATTAAAGCAAAAACTACATATATCCCCTAGATAATTCATAGTTATCATAAGGAATTTTAAATATACCATTTTTCACCAAATATCATACCCAAGCTTATGAAAAACTAAAAAGCATAGGAACACCAAATTTATTTAAATATCTATATATGAATATTGATAAGATTATTACAACTGAACTCAAAAACAAGATATTATTCAAACAACTGTACCCTCCCTTGATAATAATATTTCTATTATATCATAGAAAATCCTTTATTTATAGCAAAAAGAATACAGTGTGTTTTTATAAAAAGTAAAAATAATTTATTTAAAAATATTCTATATTTTTATAGATTCAATCTATTTTTAATTTTAGCTTCTTTAATAAATCTGTATCAGTTGCTACTACTATCATTGCATATTTATGCTTATTTAATCCTTCTATTATTTTTTTAGAGAAGTTACATAATCTATATTACTAAAAACAATTATCCAATAAGAGTATTTCATTTTCTTGAATACAGAGCCCTTGCTATTGCCACTCTCGCCTTTTCTCCTTCTGATAATTTTTGCCATTTCTACCAATATTTTTCTTTTTATTAATTCTTCAAATTCTTTTCATATCTATACAACTTATTTCCATAACTTTTTCAATAATTCTTCATCTCTTGGAGCAAACAATGTTATATTATTCTGAATACTATCATCAAAAAGATTAATTGTTTTTGGAACATAAGCAATTTTTATTTTCATCTAATATTTTACTCTTTAATTCTTTTTATTATACTTTCTATCTTCTATTATTAGTATTTCATTTCTATCTAAATTTATTACTAACTCTGAGTTATTAAAGGAGTTTCTAAAATTTTTTTCTTTTTATTTTTACTCTATTTTCTTATTAATTCTATAACTTCTTCTTTACTAATAGCCAAGTTTTTCACTTAGATTTTCTAAAAACTTTTGTATAGATTTTAAATTAATAAACACTTCTTGAAAAACTATTAGATAAACGAGTTCCATAAGAAATATATTCTATAAACAGAGTAAAAATTTGAAAATACTATCTGAACTATTTAAAAGTAAGTAACTAGCAAAAGCTAAAAATAACATAAGAGATATTATTAAATAATTCAGCAACTTTTTCTATTACTTCAAAGAAAAGTTTTTAAGAATATTTTTCTTACTCCTTATAATTAGCTATCTTCAAAAATTTTTTAATTATTTTTATTATTAAAAAAATATTTTATAATATTATTACCCTTAATTATGGAACTTGTAAAATACACAGTTTCTAAATCTTCTTTCTTAGCAAAAATTATAATATTTTTATTTTTCTCCACAACTATATATCAAAAATGAAACCAATAAAAAGTGGAATAAAAACAAAAATTGTAAAGCTTTATAATTTATTTTCATTAAGATAATAAAAGATATTAAAAAATATTATTTTTATTTATAAAAATCCATAGAAAAACTTATGAATTCTTCTATATTATCTATATCTTCATTAAAACTATTAAGAATATGTGAAGTATCTATATTAACATCATAATTAACAAAAATAGCTAAATAAATTCACTCTTAATAATTTTCCTATATTAAATCTTGACCTTGTATCAAATCACCCTGCCTTATATAGTTAGAAAAAATATTGAAAAAGAATAATTACGGCATATATAATTATGTTTTTTAATATAGTTAGCAGAAGAAAAAAATTTTTCAAGTGATGAAAATAAATTTCTTAAAAAGTAAAAACAAACTAGAGGAAATAAACTTAATAACAACCAAACTAATAAATTTACTGCATGTATAGAAATATTATTTTTAAGAATTAATCTACATATCTCAATATATCTTTAAAATTTATTTTTCATTCTTTTTCATAAATTTTTACCTTTTTATTTCATACATTTTATTAAAATGAGCTAAGTTTTTCCCAGATTATGACTGACACAAATTATTATACTATTGTTATTAAATTTTCTTTATTTTATCTAATAAGTCTAATGTGATTTTTAGTATCTATATGTGAGAAAAGCTTCATCAAAAATAATTAAATCTTTTTCTCAAAAATACTCTTAATACAGAAATTATCTGTTTTTTTGTAAAATAGTTAATTCTTCATCAACTGATTATATCTGTTAATTTTTATTTTTCAATATATCTATATAAATCTTCATTTTGTAAAAAAATTTATCCACTTCTTCCAAGCTTATTTTTCATTGAACATAGAAATATTATTGTATAATGAAGTTTTAAATATAACAGGTTCATTTTGTAAATAAATAATTTTTCAATATAACTTTCCATATCAATATCATTAATATCTATATTATTGATGAATATAGAATCCTTATTTGCTTTTATTACCTTACTTAATATGAAGAGTACTCTTTCCATCTCCAGATTTTCCATATATACCAATATTTTCACCTTTAGATAACTCTATAGATAATTTATCTAAAACAATTTTATCAGTATAAGCAGATAAATCTTTAATTTTTATAGTTTTTATTTCAGAAATTGCTAGCTTTTCTAGCATTTTCTTCAAAAATCATTTGAATTTTCTTTTAAGTAGTCTATCAATTCTTTTTAAGACTTGCAAATAATTTTTTTCTACATACTGCAATTGTTGTTGTAAACTTTCCATAGGATTTTTATTTTTGTCCATAAGAATAGTATAAATAAATACTTCCTATAGTAATTTTATTGTAGAAGAAAAGGAATCCACTTATTCCCTAAAATAAAAAATATCTACCATCCCATTAAGTAACAGTGTTATACACCTATATAGCATAATAATATTTATTAACATTTATTCTATATTTTTAACCAATCATCTTGCAAATTTTCAAACTTATCTATAATGTATTTATCTGATCCTAGTATAGAGGGTAAATTTTTCATCGTCAACCATTCACTATATTTTTCCACTCATATATTCATGATAATTACTTTCTTCAATGACTTTATTTTTGTTGTTTTTCTATACATTTTAACTAAAAATAAAATTTAAAAACTAAATATACTAAAAATAAAAAGATATATATACTTTTTTTAAACCAAAAAAACACTATAACAAAAGTAATTATAAAAATATTACTACAAAAAGATGGAATACTATTTGTTAAAAAATTATATATTTTTTTGAAATATCAACTTCAAAGTACTCTAATAAATCACCATGTGAATATTTAATAAAAAAGTCATTATTTTGTTTTAAAAATTTTTAATAATTCTACACAGAATATAGATTAGTAAATTTCCAAGACAAATTTTCAATTAAATATTTTTGTAAAAAGTGAAAAGAGAAATAATAAAATTGAAGCTATTAAAAATTGATTGATATATTTATATTTTTCATAGGAACTATAAAAGTTATCTATAAATTTACTTAATAGATATGGTAAACTCATTCTAAAAAGTGTTTATTAATACTAGTATAAAAATTAAACTAATTATAGCAATAACTGATTTCAGAAACTTTTTTTCTCCCAGCATTTTTCTACTCTTTTTTTAGGGAAGATCTTTAAGAAATAAATTTTTCATATTGGATCTTCTTTATAAAGTTCTAAAGCAAAATAACCTTTTATTTTTTTATTGTTATTTAATTTTTATCTGTTTTTGAATAATATATATTTTTATTTTTTAACATTATAACAGTATTAATAAATTATAAAAATAAGAAGATAAATGTTTAAATAATTTATTGACAACTTTTTAAAAAAACTAGTAATCTAATCACTAGCATTATTATTTATATGGCTGGGTGGCTGGATTCAGAACTTATTTCCCGGTTTATAACTATTTTTGATATTAAAAGTATCTAAGAAACTTTAAAAAGTAAAAATATATTTTATAAATATATTTTTATTATAAATTTCATATATATTTTCATTATTTTACATTTTTATATATTATATATTATAATAATTTAGAACTAAATGTATAAATAATATATTTTTATATATATTAAATGAGTGATTTTTATAATAAAATATATAAATCACATTTAAAAAAAGTTATATAAAAATATAAAAGTATTTATTTCAGATATAACTAGGTAGTGAAAATAGTTTTGAAAACAATAGGAAATACTAGAACTATCCCTTGCATATTTTAATTTTTATAAACCTTCAAATTTAAAGTGTAACTTTGTAATTCAATATAGTATAGAATTAAAAGAAAGATTATATGATAAATTACATAAAAAGATATAAAAAGTTTATCTAAATATAATTATACTAAAGAGAATATAACCTTAAATACTAAAGGAGTATATTAAATTACTAAAAAGATTTTAATAGAAATTTAAAAATTTAAGTTTTCTTTACAATTTAGCAAATTTTTTTTACATTTTACAAACAAAAGCAAATTCCTAGCATTATTATTATATGGGGGGTGGCTGATTCGAACTTGTTCTATAACTATTTTAAAAGAGACTTAGTATGCTAAGAATTAAAATAAAAATATATTTCTCTAAATATAATTTTATGATAAATTTACATATATTTCAACTTGATATTTTTAGATAGTATATATTTATACTAAATGGAAATAATTTATAAGTCATTATAGTCATACAATATTATTATATAATAAAAACAAAACTACTTTTAGATTTTTCCTTTCTCTTCAAGGCTTCAATGAAAGAAAGTAAAAATATATTGAAGAAATTCTAGAAGATATTAAACAAAGATTAAATATGCTATATGATAGTGTTGATTTGTATTTTCTTTCTTTTATAGAAAAAAAGCTAATTTTAATTCAACATTAGATGATTATTTTTTTATGAAATAAAAAAATTTTTAACTATAATGATTTTTGGAAATACTTTAAAAGTATTGTTAATATAAAACAATTTTTTTCTACAAAAATACAAATATGACATAAGAGGTGAGTACACATGTATAATATAAAAAAACTTTATAAATTTTTGGCTTTTCCCAACTTTTTATCGCAATTAGGAAGTGCTGTAACTAGCTATGCTTTAACCTTATGGGTATATTCAAAATCAAACCTTGCTTTTTGATATATCTATTCTATCTTTTTGCTCTTTTTGTTCCTTATATAATTGGAAGTTTTATTGCTGGGACTTTTATTGATAGGTATAATAAAAATATATAATTTTTATTGTAGATACTCTAGCTGTAATAGGAACTATTTTTACTTTGCTATTAATTTTCATTAAATCAATTAACTGTTATTTTTTTATTTCCATTATAAATATAGTTATAGGGTTTTTGCTAATGCTTTTCAAATTCCAGCTGTAACTGTTGTAACTGAAAGATTAAATACAAGTGAAAAATTACACTAAAAGCAAGTGGAATGTTATCATTTTCAGATGCTTTAATTTTTCTCTTTTTCATCAGCAATAGCAACTATATTGTATAAAAACAATAGGAATAGAATATATATTAATTATTGATATTGTTACTTATTTTTTTAGCAAACATCATCTTAATATTTTTATAAATATTCCAAGAGATATTAATGAATTTAATTATGAAGAAGAAAGTTTTTAATTTTTATAAAGGATACAAAAGAAGGATTTTCTTTTTATTTTTTTCTAACAAAGCCTTATTTAAAAATTATTTTTTTAGTATGTGTTTAATGAATTTTCTTTTCTCATATAACTTATGAAAATATCTTACCTGCAATGATAATATCTCGTTCTAACTCCGAATATATTTTGGGTATTGTAAATATATTTATAGGAATAGGTGGTATACTTGGAGGTTTTATAGTAAGTATAAGAAAGTTAAAGGGAAATATGGCATATACTATGTATTTCTTTTTAGGAATTACTTTTTTTATTTGGTGATTTATCTATGGCATTTGGAAGAAACTTATATTCTTGGATACCTGTGCTATTTTTTGCTAGTTTCCCCATACCTTTTTATTATAGCTTCTCAACGAAGTATTATATATACCCATGTTCCTAAAAATAAACAAGGAAGGATTTTTGCTACAAAAATGCAATTCAACATTGTTTAATTCCAGTAGGTATCTTATTGGGAGGCTATTTAGCTGATAATATTTTTTTGAACCTTTAATAGTTTATGGAAATTCTGACTTTGGTAAATTTTTTTATTTAATTTATTTGGAGCAACTCATGGAGCTGGAATGGCAACAATGTTTTTTTATAACTGGTATTTTAGGTTTTCTATTTTCTATATATATGTTAACTAACAAAGATATTATAAAAATTAGGAAATATTTAATAATAAAAATTTTTAAAAATTTTTATATCAAAAAAATAAGAAAATAATTTATTAAATAGTGACAGCTAGTGACTAATCACTAGCATTATTATTTATATGGCTGGGGTGGCTGGATTCGAACCAACGCATAACGAGGTCAAAGTCCGTTGCCTTACCGCTTGGCGACACCCCAAGAATGGTCGGAATAGCAAGATTTGAACTTGCGGCCCCCTGCTCCCAAAGGCAGGTGCGCTACCGGGCTGCGCTATATTCCGTCCTAAAGTACCTTTATAAGTCTACCATATATAAACACCATTGTCAAATACTTTTTTAATTTTTTTAGAAATTTTTTTCTAGTGAAAATATTAAATTTTTAGAATTTGATAAGTCTTTATTAAGTGCATATCCCATCTAAATCAATTTTTTTCTATTTCTTCTAGACTATCTATTTGATTTTTCATAAGGTAGTTTAAAAATTTTCCCTCTAGCTTTTCTTACTATAGGTGCTCACTGACTTTATAGAGTTCCATCTTTTTCTTCTTTAAAATCAATATTAATCATATTAATTTTTTTAGTATCTATCAGCTTTTGAAAAATTCACCAGAAGCTAAATTCAATAAAACTTCATCTTTAGCAAGAGATTTTTGAAATATATTCATTAATTTCTTTTTTTCCAAAAATTATATAAACCTTTATCTACAATTGACATAGTCATATCAAGTCTATATTTTTACTAAATCAAAAAGCTTTCGAAAGTCCATAAAGTGCAGACAAAAATAAAAAGCTTATTCTTCAAATATTTTAAAGATTTTTCAGAATAAAGCTTCTAATTCTAATTCTTTAAATGAAACTCCATAGTACATTGAAACAGTTGGAATATATTTTTAACTTATCATAATTTTGTATATCTTTATATGTTTTAGTTAGTAAGTCAGCTTTTAATTTCATTATACTTTCTATTTCTTCTATTGATTTTTGTTTCAATATATCTAGTGAACCACTCCCACTTGTAGAAGTGGGAGCTTCTTTGGGAAGTATGTGCTTTTGTTAGCCACATATATTTACAAGCTCTTTCGGGTAGTCCCTACCCTGATATATTTTTCTAACTTACTTTTTTTCTTCTCTTAATATTTCTAAACCTTTTCTTAATATATTTATACTTGCATTGTAATCTCTATCTATTTCTAGTCCACAACATTCACAATGATATATTCTTTCTGATAATGTTAGAGTTTCTTTTATATTACCACAACTAGAACAAGTCTTACTACTTGGATAAAATGTAGGTACTTTTTATAATCTTTCTTCCATACCAATTTGCTTTTATATTCTAGTTGTCTTACAAATTCACTCCAACTTACATCTGATATACTTTTTGCTAATTTGTGATTTTTTTAACATTCCCTTTATATTTAAGTCTTCTATACAGATTATATCGTGGTTATTGATAATTTTTGTACTCAACTTATTTATAAAGTCTTTTCTTTTATTTTCTAATTTTATTATGGATCTTTTGCTACTTTTTCTTTTTTTGTTTTTTTGATAATTCTTACTATCTGATAGTTTTTATCGCTATCTTTAGCAAGTTTACATCTCTTTGATAGTTTTCTTTGTTCTCTTTTTCAGTTTTTTTCTCATATTCTTTTTGATAGCTTTAAATTTTTCTACTTTTTGTACAATCACTCATTGTTGCAAATTCTTTTTATTCCTAAATCTATTCCAATATTTTTTTATTAGTTTTTGCTAATTCTTCTATTTCTTCTTCACATAATATTGAAACAAAAATAATGATCAAGACTATTTTTACTTATTGTTACTGATTTAATTATACCTTTTATTTCTCTATGTAGTTTAATTTTAACTAGCGATTTTTAATTTAGGAAGTTTTATGTAGCTATCTTTAATATATATTGTGTTTTTGATTATTTGTAGTATAGCTTTGGACTAGATTGATTTACATTTATATTTTTGGAAAACCAAAAATCTTTATTTTTAAGAAAATTCTTTAAAAGCCTTTTTCTAAATTTAATTGTGCATTAGCAAGAGCTAAACTATCTACTTCTTTTTAAATAAGGATATTCTTCTTTATATTTAGCAGGAGTAGGATATTTAGTTTTAATTCCTGTTGATTTATATTCTTCATAATCTTTCTTTCTATCATCTAACATAAGATTATAAACTTTTTCTAACACAACCAAAGTTTTTGAGAAAAAGATTATTTGTTCTAAGGTAGGATATATTCTGAATTTATATGCTTTTTTTAACTATCTTCATTTTTTTCCTCCTTGTCCTTGAATATATTTTTTTAATAACTTCTATACTTACTCCACACTTAAAAAACTTCTACTCCAAAAATATTCTTTTTCTTTAGTTTTTTTAATTATCTTATTTATTTGATTTTATTATATCATATTTTAGATACAATTTTCAAGAAAAATAAAAAGCAATTCATCCCCTACTTATAGAAGTAGGGGACTTCTTGCTAAGATTTGTTAAAAATATTAGTTTTATCTTTAAATGGAGATTCAGTAAATTCAATTTTTTTATTTTCAAAAATATTTTCTTCTCTCATTTCCTTACTTGGAGAAAATATTATCTTCATTTATTGATCCCATTCCTTAATGAAAACCATAATATATTTTTGGGATTATTTCCAAAAAAACATCTAAAATATTATCATCTGTTATATAGAAATCTTCTGTTTCCAGATCTATTCCATTGACATTAATCTTTCCATCTATAACATATAAAAATACTATTGTACTACCTTTCTCAAGATGTAATCTACATCTACCTCTGATTTGTCTATAGTATAGATCTCCTCTTATTCCTTTTTAACATCAAGTTAAAAATCTTCAAATTTTTCCCCAAGAATAAGTTTCCCAGTCTCCTTTAAATCTATCTATTTGATAATCTTCCATTTCAACATCATAATGACCTGTATGTTGAAGTTTCATATCTCCAGTTAGTTTTGATATATATCTTTCTACTCCAGGAAGTTTTTGTGAAAAGAGATTTTTTTCTCCATTATTCGTAGTTGCAACACTTATTCTGGCTTTAAAAAAATTCTATCTGCATAGCTAGAATCTTTCAGGGTATATAAAAATCTCATTTGTTGTTCCTCCTGCCCAAACAGAAATCCCTTCCAATCCTCTTTCTTTATAACCTTATTCATTTCTACCCTCCTGTTGCAAAATTTTATACTAATTTATTCCTAATTAGATTTTTACAACTTTTTTTGCTTTTTTTACAGGGTAAAACTGCCCTTCAATCTTACTTTTAAGATTTTAGGGGCAATATTTTAAACTATTTTTATATTGTAGAAAACATTTTTTTCCATTGTATTGTGCAACAGATCCTAATTCTTCTTCAATTCTTAATAATTGGTTATATTTAGCCATTCTATCAGTTCTTGAAGTTGAACCAGTTTTTGATTTGTCCTGCATTAGTTGCAACAGCAACGTCAGCTATTGTAGCATCTTCTGTTTCTCCTGATCTATGAGATACAACTGCAGTATATCCTGCTCTTTTTGCCATTTCTATTGCATCTAAAGTTTCAGTTAATGAACCTATTTGATTTAATTTTATTAGGATAGAGTTTCCTGCTCCTAATTCTATTCCTTTTTTCAATCTTTCAGTGTTAGTTACAAATAAGTCATCTCCAACTATTTGTACTCTATCTCCTATAGCTTTTAGTTAGTTTTTACCCAACCATCCCAGTCATCTTCACCTAATCCATCTTCTATTGAAACGATAGGATATTTGCTTTATTAATTCTTCATACCATTTTATCATTTCATCAGTAGTTCTTACAACTCCACCTTCTCTTTTGAAATGGTATTCATATTTTCCATTTACTTCTTTACAGAATTCACTTGAAGCAGCATCTAAAGCGAAAGTGATATCTTTTCTAATTCATATCCTGCAGCCTTAACAGCTTCACTAATTAAAGCTAAAGCTCCTTCAGTTCCTTGGATTTTTGAAGGTGCATATCCTCCTTCATTTCCAACATTTGTTGAATCTCCATTAGCTTTTAAAATTTTTCCTAAGTGATGGAAAATTTCAGCTCCCATTCTCATAGCTTCTTGGAAAGATTTTGCTCCAACTGGTTGTATCATAAACTCTTGTAAGTCAACAGCTGAGTCAGCATGTGCTCCACCATTTAAGATATTCATCATAGGTAAAGGTAATTCTTTAGCATTTACTCCACCTAAGTATTTATATAGAGGTTGTCCTAAAGCTTCAGCAGCAGCTTTAGCAACTGCAAGAGAAACACCTAAAATAGCATTTGCTCCTAGTCTTCCTTTGTTAGGAGTTCCATCTAATTCTATCATTAATTTATCTATAGCTACTTGATTTAAAGCATCCATTCCTAAAAGAGCTTCTCTGATTTCTGTATTTACATTGTTTACAGCTTTTAAAACTCCTTTTCCTAAATATCTTGATTTATCTTCATCTCTTAGCTCAACTGCTTCATGGCTTCCTGTTGAAGCTCCTGATGGAACAGCTGCTCTTCCTCTTGCTCCACATTCTAATACTACATCTACTTCTACTGTAGGGTTTCCTCTTGAGTCTAAAATTTCTCTTCCTATTACTTCTACTATACCTGTCATTGCATTCCTCCTTTAAATTTTAACTATGCTTTTACTTGTATAACTTTAATTGAGTTTGTTGTTCCTTGGATAAATACACTTTCTCCACAAGTTGCTATTACTATATCACCTTTTTCAACTAAATTCAATTTTTTAGCAACTGCTTCCCCTAAAATAAAGAATTCTTCTAATGTTTTTGGTGTTGCATCAACATAAGGAATTACTCCTCTTGTTAAGATTAATTGGTTAGCTGTCTTTTCATTATTAGTTATAGCTAAGATATCTGCTTTAGGGAAATATCTTCTCATATCTCTTGCAGCTCTTCCAGATTCTGTACCAACTATTATTAGTTTTGCATTCAATCTTTCACTTATATCTGCACTTCCTTCAGCAACAGCAGAAGTTATATCATTTTTAGTTGTAACATGTTTTACAAAAATGGAACTATAGTTGGATCAACTTTTCTAGCAATTTTTATCCATTACTTCAACTAGCTTCTAAAGGATATTTTCCTTTTGCAGTTTCTCCAGAAAGCATTATAGCATCTGTTCCATCTATTATAGCATTAGCAACGTCATTTGCTTCCGCTCTTGTTGGTCTTGGGTTCTTAATCATAGAATCTAGCATTTGAGTAGCTGTAATAACAGGTTTTCCTGCTCTATTACATTTTTTTAATCATCATCTTTTTGTGCACAAGGAACATCTTCAACAGGAATTTCTACTCCTAGGTCTCCTCTTGCTACCATGATTCCATCAGATTCTTCTAAGATTTCATCAAAAGTTATCTAAACCTTCTTGGCTTTCTATTTTTAGAAATTATTTGTATTCTATCTCCACCATTTTTCATGAAGAATTCTTCTAACTTCTCTTACATCTTCAGCCTTTCTTATAAATGAAGCTGCAACGAAATCTATATTATTTTTACAACCAAATTTTTAAATCTTCTATATCTTTTTTTCAGATAAAGCTGGTAAATTAACAGAAACATTAGGTAGATTTATACCTTTCTTTTTGTCCTAATTCTCCATTATTTCTAGCTATACATATAACTTCGTTTCCTTTTTATTTCTGTAACATCTAATTCTATTAGACCATCATCTACAAGGATCATATCTCCAACTTTTTAAGTCTTTTTGCAAAAGTCTGGATAAGTTACTGCAACTCTTTCACTATTTCCAACAACTGATTGATCTGTTGTAAATGTAAATTTTTGACCAGCTTTTATACTTACATCTTTTTCCATCTTCTAAAGACATTGTTCTTATTTCAGGTCCCTTAGTATCTAGTAATAGACCTGCTCTTTTTCCAGTTTCAGACATAGCTTGTCTAAAAATTCTTTATTCTTGTTCCATGTTCTTCGTAATCCCCATGAGAAAAATTTAATCTCATCACATTCATTCCTCTATTTAATAGCTCTTTTTAAAGTTTCTACTGATTCAGTCACAGGACCAATAGTACAAACTATTTTTTTGTTTTTCAAATAACTCACCTCATAATTTTTTTACTATGTTTAATTTTTATAACATTCTTGACTTTTTTGCAAGAAAAATTAAAAGCTTATTTTTGTCATTTTTGTATAAAAAACATTAATGATAATTCATCAATGCTTATAAATAAAAATGGTGCCTAGGAATGGATAATAAGATAATAATAGTCTAAAATAGACTATATCGTAAACATATTTTTAATTGTCTGTTTTTGTCTGTTGTAAGAAATTTTTAAGATATAAAACTAATAATTATTTTTGAGTGTATCATATCCGAGAAAAATTTTTAAAAAGCAGGAAATTAATCCTGCTTTATTTTCTAGAAGCTTTTTAAAACTTCACTTGTAGTTCTAATAAATTCATTATTTACATAAGCAAAATTTAATATTACTAGTTCATCTAAATATTTTTATATGTAGATGCTAAATCTTTCTGTTGTATATTCTTTTTCCAGTCAAGAAAGAATTTTTAATTTCTTGCTCTGTTAAACAATTAGCATTTTTCTTTAAGATATGCCATACATTCACCCCAACTTGTATTTGGTTCGATTACTACATCTTTTTAAAGCTATTAAATATACATCTACTCCATTATCCTTTACCGCAAACCATCCAGTTCCTAATTTTTCAAATCCTTTTCATATTTTTACCCCTTAATTTTTCATCTATTATTTTTCTAATTTCTTGTAATTCTTCCAAATTTGCTACTTCATTTATAAATTTTAAACATCTACTTTTTCAAACGACTTCTACTGCTCTTACCCCAGCAACTACATTTTCTAAATATCTTTTTGTTGCTTCTGTCTATTTGCTTCTGAGTTTTATATCCTTTTCTTTTCTTCCATTTTTCTCCTCAAAAATATCTCTAACTATTACTTTTTATTCTTTTTAGCAGCTTTGTAGGCTTCTTCTAAATCTTTAAAAATCAAGAGATACAAATGCTCTTCCAAACAGAATTGGGAAATCGTGGCAAAAACAAATATCTATGGCAGATTTAAAATTAACATTAACCACTACATTTTCAGAAATGAAGACATTCAGATAATCTATTTCAGATAAATCTTTAGCCGTTAAAGTATCATCTGTTTCATGTCCTTCACAAAGCTATTCTTGTAATCGAGATCTAAATCCTTTACTCTTTTAATAAATCTTTTTATCTTCTCAACTTTTTAACTTATCCATAATTGCTCTCCTTCTATTCGTTTAAAAATACATTAATGAAATATTGTTGCCCTTTCACCAGTAACCTTTGGGGTTTTTACTTATTCTTATAGATCCATCAGGATTAAGCACTGTTCTTTCTTTTATTTCAAAACAGTCCCTAAGTTCATTGATTTTTGAGTTGGCATGTTATAGCTTTCCCTTTTTGTTTTAATTAAAAATTCGTTTTTCTCTCATCCATTCAAATAATCTTTTTGACCTGTATCGACTCCGTTCTGCTTAATCAATTTTGCTAGATCACCAATCAATATCGAAGATTGAGAAGTTGCTACTGCATCGGCAAATATTACTTTTTGGTTTATCTTCTTTTACTTTATTCTCAAGTAACTCAATCTTTTTGTATAATCTCCTATCATATGAGATTGAATTTGATTAGCTCTTGCTAATATCATCTCTGGACTATTCCAGGCCTCTTCGCATTTAATAAAAATACTGTCTTGCCAATTTTCCTTTTTATTTCTTTTGCAATATTGATATTTCTTTTGCCATATTCAATGTTATTAAGTGGTCTTGTACTACTTTAATTCCAGTTATATTACTACTTTCACTTTTTGTGAAACTAGGATATAATCAGTATTTTCAACAAATCCATATTCACATCTCTCTCAAACCATTGAGTATAAGGAGTTTTTATCTCCAAGAACTCATGTAATTCTCTACCACTTACTAATTGTTGTCCATCTTTTACTTCAATTTTAATTAACTCATTCATTTAATCGATCTCCTTTTCTTTTTATTAAAAATTATTTTTCTAAAAATAAATTACTCTTTATATGCAATTAATTAGGGTATTAAATAAACATCTTCATTTAAGAGATTTAAGTAATTTTTATGCGGATAACTTCGGCAATAGTGAAATCAGATCCTTTTTTTCCTATTTATTTTTATTTGATAGACCAGCTACAGAAAGATGGATTGTATCAGCTAACGTATTGTAAGATATCCCTTTCTCACGTAATAACCCTTTTTAATTTATTATATGCCACTTTGATTCCCTCCTAAAATCATAATAAAAATATTTTTAATTTTTACTCGTGTGACGATAAAAAAATACTTTACCATAGTTTTTAAATCTTGTCCAAATAAAATTCATTAAAAATTTAAAAAAATTTATTTTATTTGCATTTAAAAAGAGTAAAAGTGATATACTTTTCATACAATATAATTAGGAGGTGAAATTATGTCTAAAAGGCAAAGATAGGGTTTAATGAACAAAATTATGCATTGCTACTAGAAAATTTTTCTCGAATCCAAGTTTTTTTGGAGGTATAGTGAAGTACTGGAGAGATGAAAAAGGGTGGAGTCGTAGAAATTAGCTGATGAAGTCAATATGCATCCAAGTAATATCCAAAGATATGAGGAGGGTAAAAAATAGCAAATATACCTTTTTCTGTGGTTACTCTATTTGCAAGTGCATTTAACGTAAGTATAGAATCTTTTTAGGTAAAGAAGTCATAGATAAAGTTTCTAATATGTTCTTTGAAAATTATGTAAAAGAAAATGACAGAAAAATGAAAAAGATAGGAAACTTAAAAGTAATAGAGAACATATTTAAAAAAATTAGGAGTTCAGTATTCACCCGATTTCGATATAAATCTTGATAAAATCCAAAATGGAGACTTAAACCCAGAATTTAACCTAATGTATGCAAATTTTTGGCTGAAGATAGATTTAGAGACTTTAATATTTATAATTTTATTGCTTACGCCTAATAAAGACCCGTTTGCAGAACAATTAATCACCTATGAAGAAGCTAATGACTATCTCAAAAAAATATGGTTGAAAAAGAGGTGATGAATATGCTGCTTACTTAATGAATCAACCTAGTAATTTTTTGGTTTTTTAGTAAGCTCGTTTTAAGTATCCATCATATAATAATAACTCTACATCAAGAAAGAGATTTTTAATGGAACTAAAAATTTTCTTAAAAATTTATGAAAAAGGAAGGCTGTCTCAACAAGAATGCAATGAAATAGCAGATGGAATAAAAATGGCATACTCGCTTTTTGAATCAATTCCCAAAAGAATTAAATTTAGATGATAAGGAAGGAGAAAATTATGAATAGATATGATGAAGATTATGAAGATTATGAAGAGGATTATGGGGATATTAGAGACCAAGTCCCTAAGTTAACAGAAACATGTTATTTTTGAAAATGAAGAGGAGAGGAGGAGGAAGTTGATGTTGAGATAAACCCAAAATTACTCGAAATTGTAGATTCTCAAGTATACGCTGAAAAAGTGATGATTCAATGGGAGAAGAAATTGAACATACTTTAGAAGGAGAAATAGATTTTGAGGGGATACTTACTTTGTAGAAATGAGAGTATGGGAATACCCAGTTAATGTTGTAGATAATTGTGAGATAGTATCGATTAGAAAACTATAGCGATAAAAATACCCCCAGCAGTGATATTCGTAGTATCACTGCAGAGGCTAAAATAAACTACATACATTTTTAAGGAGAGGTGAGTAAATGGAAGAACTAGAATTATACAATCAAAAACTTTTGAAGATTTAAAAATATTAATGAATATGGTGTGGAATTTTGGTATGCAAGAGATTTAATGACTGCACTAGGATATGTAAAGTGGGGAAATTTTATTAAGGTTATTAATAAAAGCTAAATCCTCTGCAGAAACAACCAATATAAATATATTTGAACACTTTGCCGACGTCGGAGAGTGTTAAAAGTTAGGGAATGGTGCTAAGATGGAAGTCACTGATATTATGTTATCAAGATATGCTTGTTATTTAATAGTCCAAAATGGAGACCCAAGAAAAAGATGATAGCCCTAGGACAACAATATTTCGCTATACAAACTAGAAAACAAGAATTGAGTGAAGAAAAAGCACCTAAAGATTTAACAGAAGAAGAGAAAAAGATTACTTTTGAGAGGACATGTAAAAGGATTTAATAAAAATTAGCTAGTGCAGCTAAAGAATGTGGCGTTGACAATTATGGAAAAATTTAATAATGCTGGATATATGGGACTGTATGGTGGAGAAACAGCACAAGCTATAAAAAGTTAGAAAAAGCTAAAAGAAAAAAATGATAACATTTTAGATTTTATGGGATCAACAGAATTAGCTGCAAACTTTTTAGAATAACACAAACAGAGGAAAGATTGAAAAAGGGTGACATAACTACTCAATCAGCAGCAGATTTAACTCATTTTGAGATTGGAAAAAGTTAGGGCAACAATGAAAGAAATAAATGAGAACAGTTCCTGAAAAACTTCCTACACCAGAAAAAGCATAAAAAGAAATAGAAAAAGAAAAAGAAAAACTAGATAATAAATCTAAAAAAAGCAATTAAGAAATAACAAAAAGCCTCTCAGTTGCTACCAACAACTAAAAAGGGCTTCAAGAGTGTGGTACTCTTCTATATCATCTGTTTTAGATTATAACACACTCTTGCTTTTTATACAATTCGAAAAGAGTGTGATTTTGTATGGCTGGCAGAAAAGCTAATGGAGAAGGTACTATCTCTACTGTTATAAGAAATGGCAAAACATATTATAAAGCCAATATCACTGTTGGTTGGGACAGTAACGGTAAACAGATTAGAAAAAGTTTTTGGTAGTTATAAAAAGTCAGTAGTATTGGATAAAATGAATACTGCTAAATACCAAGCTAAGACTAACAGTCTATCCAATTCTGATATTAGCTTTGGAGAACTTTTTTTAAAGACTGGATCTTTAATTTCAAAAAGATAGAGGTTAGCCCCAACACTTTTTATGAATATGAAGCAAGCTATAGATTAAGATTAATGAACTATTCTGTTGCTAGAAAAAAAGGCTAATCAAAATAACTTTAAAGGACTTGCAACAATACTTCAATGAATTGCAAAAAGATTTCACTGCTAATACAATTAAAAAGACTTATATTCAAATCCATTCATGTATAAAATTCGCTATTATACAAAGGGATCATGATGAAAGATTTTTTTGCCCTGGTGTGACTCTTCAGAAAATAACTAAAAAGAAAATATAAATGTATTTTTCTAAACAAGAGCAGGAAATGGTTCTTAAAAACTTTAGATAAAAGAGATATCGTTGACTGCTTAATTTACTTTACATTTTACACAGGGCTAAGGCTAGGAGAAGTTTTAGGGCTACAGTGGAGCGATATTAAAGATAATATGGTTAAGATTACTAGGCAGTATAGAAGAAATGTAGATGTGGATAAGGTAGATGACAGGGAAATTAACTTATGCTTTTAAGGAATTGAAAACCAAAAAAATAGTGCTAGGGAAATCCCGTTACCAGATAAGATCCAGGAGCTGCTAAAAAGATATCCCACGTCAAAGGCCAACTGATTTTTCTAATCTTGGTAAACCTATTGAACTAAAAAGCCTCAGAGAAGAATTGCCTCTATATGTAAAAACTTAATATTCCACATAGGAGTTTCACTCAATAAGGCATAGTTATGCTACGAGATTATTTGAGATGGATATACCCATCAAAACAGTTCAAGTCTTGCTAGGACATGGGGATATAGCTACAACAATGGATATCTATACACATGTAATGAAAAGAAAAAGAAATTAGAAGTGCTGGATAAACTAAATAACTTATAAAATAAGAGATTCTTAATTGAATCTCTTTTTAACTGTCTGTTTTTTTGTCTGTTGTAATTTTTATATTTTATAGATATATATAAAACTTTATTAGGTTTTTAGCTTTTTAAAACTTACGATTTTTAGCACTTTTCAAATTTTTATAAAATCTTATTAAATAAAATGGTGCCTAGGAATGGATTCGAACCATCGACCGTACAGGGTATGAACCGTATGCTCTAGCCAACTGAGCTACCTAGGCATTAATGGTGGAGATAAGCGGGATCGAACCGCTGACCTACGCAGTGCAAGTGCGTCGCTCTCCCAAACTGAGCTATATCCCCATATTTAATTGTTTTAGATTGGAATAAGTCCAATGAGCGTGGTGCGGAGAGAGGACTTGAACTCTCACGTCTGGGACACTAGATCCTAAGTCTAGCGCGTCTGCCAATTCCGCCATCCCGCGTATTTCGTTAGTTTTATTTTTCCTGGTGCCGCTTATCGGAGTCAGAACCAATCACCTACTGATTACAAGTCAGTTGCTCTACCAGATGAGCTAAAGCGGCATATGTAATGGCGGGAGTGACGAGGCTCGAACTCGCGACCTCCTGCGTGACAGGCAGGCGCTCTAACCAACTGAGCTACACCCCCACTACTATGGTGGTCACAATAGGACTTGAACCTATGACCCCCTGCTTGTAAGGCAGGTGCTCTCCCAACTGAGCTATGCGACCATATTAAATATTTTAATGGTACCGTAGGGGATTGAACCCCTGTTTCCAGAGTGAAAATCTGATGTCCTAACCACTGAACGAACAGGGGCTGATGTATGGTGCGTCATACAGGGGGTCGAACCTGTGACCTCCTGATTAAGAGTCAGATGCTCTACCAACTGAGCTAATGACGCATTTATGGAGCGGAAACGAGGTTCGAACTCGCGACATTCAGCTTGGAAGGCTGACGCTCTACCAACTGAGCTATTCCCGCATTGCCTTATTATATTATCACAATAATTTTATTCTGTCAATATATATTTGGAGGCGACGACCAGATTCGAGACTGGTGATGGAGATTTTGCAGACCTCTGCCTTACCGCTTGGCGACGTCGCCGTTATATTAATAGATGGTGCCCAGAGGCGGAATCGAACCACCGACACGGGGATTTTCGGTCCCCTGCTCTACCGACTGAGCTATCTGGGCATTAATGGCGGGAGTGACGAGGGCTCGAACTCGCGACCTCCTGCGTGACAGGCAGGCGCTCTAACCAACTGAGCTACACCCCACTATTATGGTGGTCACAATAGGGACTTGAACCTATGACCCCCTGCTTGTAAGGCAGGTGCTCTCCCAACTGAGCTATGCGACCACGATATCTATTTGATACCTTATTAATATAACATATTATATTTTTGGCAAATATTTTTTAATTTTTAATCTTAAAAAGCTAACTTTTACTGACACTCCATCAACAGCTATAGCTTTTTGAATGAGTTATAGAAATTTTTGCTCAGCTGAGAAACCTATTGTTTCACCATCTTGTAATATAACATCGGAAGTTATAACATAGTCAGCTACTCCTTGTAAGAAATAATAAATATCTTCTGGATTTTGTGAACTAGCTATTATTTCCATTTCTTTTTCCAAATGCTTCCATACCATAAGTATAGGCACTCACTTTATTATCTTCTACTGCATATAATCCTATGAATATCATATTTTCAACTGGGAACATATCATTTTTCTTCATAATATTCCGTAAAGTCTCTATACATACCAGGATTTAAAAACTGTTCCTAAGACATTAATTCCTGTACAATTTTTCTTGTTTTTGTAAGTGCTGATACAATCTTTGTATATAACTTTGCACCTTCTATTAAGTCTGGCTCTCCCAATAAAGAAACTAAAAATATGAGCCTTATGTTCTTCAGCAACTTTAACTGCATCTGGCCATCTGTAGTTTGTCTTTGCATTTTCTACTGCCTCATTGTTAGGAATAGGAGCTGGCATTAAAGCAACAGCAACCATTATATCTCCAATATTTCCAACCAACATATCTTTTTCTTTATTTTCGTCTTCCCCACCTAAATCTAATGTAACTTTCCAATCTTCTTTTAAATCTTTTAAAAACTTTTCTTTATCAAATTTAGCTTCGTTTAATAATACAAAACCTGTAAATGCACTACTCATTACTCCTGCTACTAAAAATGTATTAAAATATATTTAATACACTAGAATATTACTACTTCAACGAGTATATTTTTCAATACTTTGTATCTACTCATAGTTCCTTGTACTCTCCATAGTCGTAAATTCCCGACTAGCCATCGGTACATATAGATATTTTTAACTTGCTATTTGTAGCTTTCTCCTTTTCTTTTTTTATTTTTAAAAATATCTATGCTATTACTTTATATATTTTTGCTTTTTTTCAAGATTTATACTTGCATTGTAATCTCTATCTATTTCTAAACCACAATTACAACACTTATAAATCCTATCATTAAGTTTTTAAATCTTTTTTTAATTTCTCCACAACAAGAACAAGTTTTACTACTTGGATAGAATGTATCTACTAACCTTAATTCAATATTTCTTTCCTTACATTTATTTATAAGTTTAGTTCTTATCGCATAGAAATTCTGTTCTTGTATAGCTTTTTGAAAGATGTTTATTCTTCATCATATTAGATACTTTTAAATCTTCAATAGTAATGTATTTTAACTTGGCTCTTGTTATTTCATCTACTATTTTATTATTATAATCATCTCTAATACAATTTAGTCTATAAAATAATTTTTTTGTACTTTCAACTTTTTTTCTTATTAAAAATTCTTACATTCTTTTTAATTTTATCTTTTTAGATTTAGAATATTCTACACTTCTTGACATCTTTCTTTGTTCTCTCTTAAGTTTCTTTTTCAACTTTTTTTAACTTTTTCTAGTTTTATTTATATTTTTTTAAATACCTTGCCGTTAGAACATATAGCTGTATCTTTTATACCTAAATCTACTCCTAATCCTTCACTACTTGTATTAGTTGCTTTTTACAGTATCTTCAACTTCCATAATAAGTGATAGAAAAATATCTATCAGCTATTTTTAGTTATAGTTCCACTTTTTAATAATCGCATTTTTAGGTATATATCCATATTCTTTTACTCTTACAAATTTTCAATGTAGGTATTTTTATTTTATGCCTATAAAACTCAAAAATCAGTTTTTATTATTCTTAACAAAATATGCACCCAACTCATTTTCTTACCTTTTTTTCTTAAAAAAACAGGAAAAAGCACTTAAACCCTTAAAAATTTTTTTAAAAGCCTTTTTCTCCATAAATCATAGCTTGTTTTACTGATTTAGAAGATACATCTTTTATCCATTTTTTTATCAGGATTATTAGGTAGATAGACATTGTTGATATATTTAGAAAAAAATCATTAGCACTTACAAATTTATTACCTAGTTCATATTGTTCTTGGTTGTATTTAATATACTCGTTATATATAAATCTTTCAGTACCAATAGTCTTTGACATACTTGTATCTTTCTGTGCTACTGTTAGTTTTTAATTTCTATCTTTAGTGCTCTATACATCTTTATCTTCCTTTATTTGCTTTTTTTATATTTTCTAAGTCCATGTATGCGACAAGAAAATATATGTATAATAGAAATTAAATCTTGTATCATTTCTTCTTGTGGAGATAGATCTTTTTGATTTTTAAAAATTTACCAAACCAATCAAAGCCAAATATTTTTAATAATTGTTTTTATACTCCTTAAAAATAAAAGCTGCTGCAATTATAATTCTCAGTTTAAAAGTTGAAAAATAAGTGAGTTACATTATAATTTATTATTAGAAATTTTCTTTGAGTAAGTACTAATATAATAGTTTTAATAAGATTACTGCGACGTCCTATAATGTTGAGAGAGCCTTTGTGGAGCTCTAGAAACATTATAGGCTAATCAATAATCGCTATATATAACTAAAATTTATTAAAAATCTCTCAAAGAAAATTTTCTAAATCTACTCAGTAACGAACTATTTTTTTACTTTTTGTTATTT
>BNJT01000478.1_pt1 | contig 50965 bp, 65 predicted proteins | sample 8540491 | NCBI WGS metagenome assembly BNJT01 (sample SAMD00202455, study PRJDB9452) | human saliva metagenome | host: Homo sapiens | reverse complement strand
GCATCAATTCCAGTATTTTTTTCCACCATCTTTTTGGAATAACATCTGTAAAATGAGTAGTCCATCTTGCTGCTTTTTGAATTAGGCATATACGTTAAAAAGTCTTCTTCTTCCTCTTCTGATACAAAAAAACATTTAGTTGATATACTTTTTTTCACTAACAGCCTTATCGTAAGCTGATGGATCTTCTTTAAAATCTTTCTGGATCTCTAACTCATCTTCTAACCATTTAACCCTCGAGTTTTTTTCAGATTCATGAAAGCTTCATCTAATAAAGCAAAAATCACAAGCTATATTATTCTCTTTAAAAATAAGGAAGAACATTTTTTTATATCCTCTTTTTGATAAAAATCTTATCATTTAAAAAACTTCTCCAGATTCTAAATAACAATACTGTCCATTTATTGTAATATACCCATCAAACTTAAAATCTAACAAATCATTTAAAAAAATGTCGTATGAAATGGTGCTCTTCCTGTAGCTATAAAAAAATTTTAATTCCTTTTTTTCTTTTAGCTTTCTTAAAGTATTTTGCAGTGTTTTCCGGAATAGTTTTAGTTTTAAAACTTCTTATTGTTCCATCAATATCAAAAATCGCTTTTATATTCGTCATTCTTATTCTCCATATTTATTTAAATCAACTACACTATTTCTTGTTTTTTTAAATCATAACCTATTAATAGTTTCATAGCTGTCTCTTCTTTTTATAACATTAAGTAACATGCTAACTGTTTGCTTCTTTGCATCTTTTAAATCAAATTTTATAGTTGTTAATGAGGGATTTTAATAAAGCAGATGAAGTATAATCTCCAAACGCAGCAACAGAGTAGTTTTCACCTACATTTAACCCTTCTTCTTCAAGTGCTTTTTATAGCACCATAAGCTAAATTATCAGTTGCACAGATTAAACAACTATCATCTTTTAACTTTTGTATATTTTCTTTTACAATATCGTACGCTTCTTCCATAGAAAAAAATTCGTAATTAGGATATTTTTTGGGTTTTAAACCATATTTCTCTAGAGTCATTATGACCCCTAATTTTCTATAGTATCCTACCGCTATATCATCTTCACTTACTCCTAAATAAGTTATTTTTATGTCCACTAGCTAGCACATAATTAGTTAAATCTCTAGCAGCATTAAAATCATTGTACTCAACGCTATAAGTATATTCTCCTTCTTGTCTAACATTACAACAGGAACATCTACAGATTTTATTGTATCTTCATACGTTTTACTCATAGTTGTCGGTAATAAAATTATCCCATCTACGTTCATTCTTGCTAATTTCTTAATATATTCTAATTGTTTATTTTTCATCAAAATTAGCATTCATTATTAATGTCTCATAATTATTTTCTTTTAATTCTTTATCTAGATATTTTAAAGTATTTCCACTTACAAAAGAGTGTAAACATGGTACTATTACACCAATAATTTTGCTATCCGTACTTTTTTTAATGCCTTTAGCAAAAAGTATTCGGTGTATAATTGTATTTATCAACTATTTCTTTAATTCTCTCATAAGTTTCTTTTTAAATTTCCACCATTAAAAATATCTAGAGACAGTAGTAGTACCTACTCCAGCCATTTTTGCTATATCTACTATTGTCAATTTCCTCATAGATTACCTCCTTAAGTCACAACTTTAATTATATACGATTAGAGTAAATAAATAAAGAATTATATAAGAACAATTTTAGAAAATATCTTCTATTAATTTTTATTATTTTCATTGAATACTACTACATAAAAAAATAAACTCAAAAAAACACAATAATCAAATTATTCTAATACAATTTCACTAGAAGAAAAACTTTATATTTCTTATAAACATTGCTATGATAATGGTTATCTTTTTCTATAAAAAAATATCATAGTTTTTCACTATATCTACAATATTAAACTGTATCACTACAATATTAATGATTTTAGTTAACAGATTCATAAACACTATCAAACAAGCACTGAACAATACAAACATTTTTTTGAAAAAATTAAACAAAAGCCCTTGAAATCCTTTTTCCGAAAGTGGTATAGTTTACCTTGGAGGTATATTATGATAGTTCAATTAAAAAAACGTATCAAAAACAATATAAAAGATGCTAACTTCAAACTTGAAAATATATCATTTGATATCAATAAGAAAGAAGTTATTGGAATAATCGGTAGAAATGGTACAGGAAAAAAAGTACTATTTTTAAAAAATGATTAACGGTATCGTATCATATGATAGTGGAGATATCCTATAAAAAACTCTTCTATAAAAAAATATGGATGCGAGCACCCTTAGAAATACAAGAAAAAAATCTAGCCTATATATTCCAACACTCAAATCTAATCGATAACAAAAACTGTATATTATCATTTAAGTTTAGTATATAAATTAAATAAGGTTTCTGTTGATAAAAAGAAAATAGATGATATTCTTGAATTCATGAATATTACAAGACTAAAAAAATAGTCTGTGTGGTAGCTAAGTGGTGGTGAACAACAAAAAAGTTGCTATCGCTATGGCACTGCTACAAGAACCAGAAGTTCTACTATGTGATGAAATTAGTTCCGCTTTAGACACTAACAGTGAAAAAGAGATTTTCGCTTTATTAAATAAATTACGAACAACAACTGACATTTCAATTGTTATGATTTCACACAGCTTATCTTTACTTAAGAACTTTTGTGATCGAGTAGTAGTTATCGATGATTCTACAATAAAAGATATTGTCGTACCTAACAAAAATGCAAAAGATGATTACGACAGTAATTACTATAACTACGTAAAGGAGTTTTTATTAAATGATTGATTTATTTAAAGCAAATTACGATGGTATTATGAAAGCATTTTGGGAAACAAACTATATGATGATTTACTCAATGTTAACAGTATTTTTCATTTCCCTACCACTAGGAATCATGCTTTTTGCTTTCAGTCGTGATTATTTATTAAAAAATAGAGCAGTTTATGAAGGACTTAGCATTTCTCTTAATGCCCTACGTAGTGTTCCATTTCTAATTTTTGTATTCATATTAATCCCTGTAAATAGATTTCTATTTAAAACATCTTTTGGGAATATTGCAGCAATTCTGCCTCTTACACTAGTTGGGGTAAGTATCTATGCTCGTTTCGTTGAACAAGCATTAATTAATGTTCCTAAAAAAATTGTAGATAGAGCTATAAGCATGGGGGCTACAAAAGTTCAAATTATCAGGTATTTCTTATTACCAGCAACAATGGATAACTTAATCTTATCATTCACCTATACTACTATTAGTTTATTAGCTTATACTACAGTAATGGGTGTAATTGGTGCTGGTGGTCTTGGAGAATTTGCCTTTAGATATGGATACCAAGAATACAACTATGACTTAATGTATTTAATAGTAATAATATTTATTATTTATGTATTTATTATACAATCAATAGGTTATGGATTAGCTAAACGTTTTACAAACAAAAAGGAGAAATAATCTAATGAAGAAAGTATTATCTATTATTGCTAGCCTACTAGCTCTTGTGCTTGTTTTAACAGCATGTTCTAGTAAAACTAGCGATAAAAAAGAAGATAAAAAAGAAAACAAAACAATTAAAGTTGCTGCACATGTCCCTCCTATGACTGATATGTTAGAATTAATTAAAGAAGATTTACAAAAAGAAGGGTATACTCTTGAAATTGTAAAAGTATCTGATAATGTTCAAGCTAACGTTGCTTTAGCTAACAAAGAAATCGATGCTAACTTCTTCCAACATGAACCATTCATGAAACAGTACAACGAAAAAAATAAAACTAACTTAGTAGCTGTACAAAAAGTTTATAATTCTATTCCAGCATTCTACTCAAAAAACATCAAAAACATTAAAGATCTTAAAGATGGTGCTGATGTAGCTATCCCATCGGATGCATCTAATATGGCGCGTGCATTAAGATTATTAGCACACGGTGGATTAATCACATTAAACGATCCTAACAGTTATAACGTTACTGTAAAAAGATATTAAAGATAACCCTAAACATCTTAAATTTACAGAAGTTGGTCTTTTTAAACTTAAGCGATGCATATGCAGAGAAAGATTTAATCTTTAACTACCCATCATATATCGCTAAATTAAACCTAACACCTATGAAAGATGGTCTTTTATTAGAAGATAAAGGTGATTTCACATATGCAGGTGTACTTGTTGCTCGTGAAGATAACAAAAGATGATGCTAAAAGTTCAAGCAGTTAAAAAAAGCTTTTAACTAGTGAAAAAAATTAAAAACTTCCTAGAAAAAGATTACAACGGAAAAAGCTATCGTAGCTTTCTAATTATAAATTTTAACTAATCCAAAATCTATATATAATATCAACAACCTTACCTCTAAATAAATAGTATAAAACAGGAGACATATAGTAATGAAAAAAATAATTTCATTTATCGCTAGTTTAACAGCATTATTATTAGTTTTAACAGCTTGTTCAAGCAAAACTGAAAACTAAAAAAAGAAGAGAAGAAAGAACCAGTTACTGTAAAAGTAGCTTCTCACACTTCTCCAATGACAGACATGTTAGAAATGATCAAAGAAGATCTTAAAAAAGAAGGTTACAACTTAGAAATCGTTAAAGTTTCTGATAACGTTCAAGCTAACGTTGCATTAAACAATAAAGAAGTTGATGCTAACTTCTTCCAACACAGACCATTCATGGAACAATTTAACCAAAAAAATAATGCTCATCTTGTAGCTGTTCAACCAATTTACAACGCTACTGTAGCATTCTACTCAAAAACTCTTAAAGATATCAAAGATCTTAAAAATGGTGCTGATGTAGCTATTCCTTCAGATCCAACTAACTTAGCTCGTGCTTTACGTTTATTAGATCACGCTAAAGTTATTACTCTTAAAGATCCAAATAGCTTTACAGTAACAGAAGCTGATATCAAAGAAAATCCAAAAAATCTTAAATTCACTAAAGTAAGTTTACTTAACCTAAACGAAGCATACAATGAAAAAGATTTAGTATTCAACTACCCAACTTACATCTCTAAATTAGGATTAACTCCAGATAAAAACGGTCTAGCACTTGAAAAAGAAGGAGACTTAACATTTGCAATCTCACTTGTAGCTCGTGAAGATAACAAAGACGATGCTAAAGTACAAGCAGTTAAAAAAGCATTAGCAAGCGAAAAAGTTAAAGATTATATCAACAAAGAACTTAAACCAAAAGGACACGCTACTCCAGCGTTCTAATATATAATAAAAAAATACTTGGTAGATATTATTTTACCAAGTATTTTTTTATCTAAATTATTATTACTAGCTTCTCTTAAATAATATAACTACTAGACTTAAAACACATACATCACTATTTTAAACTAGAAACTACTTATACTATATATTATTAATTATAAAAATCAAAAAGTGCTTAACTAATTTAGATTTTATAAAGCGAATTTAGATATCAATAAACTACTGCGTCTATGAGTTCTCATATACACTTCGTTAAAAATTTAGGACTTTTTGAGTCGTTCCCTTTAAAATTTTTAAATACGAATATATAAAAAAGAAACTGACTTTTACGTCAATTTCTTTTTCTGTCATAATAGGCTTATTTGTGTAATTCTTTTTCGAAAGCTTCTCTAACTTGTCCCTACAGAGAATCCGATGATTACTTGAATAGCTTTTACCGTTACGAGCAACTCCAAGAGCTCCAGAACGTTTTTAAGAATTCATCATCTTTAACTAGACTTTCGTCTTTAACGTTAACACGTAGTCTTGTTACACAGTTAGTAACGTCTACGATGTTGTCTTTACCACCCTAAACCTTCAAGAATGATAAGAGCTTGATCATCGTGAGTAGCTGCATCATCTTTTAACTTCTGGTTTAGCTGCTTCTTTACCTTTTTTTCACGGTACTCTTGTTTTAGAGTAAAGTTTTAGTTTCAGCATCATCTGCTTCACGTCCAGGTGTGTTTAATTGGAATTTAAGAATCATGAATCTAAATACGAAGAAGTAGATTACAGAGAATACTAATCCAATTGCGATTTGAACGAATACTTGAGATGAGTGGTTTTTGAACATTGGTAACCAGTTAAGAGCTAAGAAGTCGATTAATCCACTTCCGAAGTTACCTACAACTCCAAATTGGTACATAGTTGCTGACATTAATGCACCTAATACTGCGTGAGTAGCGAATAACATTGGTGCTGCGAATAAGAATGTGAACTCGATTGGTTCAGTGATTCCTGTTAAGAAACCAGTAAGTGCTGCTGGGATTAATAACCCTGCTACAACTTTTTTCTTACTGTCTTTAGCTGTTACGTACATTGCTAAAGCTGCTGCTGGTAAAACCAAATACTTTTTGAGTTACCGTGTAATGAGAATCCACCTTGTGGGAATAATTCTTTTAATGGAGTTGAGCTTTGAGAGAACTCTTGAATGTGTTGTACCCAGTAAGCTGTGATTCCATTTTCTACTACTGCTGGTCCAAACATGAATGGACCATAGATGAAAGTGGTGTAATCCTGTTGGGAATTAAAATTCTTTCTAGGAATGTGTAAGTGAATACTCCTGCAACTCCAGATACTTTTTAAGAATCCTTGTAATGCAGCAATTCCTAATTGAACTTTTTGGCCATAATAGAGCTGTTAAGAATGCAGCTGGAATCATGATTAGGAAATCCAACTAAGATAACAAATGTTGAACCTTGGAAAAATTCCTAATAACTCAGGAAGTTTTTTTGTCAAAGTATTTGTTGTGAATCCATACTGAGATAGATGCAATAACGATAGAACCAATGATTGAAGTATCTAAAGTGATTGCTCCAGCGATTCTTGTAATACCTGTAGGTAATTTAAGAGCTGGTGTTACATCTACTCCAAAAGAATTTGAATTGAGTTAAGAATCCATTGATGAAGTAGTTGAATACCATGTAGATTAAGAACGCTTCTAATGCTGCACGACCATTTGCTTTTTTTAGCAAGACCGATTGGAATACCAAGTGCGAATACTACAGGCATTTGATTGAAGATTGTCCATCCTCCTTGTTCAACTACGAACCAGAAGTTGTACCAAAGTGTACCTTCTGTCGCGATGCTCCCTACTAAGTTAGGGTTTTTTTAAAGATTGAAGTTAATCCAACTACTAATCCGAAGAATGCGAATATAATAGATGGCATTAACATAGCGCCTCCAAAAGCGCTGGATTTTTTTGTAACATAACATTTTCCTCCTTTTTTTTATTTTTTTTCTGCTAATGTTACTTCTAAGCCATTATGATCAGAAATAATTGGATAATTTTCATCATTAAATATAACAAAAACTTTCTTTTTACGTCTAATTTTTTTATTAATAAATACATAATCCAATTTTTTTCTGACACATAGAATCTTCCCAACCACTTATATTTTTTTATACCGTAACTCCCCCGTCTTTTTTTCTCGGCTAGTTCATAAGTATCATATAATCCTTTATCAAGTATTCTCTTATAATCGTCTACTTGATGGAAAAATAATCTGTATTGAAAATCTCCCATGAAAAACTTTTAAGATTCTTGTTATCTGTATAATTAATTAGGTTGCTAAGATTTTTGATCTATGTCTTCCCCTTTACAAGTTGGCAAATTCATATGACAACTGTAAAAATTCTACGATCTCATCATTTATTTTAAGATCGACTTTTTAAAATTTTTTTCTTGATTCGATAGAAGTTACGGTTTGTTGTGCCGTACAGTAAAAGTCCTCTACGGCAACAACTTCACCTTTAGCAAGTATTGCTAAACCTTCTTCGAATTTATCAAATCCTATGTGAGAATAAGTCCAGTAGTAACTGTATCCTTCTTCTCCATATTCTCTAATTTTATCTAGTAATAATTTTCCGAAGTTATCTTCTTTTATTCCTTGGTAAACATCTGCACTATTAATCAATTGATTTACTTCTTGCATAGCAACAACATCGTATTTTTTCTCCACAATAGTTTTTGCCAAAATATTTAATTTTTCAAGTTGATTTTCTTCTAACCAACTGTGAACATTAATTGTTAATAGTTTCATGCTATGTTCTCCAATTCTTTATTTATTATTTTTTGTTCCAAATATCTTCATTATATTGAGCAATTGTACGGTCTGATGAGAAGAATCCTGCTTTTGCAATGTTCACAATAACTTTCTTCATCCATAATTCGCGGTTTTCGTAGTCTGCTAACATTTCTTCTTTCTTAGCGTAATATTCCTCAAAATCAATAAGTGTCATAAACCAGTCTTTGTTAAGTAGTTCGTTGTATAATCTTTCTAATCTTTCTTTGTTTCCTAGTTTAACTAGATCTTCAGAAACGATGAAGTCTACAACTTCTTTAACACCGTCTTTTTCATAGTATTCTTTAGAAACATATCCAGCAGTTTCATAAAGTTTGATGATTTCATCACTTTCTTTACCGAAGATGTAGATATTTTCACGCCCAACTAGTTCATCAATTTCCACGTTAGCTCCATCTAGAGTTCCTAAAGTTAAAGCTCCGTTTAACATGAATTTCATGTTACCAGTTCCACTTGCTTCTTTAGAAGCTAATGAAATTTGTTCAGAAATATCAGTTGCTGGAATTAGTTTTTCTGCAACACTTACGTTATAGTTTTCAACTAGGAATACATTTAAGTATTTGTTTACTTCTGGATCGTTATTAATTAATTCTGATAAACATAGAATTAAGTGAATAATATCTTGAGCTATAATATAAGCTGGAGCAGCTTTACCACCGAAGAATACTGTGATTTTTTTCTTTCTGGTAATTTTTCCATTTTTTTAATGTCTAAGTATTTTTTTGATTACATATAAAGCGTTCATTTGTTGACGTTTATATTCGTGGAATCTCTTGATTTGAGTATCAATAATACTATTTTTCATCAAGTTCAATTCCTTGAGTTTCTTTTTAGATATTCTTTAAGAACAAGTTTGTTCTCGTATTTGATTTCTTCTAATTTAGCAGCTACTTCTTTTGCTATCAACAAATGCTAGTAATTTTTTTCTAATTTAGTTGCATCTGTTAGGTACTCATCACCAATTAGGTCTTTTTAAGTATGCAGCTAATGGTCTGTTAGAGAAATTCTAACCAACGTCTGAATGTAATACCATTAGTTTTGTTATTGAATTTCTCTGGGTATAATTCATAGAAGTGTTTTAACTCAGAGTTTTTAAGAATTTCAGTGTGTAGGTATGCAACCCCGTTTACACTGTTAGAGAAGTGAATATCCATGTTTGCCATGTGCACTCTATCGTCTTTATCGATGATTTGAATATCTTCACCTTCATATTTTTCTCTAATAACAGCATCCAATTGTTTGATGATTGTTACTAAGTGTGGCACTACTTCTTCTAAGTATGCTAATGGCCATTTTTCTAATGCCTCAGCTAAGATAGTGTGGTTAGTGTAACCAGTCATTTTTTGAACAATTGTGTATGCTTCTTCAAATTCAATTCCGTGTTTTTCAGTTAGTAATCGGATTAATTCAGGAATTACCATACTTGGGTGAGTATCGTTAATTTGAACATATGCATATTCGTATAAATCATGTACGTTACTTCCTTTAGCAATTGCTTCATCTAAAATTAATTGAGCAGCATTTGATACCATAAAGTATTGTTGGTAAATACGTAGTAATTCACCATTTTTATCACTATCGTCTGGATATAAGAATAATGTTAAGTTTTTCTCGATTTCAGTTTTATCAAATGAAATTCCTTTTTCAATGATACTGCTGTCGATTGAATCAATATCAAATAAGTTTAGATAGTTTTTTTAGTATCTTTTTTTGTAACCTAATACATCAATTCTTTTTAGTGTTGATGTTAAGTTGAAGTTTTTGAAAGGTACTGTATATTTAACATCAGTATCTCTCAACCACGAAGAATCTTCAATCCAGAAGTTTGGTTCAGCATGTTGTTCATTTTTAACAAATACTTGTCTGAATAACCCACAGTGGTAGTTTAATCCAACTCCATCACCATTAATTCCTAATGAAGAAATAGAATCGATGAAACAAGATGCTAAACGACCAAGACCACCATTTCCTAATGAAGGTTCTAATTCAGCTTCTTCTACATCACTAAGACGTTTGTTAGCAGCTTTTAATTCTTTTTCGATTTCTTCATAGATTCCTAAATTAATTAGGTTATTTGATAATAGTTTACCGATTAAAAATTCTGCTGAAATGTAGTAAACTTTTTTCTTATCATTGTTATGAGCTTTTTTATCCGCTTCTTCTTTAACATAGTTTAATAATTGTTTATAAATTTCTTTGTTATCTAAAGTACTTAGTTCTTTATTTGTATTATCTAATACATATTTACTAAATGACATTTTATACCCTCTCTCTTGAATATCTTACTGTAATTTTTTCTAAAAATTCTTTTCTTTCGTCTGTTAGATCTTCTGCAATCATTCTCCATTCCCAGTTTTCTCCAACTGTTGATGGAACATTCATTCTGCTTGTTGCATCTTTATCTAATAAGTCTTGCATTGTTACAATTGCATAATCACTTACTGAAGAGTAAATTCCTCTAATCATTGCTTCAGTAATTTTTTCTTCATTACGGCGATTTAAATATTCTGAAACTAGTTCTTTTTCTGATTCACTTAGTTTTTCATACCATCCGTTAACTACATCATTGTCGTGTGTTCCAGTGTATGCTACACTATTTTGTGTGTAATGATGTGGACGATCTAAATTATCTTCTCCTGGGAAAGCAAATTGAAGAATCTTCATACCTGGATATCCAGAATCATCTAATAATTTTTCTGCTTTTTCATCAATAAATCCAAGATTTTCTGCGATAATTGGTAAATCACCTAATTGTTCTTTAATTTTTTGGAATAATTCAATTCCTGGGCCTGCTTCCCAAGTACCATTTACTGCATTTTCAGCATCTCTATCGATTTGCCAAAAATCAGAGAAACCTTTAAAGTGATCTATACGTAGTACATCATAGATTTTGAAACTTTCTTGTACTCGATAAATCCACCATGAGAATCCTTGTTCTTTGTGTTTTGTCCAATCATAGATTGGATTCCCCCAAAGTTGTCCAGTAGGACTGAAGTCATCTGCAGGACAACCTGCTACATAAAGTGGTTCATTATTTCCATCAACTTTAAATAATTCTGGCATAGTCCACATTTCAACACTATCAGCACTTACATAAATTGGCATATCTCCAATAATTTTAATTCCTTTTTTATTAGCGTATTCTTTTAATGCTAACCATTGTTTAAAGAAGAAATATTGTGTCACTGTATAGTATCTAATGCTATCTTGAAGTTCTGTACGGTATTTTTCACGTGCAGTTTCTTCACCGTTCTTAATATCTTCATCCCAATGAATGAAACTTTGATATCCGAAGCTTTCTTTTATAGCCATATATTCAGCATAATCAGCTAACCAACTAGAGTTCTCAGCTTCGAATTTTTCGATTTCTGCTAATACTTCACTATTTTTTGTAGTGTTAGCAACAGCCTTCTCTAAAATTGGTCTTCTTGCTTCAAATAATAAAAGCATAATCAACTTTTTCAGGATTATCTCCAAAGTTAACATTTGAATAATCACTTTCTTCAAGTAATCCTTCTTCTTTTAATAAAGAAAAAAATCGATTAGGTTTTAAATTCCCTGCTACAGCTGAGAAACTTTGATAAGGTGAATCTCCATAACTTGTAGTTGTTAATGGTAAAATTTTGCCAATATGTTTTGCTTTGTTTCTTCTAAGAAATCAACGAAATCATATGCACTTTTACCAAAAAGTTCCAATACCAAATTCTCCCCGGTAATGATGTAATATGCATCAAAAACACCACTTGAACGTTTTGTCATTCTTTTTTTCCTCCGTTATATTTATAACTTGTATTTACAAAAATAAGTTTTATAACTTAACAATAATTATTATAATAAAACACTTTCACTTTGTCAATAACATTTTATGTAATTCTTTTTATTTTCTTCTACAACATATACGTAAATGTTACAATATGTATGTAAGATGTACTTAACCCTTGCAATTCTTATCAACTACATTTTATAATTAAGTAGGTAATTTTTAAAAAGGAGAATAGTAAAGGTAAATCATATATGAGTAAATACAAACAGGTCTATAATGATCTCAAGGAAAAAAATAGATACTCGTTTTTTTATAAGCGTAATACAGAACTACCAAGTGAAAATGAGTTAGTAAAAGAATACGGTTATTCAAAAGATACTATTAGAAAAAGCTTTGTCTTTATTAGAAATTAATGGTTATATCCAAAAAAATTAAAGGTAAAAACTCTTTAATCCTTGGACACGGAAGAATAAAAAAATAATTATTTAGGAAATATTAAAAACTTCTTCTGAATTAAACATCGACGGAAAGTACGAAATTAAAAACTACATTAGAGTCACTTTATATTATTCAAGGCGAAAAGAAAATAATGGATATTTTTAGTGCAGATGAGAATAATGATTTTTATAGAGTTAGTCGTAGTAGAACAATCAACGGCGAAAAATTAGAGTATGAGGTATCATATTTCGATAGAAGTCTTGTTCCATTTATTAATAAAGAAATCGCAGAATCATCTATTTACAAATACTTAGAAAAAGAATTAGGGATTAAATATTACACACTCACGACGTCAAATATCATTTAGATACGCTACAGATGAAGAAAAACAACATATGGACCTTGGTGAATACAATATGGTAGCCGTTGTTGAAAGTATCACTTATTTATCCAATGGAAACATACTACAATATGGAATACTTTCATATAGACCGGACAAATTCACATTTGTAACAATGGCCAAAAGATAAAGACGACTCATAAATTACAATTTTATTAGAATCTAATTTATAGAGTCGTTCTTTTTTAAAAAAATTTACTATCTTAAAATATTTCATATGGTAATGATTGTTCTATCTAACTTTAATTGTCATTTAGACAATCAAAGTGGATATTCCACCCTGAAATTAAGCTTAAAATCTATACCTCACCGATGAATCCTTCTGTTCCATTTTCACCATTACAAAATATTTGAGTAAAATGTAAATAAGTCAATATAAAATGCCAAAGTGACAAAATAAAAAAAATAATTATTCAAAACTAACATGATCTTTAGTCGATAAGAATTACCATAATAGGTACTCAAGGGCATGATGAAGGTCTATCAAGTATAGCTGAAGCCACTTGTCAATACTAAATAATGTATTCATCTGCAGTGCTGAACATTAGAGGTAATATTATACCTTCTTTTCTTTCATAACGCTTCTATTCATTATTGAATAATAACCTCATCACCTTTTCTAAAGGTAAATAACCAATTTCATTATCACTAATTCATACTTTGAATAGTGTTTTAATCTGCTGCTCTAGCCTATTTTCAGCTAGAGCGGTTTTCTTAAGTTTGCTATTAAATCATGACATTTTATAAAATATGCTGAATACCGGAACTAGCTGCTAATCTTCCAATCGCTAAGTTGCTAAATGAGTCTTTCCAACACCACTATATTGCCTATAACATTAAATTTCATTGTTTTCATAAAATTTAAACTAGCTGTTCCTTATTTCTAATTCATTTATATCAGAATTGAATGAAATCAAAATCATTCAATGATTCATTATAAGGGAAATTAGCTACTTTAATCATAGATCTTTTACATTTTGCTTTTCACATCTACTCTATAATCTGTTAGTTTCAATAGAATATCTATTACCGACATTGTCTCTATATTTTGAGTTGGTTCTCATTATCTCATCTAGTCTGTGGTTGAATCTGCTTTAAATTACATATTCTAAATTCTTTAATCTAGTATAATTAGATCTATTGTTATCATTAATCAAGTTCTCCATTATCGCTGATTTCTTTTTAGTTTGTTCTTTTAATCTTTCTCATCTATATCATTCCAAGTGTTTAACAAATTGCCCGCCATAATGAGCTTCTTTATAATTTAATTTTTACTACTTATTAAATGACTTACCACCAATTTCATGTTATCATATAGGTATAAATAATTATCTTCTACTGTAGATTTAGTTTTCACCTATATATTCAATTGAGCCTGAATATTGATTGACTTGTAAGAAATCATTGGCTATTTATTTACTTTACTTGTAGGGGTTGTTATTTTATAGCGATTCCTTATTTTCTCATGTGGTAATGGTAGTAAGGAATCTTTTTTTCTTTTTGTAAACTTATTATTGGAACCTCTCTTGTTGTTTGATGTACTTGTAGATTCCATCTCATCATTATTTTATTCACCAATTCTACTAATTCTGTATAATCTAACTTACCATTATAAGCGTATATTTCATCTAGTAATTTTACTATATTTTCTACTTTACCTTTTTGTTTGTGGTCTGTACGCTACACATGGTTTTTAATTCAAATCCCATATCTTTTTGCATATTCTTGAAACTTTATATTAATTACTCCAGATGTCTTAACAGTTCGCGCTTTATCCATTGTAGTTTTTCATATTATCACATACAATTACTTTTTGGAACTCCTTCAATATGTTCTAAGCATTCAGTTATACATGAAATTAAGACATCTTGACTTCTTGAAAGTGTTACATGAAATATTTTATATCTTGAGTATGATAAAACCATACAAAAATACATTTAAAGATAATTTTTTTCTCCATATTTAGTTATGAATTTCACATCTTCTTTCCAATCTATTTGGGCTTGTTCTCCGGGAATAGTTTCTACTCTGAGTATAGCTTTAGAATTCTTATGGGATTTGTTTTTTTAAAAGTAATCATTGTATTTTTGAATTCTTTAATAAATAGGCTCTAAATGCGGAATAGCTGATATTTAATTCTGTTTGATCTACCAAATATTGCCACAGTATTCTTTTTTTGATTTGAATATTTGTATAGATTCTTCTCCTAATAATTTATCTAATAGATCAGTGTATTCATCAATTTTTTTGATGGCTTATTTCTTGTTTGTTTTATTTTTTTCCTTGGTAATAATGTCTTTTTATTGTACGTCTATCTTTCTTTAAAAACTCTAGCTAATTCACTAAAGTTAGGTTTCAAGTTAAACACCTCCATTTGTTTTCGTAGATTTTCTAAATCTGATAGTTGAGTTATTTTTTTATATTTTTTTGTTTATTTTTTTAGGTTTAAGTACATATATTTCTCTCTTTCTTTTTATATGCACTATTATAACCTATTTGTACATTTTTTTATTTTGTCAAAACTGTACATTCTTATTTTTATCATTCTCAAGTAAAATTAATAATACTAGTGAAAAAAATTAGTCAATTCATTTATTAATCAAGTTTATATTTTTTTCTTACTGTTTTTGTAGTAGCTGAAGTGAAACACTTTTTGTGTTTCACTGCGAGAAAAATGAGACTACAGGCTCATTTTCTAACCGGAATATCCTTTTAAGATAACAAAAGATATGGAGGTGTCGCAAGCTACACTTAAAACAGGAAAAAGAAAAATATAAATTTTATGAGATATAGTATCCAATTATATATTCAAAAAAACTGATAAAGGAACATTATTCCTCTATCAGTTTTTTTATTTTATTCTAGATTATTTTAATCTTTCTTCTAATTCTGCTTTTAAATCTTCAAATCCAGGTTTCCCAAGAAGTGCGAACATATTTTTCTTATACGCTTCTACTCCTGGTTGGTCAAATGGATTTAATCCTTGCATGTATCCAGAAATACCTACAGCTTTTTCGAAGAAGTATACTAAGTATCCAAATGTGAACTCGCTCATATCAGGAAGTTCTACTACAAAGTTAGGTACCCCTCCATCTGTGTGAGCAAGAAGAGTTCCTTCAAATGCTTTAGTATTTACGAAATCCATAGTTTTTCCAGCTAGGTAATTTAATCCATCAAGATTGTTATCAGCTTCTTTAAGCTCAATATCTTTGTTTGGAGATTTAACTTTTAAGATAGTTTCTAATAGAACACGACGTCCTTCTTGAACATATTGTCCCATAGAGTGAAGATCTGTTGAGAAGCAAACACTTGATGGATACAATGCTTTTTCCATCTTTACCTTCAGATTCACCGTAAAGTTGTTTCCACCATTCGTTGAAGTAAACCATTGATGGTTCGTAAGATACAAGAATCTCAATTAATTTACCTTTTTGTTGTAAGATATTACGCATTACAGCATATTGGTAAGCAATATTTTTTCTTAAATCTGGTGTTGATAGTTCATCTTGAGCTAATTTAGCACCAGCCATCATTTTATCGATATCAACTCCACTTACAGCAATTGGAAGTAATCCCTACAGCAGTAAGAACTGTGAAAACGTCCACCCTACATCATCAGGTACTACAAATGTTTCATATCCTTCATCATCAGCTAATGATTTTAACGCTCCACGAGCTTTATCAGTTGTAGCGAAGATTCTTTCTTTTGCCCCTTCTTTACCATATTTTTCTTCAAGTAATTCTTTAAAAATACGGAATGCAATAGCAGGCTCAGTAGTTGTTCCAGATTTAGAAATTACATTTACAGAGAAATCTTTACCTGTAGTTTTTTTAAGTAATTAACTAATTCTTGAGTATAAGTTGATGAAATAGTGTGACCAACGAAGAAAAATTTTTCGGAGTTTTTTTCTTCCTTCTTCATAGAAGTTATAGAAGCTATCGTTTAGCATTTCTATTGCAGCACGAGCTCCAAGGTAAGATCCCCAATACCAATAACTACTAGTACATCAGAATTACTTTGGATTTTTTTACTAGCTTCTTTAATTCTAGCAAATTCTTCTTTTGTCATAATTAGTTGGTAAGTCTAACCATCCTAGGAAGTCATTTCCTATTCCAGTTTTATTGTGTAATTGATCATGTGCAACTTTCACATAACCTTCCATATTTTTTTCACTTCTTGTTCGTTAAAGAAGTTTAGCGCTTTCGAATAATCAAAAATTTAAGTGCATTTTTTTGTTCTCCTTTTTTTATTTTCATCTTTTATTATAAATCATTGTTGGCTTGTCGTCTATAATATAATCATAAATTAATTCAGAAACTTTTTCTGCATTATGCCTAATCGTATTATTATCAACGATTCCTACATCATTATTTTTTTATCAATTTTATTCCAAGTTTTTTTCTATTTTATCTTGATCGATTTTGACCGGTTCTTGTTTTTTTCTTTGTGATATTTCGATAAAAATACTATCATCGAATTCACGAGAATTTGCAATTACTAAATCAAAAAAATGTTTTTCTTCAACGTGTTTGTTTATTGCAATAATATGATCAGAGACAGTATAATTGTCAGTTTCGCCATGTTGAGTCATAACATTACATACATATATTTTTTTAGCTTTACTTTCTCTAATTTTCTCCGAAACTTGAGAAATCACTAAATTCGGGATAATTGAAGTATATAAACTACCTGGTCCCATTATTATATAATCTGCTTGCTCTATGGCTTTTAATACATCCTCATTTGGTTTCACCCTAGAAGGTGTAATATACACATGATCTATCACTCCACCAGCTTCAGTAATTGAAGATTCTCCTCTTATTATTTCACCTGTAGAAAGAACAGCATTTAACGTTGCTATATCATTAGTTGTTGGTAATACTGTTCCACGTACATTTAAGATTCTACTCATAACCTTAACCGCAGTAGAAAAATCACCATGAATATCTGTCATGGCAGCTATCATTAGATTACCTACTGGGTGACCTTTTGATTTCTCCGCTATCGAAACGATACTGAAACATCTTTTCTAAGTATGGTTCTACATCTGACAAAGCTGCAATGACATTTCTAATATCCCCTGGTGAAGGAATATTCATATCACTACGTATTTTCCCAGAACTTCCACCATCATCTGCTACTGTTACTACGGCAGTTATGTCAAGTGGATATTTTTTTTAAAACCTCTTAAAAGAACAGATAAACCTGTTCCTCCACCAATAGTAACTACTTTTTACTTTTTAGTTCTCATTTTTACTACCTACCCTTATTAATATCGCGATGTTCTAAATGTACTCTATAACCCTAACTTCGATATATCCTCATGTAACCTTCTAGCTACACTAACAGATCTATGTTTTCCTCCGGTACACCCTACAGCTATTGCGACTTTATCTCTTCCTTCATATTGGTACTTATCAATCATATAAGTCATTAATTCTAGATATCTATCATAAAAATTCTTTAGTCACTTCATCTTCAAAAAAACATAATCATAAACATCTTTGTCTTGACCTGTTTTTTTCTCGCAGTTCATTTATATAAAAATGGATTTCGTAAGAAACGAACATCTACTATGTTATCTGCATCGATTGGTACACCATATTTATATCCGAAACTAGAGATAGTAATATGATAACTATCTTTTTTTCAATTCCAAAAATCCTCTAATATTTTTTTCTTAAGATCTTTAATTGTTGTATTTGTAGTATCATAAATATAATTCGCTATACCTTTAATAGCATCCATATCCTTTTCTTTCTTGAGTAATTCCTTCTAGTAAACTGAACTCATTTTGATAATGGATGATTTTTTTCTAGTCTCTTTATATCTATTTACCAATACTTGATCTTCACTGTCTAAAAAAATATTATACGAACATCAAAAATATTTATTTTGTTGTATTTTTTTAATACCTCTTTTTAAATCAACAAATAAGACTTTACTTCTTATATCAATACTTATAGCTGTCTTATCAATATCTTTTTCTTCAATTATTCTTAAGAAATCCTCTACAACCAATCCGAGTAAATTATCTGTACAAAAAAATACCCCTGATTTTCAAAAGACTTCTAATGCTGTATTTTTTTCCCTGCTCCACTTATTCCTGTTATAATAACTAATTTTTTTTCTTCATAGCTTCACATCCATCTTTATAATATTATGTAAGTTTTTATGGAATGATAAATTCAGTTTAACAAAGAAATAAACTGCTCCATTTCTATATTGTACACCATTTCTATTTATTTGTGTAGTATTTTAAGATTATTAAAAAAATAAACCTACTGTGTAGATTTCTCTTACAGTAGGTTTATTACTAATTACCCTATTTCCTCTAGTAGTATTATTATTTCCAGTATTTCTTCCGCTAGGTTGAGCTACATTAGAATTTCCTCCTTGTGATTGAGGATTATTGTTATTACCATTTTGTGGAACATTTTGATTTGTTGTATTGCCATTATTATCTTCAGAGTTATTTCCGTTACGATTATTATTGGCGTTATTATCATTATTGTTATTGTTATTTCTTTCTTTATCTCTTTCTTCTTGATTACGTCTATTTTGTTCCTCAATTTCTCGACGCTCACTATCAGAAATAACCTTAACTCCTCCGTTAATAGAACCTACATTCTCTGGAACTTTAAATCCTTTAGATGGGCGAATACGCACTATATTCTGCATATTTATTCGATACAATGCCTGAGTTTTCTGCGTATCATCTTGAGATAGATACTTCGTCGGTCCATCAATTGCATCAAATCCTTGCCATACAGCCATCGTATAGTTACTTGTGTAACCAATTGTCCATGAATCTTTAGCTGAGTCATTTATATCAAAGCCAAATTTTTGTGCTTCTCCTTCACCAAATGTAGTTGTCCCTGTTTTCACTGCCATATCTGCTCCAATTATACGTGCATTAGATGCAGTACCATTTACTACATTTCTTAACATTGAAGTCATAATATAAGCAGTAGATTCTTTAATAACACGTTTTCCTATCATCTTTACTAAAGCTCTTAACTTCAGAACCTTCGCTATCATAAACTTTTTTATAGCTTTTCGGTGTTGCATAATATCCTCCATTACTAAATGGAACATATGCTCCTGCCATTTGTAATGGTGAGAACCCATCTCCACTACCTCCAATTGGAGTAGTAATAGAATCATCTGTAAGTTCCATACCAACATTTGCAGCATATTGTTTTTACCCTATTAAATCCAACTTCTTGATATGTTTTAATAGCTGGAATATTATATGACCAAACTAATGCATTATTTATTGTAATATTACCGTGAAATTGTCTATCCCAGTTTTGAATTTGTGAACCTTGAAGTTTAGAGTCATTAACCGTATGATCAGAACCCCAATTTAAATATTCTACAGCAGGTCCATAAGCTAGTATTGGTTTAATTGATGAACCCAGGTTGTAACTTAGCTTGCGTTGCAATATTAAATCCATGGAAGGTTTGTTTTTTACCTCCATAAAGAGCGGCTATACCGCTATTTTCGTTATTCAGTACAACCATAGCCACATTACTAGCTTGTTTTATTCCTGCATAGTTAGCATTTACACTCTCTGTTAAAGTATCTTGAATTTTTCGAATCAAAGTTAGTATAAATTTTAAGACCTAAGTTTAATACGTCACCTTCATAATCTTTAAATTCTTTACTATTTTTTTAATTCATTTACAATTTGATTCATATATGAAGTATATTTTGAATCAAATTCACTTGATAATAATACACGTTCACTTTCGTCACGTTCTATTAATCCATCTAATACATTAGTTTTTTTGAGCTGCTGTTGATTCTGCTTCTGAGATTTTTCCCATGATATTGCATTAAATACAATACAGTGTCACGACGAGCTTTTAGCCGCTTCAGGATTATCATATGGATTATATGTATTAGGGATGTTGAGGTAACCCCGCTAAAAGCGCCATCTGCGAAAGTGTTAATTGATTTAATTCTTTTTCCATAGTAGTACTTAGCTGCAGTTTTTTTAATCCATATACGCCATCTGAATAATAGATTCTATTTACATACATAGTAAATATAGATTCTTTATCGTAGTTTTGCTCAAGTTTATAAGCTAGATATGCTTCTTGAACTTTACGCTTCATACTCTTATTATCGTCTAAGAATGTTCTCTTAATTAACTGTTGAGAAATTGTAGAAGCACCTTGAGATCCAAAATCCACTTGTAAGGTTTGAAAATACAGCTCCTACTAAACGTCTGTAGTCAACAGCTCCATGTTCGAAGAATCTATTATCCTCTGTCGCTAAAATTGCATCTTGCATTTTTGTCGGGATGTCTGATGTATTTAAATTTTCACCAATTTGGTTCCCTAATTTTGCCACCTCATTATTATTAACATCATAAACGATTGTTCTCGAGTTATTATCTAGTATCTTAGAGTCAAATGCAGGCGCTTGATAAATCCAAAACACACATAGTAAGAATAAAGATATAATAGCAACACTTGCTGCATATAACCCATATCTCAATATTTTCATCCATAAAGTTTTATTGGATTTTTTTAGAATTTGGATTACTAATTCTATTTGGGACCTAATGGTCTTCTTGGTCCCCAGTGACTACCAGTTCTTGATGATTGTTGACTATTTCTCGGTCTTACAGGAGGTACTCCTTGTCTTTGATTTGGATTTTGAGGCCTTTGTTGTTGATTAGAAGAATCTGTATTTTTGTGCATTTCTTCTCATTATTTCTTCATTTGTTAACGGTCTTCTTTGTTGTCCATTATTCGTTGGATTATTATTTCTTCTAGATATATATCCACCGGCATAACACTCTTTCTTTCTTGAGAGTGTCTGTCTCTTCTCGATAGCCGACTATTATTATTCTCTGCCATTGTATATCCTCTTTTTTTTCGATATTTAAACTTTCTTTTTTTGATTTGAACTCATTTTTTTCTAATATAAAATGATACAATATACTACATTAATTTTAATGTATAATGAAAAAATCAATTTACTTTTGCATAATATTAATTATTATTTAACAATATTGTAATATTTACAAAGATTTTATAATTATAGTTCAGTTAATTAATACTTAATTTAAATTTTTTTACAAATTAGTATTGCTAAGCATAATTCAAAAAAAGGGTAATTCATTAAGAATCACCCTCATATTATATCGATTTTATTATTATCAATATCTTATTAATTAAATTACTTGATAACTTTATTTCTTTTCTAATGTTTTTTTACTTAGTTAACGCTACTTCTATATTACTAATAGCTGCTTTAGCTGCTGCAATTCTCGCAATAATAACTCGGTATGGTGAACAAGAAACATAACCTAAAACCAATATTCGAACAAAGTAGAATTGATTTTTTTCATCTCCTCCATGTTCACCACAAATTCCTAGTTTAATATTAGGTTTTACAGCTTTTTGCTTTATTAACAGCAATCTTCATTAACTCTAGAACACCACTCTCATCTAAATGAACAAATGGATCCGACTCTAAGATATTTTTTTCTTATAGATATCGATAAATTTCTCAGCGTCATCTCTTGAATAACCAAATGTTAATTGTGTTAAGTCGTTTGTTCCGAAACTGAAGAAATCTGCATGTTCAGCAATCTTATCAGCTACAACACAAGCTCGTGGTATTTCAATCATAGTTCCTACTTTATAATTAAAGTCCGCATTGTATAACTGTATTTCTTTTTCAACTAATTCAACTATTTGCTCACGTAGAACGGCAAGTTCTTTTTCTAAACCTATTAACGGAATCATAATTTCTACATTAACTTCAATTCCTTCTTTACGTGCTCTAATCGCTGCTGAACTGATCGCTTTTGCTTGCATTAAATAAATTTCTGGATAAGTTATTCCTAGACGACAACCACGGTGTCCCATCATAGGGTTGAACTCGGCAATACTAGCAATTTTTGCTTCTAATTGACTAACACTTACACCTATTTCCTCGGCAATAACTTTTACAGTTTTTTCATCTTTCGGTAAAAATTCGTGAAGTGGTGGATCTAATAATCTTATGTTAACAGATTTACCTTTCGCTTCTTTAAAAAAATTTTATAGAAATCATCACTTTGAATTGGTTGTAATCTATCTAAGAATCTAATTCTTTCATTTGTATCTGAAGCTAGTATCATTTTTTTCTAACTAAACTAATTCTATCTTCTTCAAAGAACATATGTTCTGTTCTACATAATCCAATTCCTTCAGCTCCAAAATCAAAAGCAACTTTTGCATCAACTTCATTATCAGCATTTGCTAAAAACTTTTTAAACTTCTAATTTCATCTGCCCATCCTAAAAAGCTTTATTGAATCTATCGCTGAATCTAGCATCTATTTTATCAACTTCACCTAGATAAACCTTACCACTACTTTCCATCAACAGAAATTACATCTCCTTCTTTTTAATGTAATTCCAGCAATTTTTTTAAAGTTTTTTTCGTCATAATTAATAATCATATTTTTGGCAACCACATACACAGCATTTACCCATTCCACGTGCTACTACCGCAGCATGTGATGTCATACCTCCACGTAGAGTTACAATGGCTTCTGAGCTAACCATTCCTTCAATATCTTCAGGTGATGTTTCTTCTCTTACTAATACAACCGGTTTTTGTTTTTAGCCGCTTCAACCGCTTCATGTGCAGTAAAAATAGATTGCTCCCACTGCCGCTCCCTGGTGAAGCCGCTAATCCTTGAGTTAATTGTTGCGCTTGTTTCAATGATTTATCTTCAAATGTAGAATGAAGAAGTTTGTTAATTTCTTCTGTCCCTACTCTTAAAAATAGCCTCTTCCTTACTAATAACACCTTCTTCTACCAATGAAACTGCAACTTCAACAACAGCATTTGGTGTTCTCTTAGCATTTCTTGTTTGAAGAATATATAGTTTACCATCTTCTATAGTGAACTCAATATCTTGCATATCTTTGTAGTGTTCTTCTAATTTTTTTAGAAAGTTCTACAAATTCTTTATATAAATGTGGCATATCTTCAGCAAGTACACTAATATTTTTCGGCGTTCTAATTCCCGCAACTACATCTTCCCCCTGTGCATTAATTAGATATTCTCCGAATAATTCATCCTCCCCAGTTACAGGGTTTCTACTAAATGATACTCCAGTACCACAATTGTCTCCCATATTCCCGAAAACCATGGCTTGTATATTTACAGCAGTTCCTAATTTATCACTAATATTATGAAGTCTTCTATATACTTTAGCACGATTATTATTCCAAGATTTAAATACCGCTTCGATAGCTAGCATAAGTTGTTCCTTCACACTCATCGGAAATTCACGACCTACTTCTTTTCTGTAGATTTCTTTGAACTCCTCAACAACTTTAAATAAATCTTTTTCATTCATATCGCTATCTTGTTCATAGCCATTTTCATTTTTTACTCGTGTTAATACTTCTTCAAATTTATATTTCTCTACATCCATTACTACATCTGAGAACATTTGAATAAATCTTCTATAACTATCATAAGCAAAACGATAATTATTATTCTTCTTAGCTAAGGCGATAGTTGTTTCATCATTCAATCCTAAATTTAAAATTGTATCCATCATTCCAGGCATTGAAAATACAGCACCACTTCGTACAGATACTAATAATGGATTTTCTATACTTCCCAACTCTTTACCTATATTTTTTTCTAATATTTCTAATTGTTCATTGATTTGTTTTAAAAATCTCAGGTTTAATTCGTTTCCCCATTTTCATAATAACTATTACAACTTTCTGTAGTAATAGTAAAAACCAGTGGTACATTAATCCCTAATCCCTTCATTTCTGCAAGATTCGCACCTTTACCCCCAAGTAAAGATCGCATTTCTTTATTTCCTTCACTGAAATTATAAACATATTTTTTTGTCATTTTAAAAATTCCCCATCACATTTTTGTTACAGTATATAACTATTTCTTAAATATTAAATTTCTAAGCCGCGTTCTCTCATTATCCCAATTATCAACTCTGCAGTTTCCTCAATAGCTTTATTTTTGAACATCTATTATCGGACAAACCAATTTTTTTCCCCATAATTTCTAACGCGTACTCTAATTCTTCAAATATTTGGATTTCATCTGTATAATCAGTATTTCCATCCACTCCTAAAGTTTTTTTAGTCTTTCTTCCCTCAACTTATTAAGTTGTTCTACTGAATTTGTTAAACCAATAATCTTTCTTTTTTTACTTCATATAGTTGCTCTGGTAGTATTAGATCTTGTACAATAGGAACATTCATAACTTTAATATTTCTATTCGCTAGATATAAAGCTTTAATGGAGTTTTTAGACGTTCTTGATACCCCCAAAATAACAATATCCGCCTCTTTAAGACCATTAATATCCTTACCATCATCATACTTCACAGCAAATTCCAATGCATCAACTCTTTTAAAGTACTCAGTTCCCATTTTTTTCTGTTTTAAACCTGATTCCCTCAGATTTTTATTCCAAGTTTATCTTCAAAAAGTATTTAGCATTTCACTTAACAAATCTATAACTTTTTATATTTTTTTTCTAACCCTTTTTTTCTTCACGTATTCAGCTAAGGCACTATCCACCAATGTTTGAACTATTACATCCCCATCATTTACATTCGACATAATACAATCTATTTTTTCTATCGTACAAACATTTGAATTCTTTAATACCTTAAAATCAGCTTTTCCATAAGAAAACTGCACTAAAGCTGCATCTACAACATCCTTCGCAGTATTCCCTATTGAATCTGAAATTATATGTACAGTTAACATATTATCCCTCCAATATTTCCAATAATAATTTAATTAATGTAGTTTTTGAAATTTTTTTCCGACAATCACCTTGCCTCCATCCTCATCTCTTACGACAGGTAAGCAGTCAATTTCATGTAAAAATTAACTTCCTTAAGGCATCACTAACTAATTCATCTTCATATATGTAAATTACATTCGGTACACGTGTCATCGCTAGTACTATTGGAAGATTTTGACCGTCAGCATTTCTTGATAATTTCAACATATCTTTTCTAGATGTTACACCTGCTAGGTGATTATTTTCATCGACAATAAAGATTGTTCCTACATCATATATAAATAATTTAGATAATACATCTGAGAAATTCGCTGTACTTTTTAGCCGTTATTGCTATCCCCATAACATCTTTTAACTAATTTATTTTTTTATTTCTTCACGTTGTTCTCCTGGTGAAAAGTTATAATTATAATAATAACCTACATTAGGTTTTTGCTTCTAAGATTTCTAGCATCCCTAATACTGCCAAATCGTTTCTTAAAGTAGATTTCCCCAAAGATAACTTCTCAGCTATCTCATCACTTGTAATTGGCTCGAGATTCTTTACTATTTCAATTATAGCTTTATGTCTCTCAGTAAGTTTCATTGTTCCTCCTTCTTGTATTATATTTTTTTATTATACAATATATTACACACTAATTCAATAGTTATTACAAATTAATGTGTGATAATAATTTATCAATGTATAATTATTTCGTTTTTAAATGATGTTTATTCTACATTTTTATCCTACTTTATTACCAATATATTAAAAATAGAGTTACTCATTATCTATTTTATTTAAATTTAAATGTTTATATGATATAATTAATCTAATAATATATTGAGGTGAAAAATTGTATGTCAAAAATTATCAAAATTATTTGCAATCGGTACAGGAATAGCCGTTGCTAACTATTACTCAAAAAAATCCAAATAAAGTTGAAGAACACACTGAATACGTTAAGAAAAAAATCTAAAGATTACTATGGTTACACACGTTGTATGATTCGCTACACTAAGAAAAAAATGGTGTTGAAGAAGCGGCAATCTATCTATACAACGACTTAGTGAAAAAAATCTTAAAAAAAGCTAAAAAAATGCTTTAGAAAAACAAATACAATAATGCTGTTGATTATGGAAAAGAATTATCTAGCAATGTAACAGACATTAAAGAACACGTATCTAGCATAAAAGAATATACTTCAGAAGTTAAAGAAAACTTAGGAGACGCAAAAAAAATCGTTGAAGAATTCAAACCTTCAGTAGAAGCTTACAAAGAAAAAAAGCTCTTTCTTCTTTCGAAAAAAATCAAAGATCAAGTTTCTAATATTAAAAAAAGACGTAGATGAAGCAAATATTCAAGAAAAAAAGTTGAAGATTTCACTAACAAATCAACTGAAACACTAGATTCAGTTAAAGAACGCGTTGAAACTGAAGTTCTAAATAACACTCCAGAACAAAAAAAGAAGAAAAAAATAATATAACGAGGATTTAAGATGAATCTACTATCACTAAATACTCTTCCTAATACAGGAGAAGCAGTTAAAAAAATTATGGTGCATACATTGGTATAATCATAATAATCGCGATAATTTTCTTCCTAATCTGGAGAAAAAAAGAATAATAAAGATGATTAACAAACTCTAAGCTAGGTAAAACTAGCTAGAGTTTTTTTAAAAATCAAACCTTTTTGGTATTAAAAATATAAGAGAGTGACTCAATAAAATCTATACGATTTTCGAATCACTCTCTATTTTATTTTATACTATTTTAAATTATCTAATGCAGCTATTCTTTCTTTGACACTATCATATTGCTCTTGATATGTTGCTTGTTTTTCTTTTTCTTTAGCTACAACCTCTTCTGGAGCAGAACCTACAAATTTTTCATTAGAAAGTTTTTTGTTTACGCGATCTAATTCTTGTTGTAATTTTTCTAATTCTTTTCCAAGACGTTCTTTTTCTTTGTCTACATCGATTAAATCACTTAATGAAACATAGATTTCAGCACCTGGTAAGATACGGCTGATGTCAGTTTCACTTGCTTCTACTTCGCGTTCGATAATAAGTTCGCTAGGACGAGCAAATTTCTCTAAGTACGCACTACCGCTTAATAGTACTTCTTTTACGTTATCTTGTGAGTATTTGATTTTAATAGGAATCTCACGAGACATAGGAGCATTCACTTCACTACGGATATTACGTACTGCAGTGATTACATCTTGGATGAATTGCATATCTTCTGTTTCTTTTTCAAACACTAGACTTGCATCAACTTTAGCAAATTCACTAGTTACAATACTATCTCCTGTGTGAGGAATATGTTGCCAGATTTCTTCAGTTACGAATGGCATAAACGGATGTAACATTTTCAGAGAAGCATCAAGTACATATACTAAGATAGATTTAGTAGTTTTCTTCGCAGCTTCATCTTCACCATTTAATGAAATCTTAGCAATTTCAATATACCATGAACAGAATTCTTCCCATACAAAGTTGTAAAGAATACGGCTTGCTTCTCCAAACTCATATTTTTTTCAAATAATCTTTCAAAAGTCTTCAATAGTTTTTAGCAAGTTTTTGTTAGAATATATTTATCAGCTAATGTTTTTTTCTCCTGTTAAATCAATATCACTATATTCAAAACCTTCAAGGTTCATAATTACGAAACGAGAAGCGTTCCAAATTTTATTGATATAGTTCCAACTTGCTTCGATTTTCTCAGTTGAGTAACGTAAGTCTTGACCTGGTGTTGAGTTAGTAGCTAAGAAGTAACGTAAGCTATCAGCTCCATATTGTTCGATTACTTCCATTGGATCTACACCATTACCAAGTGATTTACTCATCTTACGACCTTGTTCATCACGTACTAAACCGTGGATTAAACAATCTTCAAATGGACGAGTACCTGTAAATTCTAATCCTTGGAATACCATACGAGCAACCCAGAAGAAGATAATGTCATATCCAGTTACTAGACAGCTATTTGGATAGTAACGTTTGAAATCTTCACTTTCTAAATCTGGCCATCCTAATGTTGAGAATGGGAATAATGCTGAAGAGTACCAAGTATCAAGAACGTCTTCATCTTGAACATAGTTCTCAATATCTTTTGGTGGGTTTACATCAACATAAACTTCACCAGTTTCTTTATGATACCATGCTGGAATACGGTGTCCCCACCATAATTGACGAGAAATACACCAGTCTTGAATATTTTCCATCCAAGTATTTAACGTATTTTTCAAAAACGAGGTGGATAGAAGTTAACTTTTTCTATCTTCATCTTTTTGATTTTCTAATACTTTATCGGCAAGAGGTTTCATGTCAACGAACCATTGTTTAGAAAGATATGGTTCAACAACCGCACCACTACGCTCAGAGTGCCCTACTGAGTGAAGGTGTTTTTCAATCTTGAAGCATACTCCACTTTCTTGTAAATCAGCAATAAGAGCTTTACGACATTCAAAACGATCCATACCGTTATACTTATCAGCGTGGTCATTCATAACAGCACCTTCATCCATAACGATGATGCGTTCTAAGTTATGACGTTCACCTACTTCAAAGTCATTTTGGATCATGTGCAGGAGTTATTTTTAACTACTCCACTTCCGAAATCTTTTTTTCTACATATTCATCTGCAATAACAGGAATTTCTTTTATTTGTTACTGGTAAAAGAACTGTTTTACCAATATTTTTTTGATATCTTTCATCTTCAGGGTGAACAGCAACCGCAGTATCTCCGAATAAAGTTTCAGGACGAGTAGTTGCTACTTCTAGATAATCCCCACTTCCATCAGCTAAGAAATATTTAAGGTGATAGAATGCACCTTCTACGTCTTTGTGAATTACTTCAATATTAGATAATGCAGTTCTTTGAACTGGGTCCCAGTTGATAATTTTTCTCACCACGATAGATTGTACCATTGTTGTAGTGATCTACAAAAATTTTTTTGTAACTGCTTTTATTTAATCCTTCATCTAATGTAAATCTTTCTCTTGAATAGTCTAAACCTAATCCAAGTTTAGCCCATTGTGCACGAATATATCCAGCATATTCTTCTTTCCATTCCCATGCACGCTCTAAGAATTTTTCACGACCTAAATCATAACGACTTAATCCTTCTTCACGCATTTTAGCTTCTACTTTAGCTTGTGTAGAAATACCAGCGTGGTCCATCCCTGGAAGATAAAGCACATCAAATCCTTTAAGACGTTTATAACGTGTTAACATATCTTGTAAAGTTGTATCCCAAGCATGCCCAATGTGTAATTTACCAGTTACGTTTGGTGGTGGAATTACGATTGTATATGGATTCTTTTTACTTTTATTATCAGCTTTAAAAACTTCTTTTTCCAACCACCAGTTGTAGCGATTATTTTCTACTTCGGTCGGATTATATTTTGTAGACATTTCAGTCATGACTGTTCCTCCTAAATTTTTTATTTTATTATTAATTATTTTTACTTTTACTAATTTTTATATTGGTGATATTTTTTTCTAGGTAAAAATAACCTCCATCCTTACATAAGGACGAAAAGTTTCCGTGGTACCACCTTTATTCTAATTATAACATTAGCACTTAATAAGATTAACGCTCTAACCACGTTTAAAGCTACTTACTTTCACTCTAAATGCTCACCGGCTACTTCAAAGTCCTGCCTAGGAGAAATCTCTCAACCACTGATTTCTTTTCTGTATCCTACGGTACGCAAGAACTTCTACTTATCGGCTCATCGCATATATTTTATAATTAAAATATGTTTAATATAATAACACTACTTTTTTTATAATGATTACAAAAATACTTTTTTTAAATAATAAAAAAATAAAATTGCAACTAAAGCAGCACCAATATTGTAAGCTGCTGTAATAATTGTACTAGTAATAATTTTTTTATCATTAGGAATGAATTTTGCAACAAATGAGTTTATAAAAAAACAATTATCATAGAACCACCAAATCCCATTATCATTCTAGATATTGTATATAGCCAATAACTATGTGTAAATATTGCAAAAAATGAAAAACACAAGCAAAATAATGAAATCATAGCTGCTTTCTTCGGATGTAATTTGATTAATATAAATGCAGCTAGTAAATTTGCAATAATTCTTGAAATGGTTATTGTGTAGTTTACAACTTCAGATATTATCGGAGAAACCTTCTCACCATTAAAAATAATAGTCTGTTATTTGTTTAGATAAAGTTGAACCTGCTACCCAATTTGTAGCAAATACTACATAAGCAGTAATAAGTATTGAAAACATGAGAATCCCCTGTTTACGGGTTGGGGAGTTGGATATTGTTTGCATAGTTTTGTACCTCTTTATTTTATTTATTACAGGTCGACCTTGTTGTATAACTGATTTTAAATGTAACCTTAGTTTATTACAAACAATGAAAAAAATCAAGAAAAACCTTTTTCTTTTTGCAATCAATTACAAGGAAATATTTTCACATTTACATACTGATAATATGAAAATAAATACCTCTAATTACTGAAAAATATAGCATTTAACATACTTTTTAATAATAATAATAAAAAAACATAAAATTTGACATAATTCAAAAATTTAAATACAATAATTTTTTTATATTAAATATAGTTTTTAAATCTCTATTTTAAAAAAACTATTTTTTTGTATATATAACTTTTAAAAACAATTCTTAAAAATATACTCTACTATTGATAAAAATAAAGATTTATATCATTTTAACATTTAAATTTAATACATTAAAAAGTAACCTATATACTAAAGAATATTCTCTCTAGTATATAGGCTACTTCTTAATTATTATACAATTTTTAATACAATGTTAAAAATTTTATCTTTTATCTACTTTCTTAACGATAGTATCCCCAAGAATTTGAATTGCAAATACGATGATTAAAATTAACACTGTTGCAACAAATGTTAAAGTACTGTTATTACGCTGGAATCCATCTAAATAAGCTAAGTTACCTAATCCCCCAGCTCCAATAACACCTGCCATCGCTGTTGATCCTACTAACGCAATTGCTGTAACAGTTAATCCTGAAATAATTGCTGGTAAACTCTCTGGAATTAAAACTTTTGTAATAATTGTAGATTTTTTAGCTCCCATAGCACGTGCAGCTTCTATTACACCTTTATCTACCTCACGTAGACCAATTTCTACTAAACGAGCATAGAATGGTGCCGCTGAAATAATCAATGCTGGAATCGCTGCTTGCACACCTATAATTGTACCAATTAATGCCTTAGTAAATGGAATTAATAATACAATTAAAATAATAAACGGAATCGCTCTAAAAATATTAACAATCGCTGTAACAACTGCATAAAAACCACGCCCAAATGCACTCTTACTATTAGATGTTAAGTATAATAACAATCCTAAAAAAATAATCCGACAATAAACACTGCTATTAATGACTCAAAAAGTCATAATTAGTGTTTCAATTGTTTTATCTTGGACTTTATCCCAATTAACTCTTGAAAAAAATCAAACATTATAACACCTCCGTTAAAAATACCTAGTTCATTTAATCTAGCTATTACTTTATCTGTATTTTCTTTAGAACCAATCAACTGAACAAATAGCGTACCAATATTAGCATTTGCTGTTTTTATCAATATGTCCATTGATAATATTAAAAATCAAAAATCAATTTCTTTTTAATAACATACTAAGAATAGGTTTTTTTGAAGTATTATTATCAAAAGTAAATTTAATAATAATACCATCTGTAAATACTTTCTTCCATTCTTCGATATTTTCTCTTTCTTCAAATTCCGATGCAAACGAAGTTTGAGCTAAGAATTTCTTCGTTACTTCTTGTGTTGGGTGATAGAACACTTCAGAAACAAGACCATCTTCAGCAATTGTACCACCATCGATAACAGCAACTTTTGTACAAATTGTTTTAATTACATTCATTTCGTGAGTAATTAAAACAACAGTTATATTAGTTTTATTATGAATTTCTTTAATTAAATTTAATACCTCTGCTGTTGTTTCAGGATCAAGTGCACTCGTTGCCTCATCACAAAGTAAAATTGAAGGATTCCCTGCTAATGCACGTGCAATACCTACTCTTTGTTTTTGGCCACCAGAAAGTTGAGAAGGATAAGCATGCAGTCTATCCTCTAATCCAACTAACTTAGCTAATTCCTCTACTCTTTCTTTTAATCTCAGCTTTTTGATTTCCTAGAATTTCTAATGGAAATGCAATATTTTCCGCAACAGTTCTACTCCATAATAGATTGAAATGTTGGAAAATCATTCCGATTTTTTGACGTTTTAATCTACGTTGCTCTTCAGTTATTTTATTGAAGTCATCACCATCAATAATTACCTCACCATCTGTAGCCACCTCTAGTCCGTTTAACAGCCTTACTAACGTACTTTTTCCGGCACCAGAATAACCAATAATACCGTAAATATCACCTTTTTTTCAACTTTTTAAATTAATATCTTTTTAGAGCATGAACTTCATTATTATAAATCTTATTAACTTTTTTTTAACTCAATCATGTCTATCTCCTTTCTCTTTTTTAAAAAATAAAAAACGCCCTTACTCCTACAGGAATAAGGGCGTTTTACGCGGTACCACCTTACATTTTACTTATTACAACTACTAACATAGTCTATCCTATAACGTGGATCGCCGAACAAAGTTTACAATTTATGTTTACCTTATTAACCACTCGAACCATTTTCATAAATTTCATATTATACCTTTTCAGCTAACGGTACTCTCTTTAAATACTATATTTATTACTTATACGAGTATTGGTTTTTATTAATTTCTATTAAGTATAACATTATAATTTTTATAGTGTCAAGTGTAATTTTTTTGAAAAATATCTTAGAAAAAAATTCTGAAAAATAATATCCTAATTTTCTAATTTAATATTATTTTCTTTTTAGATATTCTTCTACGACTCTTGCCATATCATCTAATAAATCATCAAATTCTTCCCAATTTTTTTCACCGTTGCACCACTCGCTAACGGGTGACCTCCACCTGCATACTTTTCAGCTAAAGTATTTATAACAGGTCCCTTTAGATCTAATACGAACACGTACTTTATTTCCTTCATCAATCGCAAAGCACCACGCATACAAACCTTGTAAGCTTCTTAATAAGTTTACCCCCGTTGAAACTTCTCCGGGATCTACACCATATTTATCCATATCTTCTTTAGTAATCTTCAGATATGCAACCCCATCTTGATAAACATCATAATTTTTCAAAAAAATGAATGCTCTAAACCTCATAATATTTTTCACTGATAATTTCCATTTTATCTAATAAAGCACTCATATTGAAATCATACTTAATAAGTTCTGAAGCAACTTTAAGCGTATTGTTAGAAGTATTTGGGAATAAAAAAATCTACCAGTATCTCCTACAATACCAAGATAAAAGTAATTTTGCTGCTTCATCATTCAATTTAATATTATATTTTTTTATTTAAATATTTATAAAAATTATATATCAATTCACTACAAGATGAAACTTCTGTATCTACTAAGTTAATACTTCCGTAATTATCTAATGGCGGATGATGGTCGATTTTTATTAGAAAATTATTTTTTTGTAAATAATTTTCCGTCGATTCTCGGAAAAATTCGCTGTATCTGTTACTATTACTAAAAGCTTCCTTATAATCTTCTTCTGTTACTTCTGAATTTTTTTAAATAAAAAAATCTAGTGAAGGCGAATCTTTACCTACAGTTATCAATTTTTTTCAGGAAAAATTTTTCCTTAATAATTTGATACATTGCACCTTGAGAACCATATGCATCTGGATCTGGTCTTTCGTGTCTATGTATAATTATTTTATCATTTTCCTTTATTTTTTTGAAAAAAATTTCCTCATATAAATTTTTCGTAGTTTGTAGTCATCTAATTTCTTCTTTCTCTAATTTCTTTGGAATACTTGACAAGTTACCATAGCTTTTAGCTACTAATTCAGTCTTATCATATACTTCAACATCAAATTTAGCTGTTTTACGACCTATATCTAAAATATTTACTTTTGTTGTGATTGTTCTATCTAATGGTACAGATTTTAAGAAGTAAAGAGTAGTATTTTGCATAAGAACTTCACTTCTATTGTAGTTATAACTTGTAATATGAATAGATTCATCAATAATACTTAGTAAAGCTGAACTAGAGAATGTACCAAATTGATCTAACATTTGTGGAATAACTTTAACCTGTAGTCCGTCTGCTCTAGGAACAATTCCTTTACGCATGATTTCATCAAATGTATCATTGTTATGACCTTCTTGGAATCTATTATTTGTTAATAATGAGTTTATAACTATTTTTCTAGTAACCACACCAAGTAGTGTATTCTTCGCATCAATAACAGGCATTAATTCATAACCTTCTGATAACATAGTATTAGCTACAGAAGAAATAGGTGTTTCTAAAGTTGTAGTTGCTACTTTTCTTTCCATTACTTCTTTTATAAGTGCATCTTTTTCCTGCAAGAAAACATCACGAGCTGTAACTATACCTACTAATTTTCCGTATTCATTAACAACAGGGTATCGTGTGTGTCCTACCTCTAGCTGTAAATCATACCAATCTTTAACAGTATTATTTAAATTAATTGTATATAGATTCTCAACTTTCATATAAATACTTTTCAACAGTAATTATATCTCTTTTTAATAATTTGGTCATTTGTTACACGATTTATTAAATGAGTTACTGAAAAAAAGTATCGTGTGGTGTAATAATTAAAGGTAAATTTTTACTATCAGCTAATGCTTTTATTGAATCATTTGGAACATATCCTCCAGTAACTAGGATAGCACATTCTTTTTCTAATGACATCTCAATAATTTTAGGACGATTACCAATAATTAATAATGTACCTTTTCGTATGTGTTGTCCTACTTGTTCAGAATCCATTGCCCCAATTGCAAAGTCTTGAACTATTTCGTGAACTCCTCCACGTCCTGCGATTAGTTGTCCACTTACTATATTAACAATTTCAGAATATGATAATTTTTCTACATTATCACGTTCTTTCTTCTGTATTCTTACTGTACCTACACGTTCAATAGATGAAACAAATCCACGATTTTCAGATTCTTTTATCGCTCTATATGCAGTTCCTTCACTTACTTTTAATTCTTTTGCAACTTGACGAACAGAAATTTTGCTACCAATTGGTAAGCTCTTTATATATTCTAATATTTTTTGGTGTTTAGATTTCATAACTTTTTCTCCTTAATTTTTTATTATAATACAAACAGTTCTTTTTGTAACACATTCTATACATTAGTAATTATATACTTTTTTTATAGAACTATTTCAAGATGAAAGAGGATGAAAAAAATAAGTTATTTTACTTATTTTTTTCATCCTCTCCTATATAATTTTATATATATTTTCATTTTAAATAAATATATTGAATATTTTTTTAAAAAAATTTTTATTGATACAGTTAATATTTGATATTTTTTTACTATAACACCTTATTGTTTCTATTATCATAATATTTTACGATTTTCTTCCTGCAGGCATTTTTTTAGCATATCCTTCTTTATTTTCTTGTTTAACCCTTGCTATTACTAAAGCATCAGATGGAGCATTTTCTGTAACAGTAGTTCCTGCTGCAACTACAGCACCATCACCAATTTCTAATGGGGCTATTAAGTTTGAGTTACATCCTATAAATGCGTCACTACCAATTTTAGTTCGATATTTATTTTTCCCATCATAATTTACAGTAATTGTTCCACAACCAATATTTGTGTTACTTCCCACCTCTGTGTCACCTAAATAACTTAAATGTGCCGTTTTTGAACCGTCTCCATAAGTAGTATTTTTCAATTCAACAAAGTTACCAACTCTTACATGTTGACCTAACTCACAATTATTTCTTATGTGTGAGTATGGCCCTACACTTGTATAATCTCCAATTTTAGAATCACTAATAGTAGAAGATAACACTTTTACCCCATTTCCTATTTGTGCATTTTCTAAATATGAATTAGGTTTAATCTGACAATCTTCTCCAATTATAGTATTCGATTTAATAGTAACATTTGGATAAATTGTTGTATCACGACCAATTATTGCATTTGGAGCGATGTATGTATTTGTAGGGTCCACTAAAGTAACACCCGCTAGCATATGTTTTGTGTTTATTCTATTTCTCATAACATTTTCAGCATAAGCTAATGCTACTCTATCATTAACACCAAATGTTTCATCAAAATCATCACATAGATAAGTTTCAATAATTTCTTTTTGTTCTCTGATTAAAGCTAGTACATCTGGAAGATAATACTCACCTTGATTATTATCATTTTTAACTTTTTCTAACATTTCAAATAATAATTTATTATCAAAGCAATAAATTCCTGAGTTTATTTCTTTAATTTTCTTCTCTTGCTCTGTAGCATCTTTCTCTTCTACAATTTTCACTAATTTTCCATTCACATCACGAATTATACGACCATAAGCAAATGGATCATCTGCTATTGCTGTTAATACAGTTGCTTTTGCATTTGTATTCTCATGATGATCTAGCATGCTATTAATAGTCTCAGAACGAATTAAAGGTGTATCTCCATACATTACAATAGTTGTACCTTCTTTGTTTTTTAATTCATCTTTTGCTACTTTTACAGCATGAGCAGTTCCTAATTGTTCTGCTTGAAGTACAAATTTAGTTCTGTTCCCTAGAACCTCTTTTACTCTTTCAGCTCCATGACCAACCACTGTTATCACTTCTTGCATCTCTAAATCATTAAGGCTGTCTAATACAAGTTCAACCATTGTTCTATCGCACACTTTATGCAATACTTTATATAGTTTTGATTGCATTCTAGTTCCTTTTCCAGCTGCCAGTATTACCGCATATCTATTATTACTCATTCTCTACATCCTCTTTTTCTACTTGTCTTAATTTTTCAATAACATTCCCTAATTTTACATCAAAAGTTCCATTGAATTCATCAATATTTTCTATTTTTGATAAGTATAGGTAATCATCCTCATGTTCTCTTGGCGAATCAAAACATTGTGTTATTATTACTTTACCTACAACATCTACATCAAATTCATTCATCAGACTTTCCATACCTGTAAGAACTCCTCCTCCACGCATAAAATCGTCAACTAATAGTACTTTTGATCCTGTATTTAAACTTCGTTTAGATAAAATCATTGTTTCTATTTTCTTAGTAGAACCTGAAACATAGTTAATAGCTACAGTGGTTCCTTCTGTAACTTTATTATCTCTTCTTATTATTATTACAGGTTTATTTAATATTGAAGCTATGGCGTAAGCTACTGGAATTCCTTTTGTAGCAACAGTTACAACAGCATCTACCTCTTTATTTTTATATACAGTAGCAACCACTCGTCCTAACTTATTCATCAAACTAGGATTCCCTATTATGTCAGACATGAAGATATAACCACCAGCTAACAAACGGTTTCCATCATTAATTTTATCAAGAAAACCACTAAGAATTTCTTTAGCATCCTCTTCAACTAAAGTTGGTGTAAAGATAACACCACCACTAACTCCTGCTAAAGTTTTAACTTCTCCTATATTTTCTTCTTTAAAAACCATTTTTTTTATTATGTGTATATCTTCACTTATCGAAGATTTAGCTTGATTAAATTTTTGAAACGAAATATGTTAATGGAATTAATTTATTCGGATTATTTAATAAATACTCCGTCATTACTACTATTCTTTCACTTCTCTTTAACTTCATCTTATACTCCTTACATAGCATATTTGGTAACATTACCATACTATATACATTCAATATATTTTATTCGTATATTATATGTATATAATACCATTATTGTTCGGAATAGTAAAGGGTATACAGCATTTTTTAAGTTGATTTTAATTAACTATACTATTTATCATATCAAGCATAATAAAGAGAAGACAACTTTCCTAAACTATCTTCTCTTTTTATGATTATTTTTCTTTCCAAACTTCTAAAGTTCGTATTTGATTTTCTTCTACTTTTCTTACAACAAAAGTTAATTTATCTATTGAATATACTGCTCCAACTTTCGCCTCATATTTTTCTAAATAAACATAAGCTCCAATTGTATCAACTTCTTCGTGCGGAAGTTGAACATGGAATAGTGCATTCACATCTTGAATTGGCACCCAGCCATCGATAAGATAATGTCCATTTTTTAATTTTTTAACTAAACTTTGTTCATCTTCGTCAAACTCGTCTCGAATTTCTCCCGTAATTTCTTCAACTATATCTTCTAAAGTAACTACACCACTAGTTCCACCATATTCATCAGTAATAACTATCATATGTTCCCTATTTTGTTTTATAGTTGCTAAAACTTGAGAAATCGGTGTATGTTCGAATATTTTTATAGCCGGTGTTATATATTCTTCTAAATCTTTAGTATTTTCCAAAGGTTTATCAGCAAACAATAATTTCTTAACATTTAAAATCCCTAAAATGCGATCTTTATCTCCGTCTTCAATAACTGGATATCTAGTATATTCTTCTTGTTTTAATTGTCTCATGATAATTCCTAAAGAATCACTCATATCTATTGCTTCAACCTCTGTTCTAGGCGTCATAATCTCTTTTGCAATTTTATTATCGAATTCAAATATTCTCTCTACATAGCGGTATTCTACATCATTTATTTGACCATGTGCTCTTGAAGATTTCATTATTGTTCTTAATTCTTGTTCACTATGAATATCATCATGCTCTGATACAGGTTCGAAACCAAACATTTTTGCTATAACATTCGCTAATGAATTAAGTAGCCAAACTAGCGGACGCATTACTTTATCGAACATATACATTGGCCAAGCAACACGAAGACATGTTTTTTCTGCAGATTGTATCGCTATCGTTTTAGGAACCAATTCTCCTAGAACCACATGCAATAGTGTCATAAATCCAAATGATACTACTAATGAGATTGTATGTGTGACAGCCTCATTTAAATGAAGCAATTCAAAAATTGGATTAAATAAAGAATGGAATGTCGATTCCCCAATCCATCCTAATCCTAAAGAAACAATTGTTATACCTAACTGCGTTGCAGACAGATAATGGTCTAATTGCTCTACCATTTTAACTAATATTTTTGCTGTTCTATTTCCTGATTCTACTAATTCATTCACCCTTGTTGGCCTAAAGCTTAACAAGTGCAAACTCAAACATTACAAATATTGCTGAGGCAATAAGTAATAATATAATTATAAATATTTTAAGTAAGATACTGAGATCCATATGGTTTTAATTTAACCTCTTTCCTTATTTTTTTAGTCATTAATAAATAATTTTTACTACATATAAACTTTTTTTCAATTATTATACTACCTATAAGTTATATAGTTTCTTCCAATCTATTAGTAATTCATATTGATGGATATTTTTTTCTTTCGAGTGATACTATAGTAAGTAATTGAAAAACGCTAAAAATAGGAGATTTTTAATGAATAGCGCAAATAAGTTCCAAAAATTTTTTTGGTCAAGAAAAAAATAAACTATATAAATAACCTTCAAATTAACTACAAGTTGGAAAAAAACTTCATTTTCTAAATTTGAAAAATATAGAATTTTATAATTTAACATTTAAGAGTTTTGATAACTCAACAATATACGCTAAATATATAAAAAATATAAAGTATAGAACTCTGTATCCAAACAAACCTATTCCTATACTTTTCTATTTCCATGGTTATCCCGCTTCTAGTAGAAACTGGTTAGAAAAGTCTACCTTTGCTTCTTTTGGATACGATGTAGTCGCAATAGATTTTAGAAATCAAGGCGGATTAAGTAAAGACAAAAAGTAATTCTTCTCCTTCAGTTTTTTTGGGCATCTTACAATAGGTCTAGACGAAAATATAGAAAATATGATATTTTACAAAAATATTTTAGATACACTTATTCTTTCTAGAATAGTTACCTCATTTGATGACGTCGATTCTCAAAACATAGCTAGCTATGGCGCTTCTCAAGGTGGAGCTTTTTCTATAATGTTTGCTGCATTAAATAAAAGTGTTACTAAATGCATAAGTTTATACCCTTTCCTTTCGGATTTCCAAACATTCTATGATTTTGATAATAGAAACAATGCATACGCAGAATTTATTCATCATGGAAGATGGTTTAATACTAAAGGAGAAAACACCAAATCTTTCTTGAATAATCTTTATTATATTGATACTTTAAATTTTGCTAAACTCCTTAAGTGTCATGTCTTATTTGGAATTTCTAATCTCGATGAAGACTGTCCTAAAAGTAACTCAAGAGAAGGTATTTAACAATATTAAAAAGTAAAAAAAGAAAAAAATGTATTTACAAAAAAAGTATTACCATGAGAATATACCACATTTTTAATGATGAAGTATTCAACTTTTTACTTGAAGAAAAAAATAGGAGCTTTAAAATGAAATTAGAAAAAAATATAGAAAATTTGACTTTTGTAGAATCTACACTAAATACACCTCATCCTTTTTGCTAAATATAAAAAAATAACTTTTCTAGGAACAGATAATTCAAAAAAATCGAGTTAGATCTAGTTATTCCTAACTCAATAGTTAAAGGAGTTATCGTCGATTTTCCTGAATTTAAAGTTAAAAAAATAAAGATTTTCTAAACCTAGCAAAAATATAGTATGTTGAACTATGCACTAGTATCACTTCATATTAGAGGTCAAGCTGGTAATAGCGAAAATAACACCCCTTGTTCTCATTTCCCATTTCTAGATTGTAACAACAAGATACCCTACTATAATCTAGTATTCCAAGATGCACTAGATACTATCCGTATTACTGAGATGATATTTCCAAACAAGGATATAATTACAACAGGCCTTGGACAAGGTGCTGCGATTAGCTTGGTTTGTGCTAATTATTTCGATTCAGTAACAGAACTTTTTATATCAGATTGTTCACTTTGCGATATAAAAAATACTTATATTCAAAACAAAAAAAATCCGATATTTAAAAAATTATATAATTTTGAAATTGACCTACCAGAAAAAACTGACTATTTGTATAATAGCCTAAATTCAATCGATATACTTAATATTAGTAGCTCAATTGGTCAAAAAGTTCACTATGCACTTTCATATCTAAGTCCTAAAACACCTCATTCTGCACAACTAAAATTAATTGATTCCCTTAATGATATAGAGGTTCAACACTACAAATTTTTAGATTACAAGAAAATATTCCAACATCAATTCGATGATTATATACTAGAAACACTCTCAAATAGATAAAAAATGAATCGACAGTAGTCTTATCCTCTGTCGATTCATTACTTTTAATGCAATTAGCTTAATTTACCTTTTAGCTTCATATTTTTAACAATTTTTTCAATAGAGTTTACATACGCAGCTTTTCTCATTGGGATATCAAATCTTTCTTTCACTTCCCAAATATCATTAAATGCTTTTTGTCATTACTCTTGCTTGTTTTTCAACAACTTCTTCTTCAGTCCAGTAGTACCCTTGTAAGTTTTGTACCCATTCGAAGTAAGATACAGTTACACCACCACTATTTGCAAGAATGTCAGGTATTACAACAACACCTTTTTCTCGCAATGCTTTGTCACCTTCTAATGTAGCAGGACCATTAGCTCCTTCTGAAATTACAGGAGCTTTAATTAAACTTGCTTCCTTAGCATCAATAGCATTTTCTAATGCACATGGACAAAGTACATCTACATCTAATGCCCAGAATTCATCCAATGTTAAACGTTTTGTATTTGGTAATGTATGGAATCTAACTTTCTTATCTTTACATTCTTGAAGTTCAGCGTATGATAATCCTTCTTCACGGTAAACCGCATATTGAACACCATCATCATCACGTTCAGTTACTGCAACAACTGTTGCTCCAAATTTAACAGCAGTATCTACAGTATAACTACCAACGTTACCAAATCCTTGAACGGCAAATTTCGCACCTTGTGTAGATTTTCCTAATTTTTCTAATGCTAGTTTTGCAGCAAGTGCTACACCATATCCTGTAGCTTGTGTTCTTCCTAATGAACCACCTAATTCCAATGGTTTACCTGTTAAAGTTCCAACACCTTGTTCTCCTGTAAGCACATTATATTCATCAATCATCCAAGACATGATTTGACCATTTGTATTTACGTCTGGTGCAGGAACATCTTGTTTTTCACCTAGGTATTTATATAATCCTCGAATATATCCTCTAGAAAGTCTTTCTAATTCACCTTTAGATAAATCTTTTGGATCTACAATAATACCACCTTTACCTCCACCATACGGAAGGTTAGCGACTGCACATTTAAATGTCATCCAAATTGATAATGCTTTTAACTTCGTCTGCTGTTACAAGTGGATGGAATCTTAATCCACCTTTTGTAGGACCAATCGCATCGTTATGTTGTGAACGGAATCCTTTAAAGTATTTTTACCTCTCCATTATCCATTCGAACCGGAATAGAAATTTCAATAAATCTTTGTGGATCTTTTTAATGATTCATATACTTCTTCTTTATAACCTAATACTTCACAAGCACCTTTAATTTGTTCTCTTGCGTTAACCAATGGATTGTTATTCATAACTACATCTCCTTAGAATGTTATTTTTACATTTATAATGTAATATTGTTTTAATTAATTATATCAAATACTACACTATTTTGTAAACTTTTTATTTTTTTAAGAACCTTTTTTTATATTTTTTTATAAATTTTTTTACGTAAACTATTTTTCATTTTTATTTTTCAAAATAAAAAGGTTAGTTTATCAACTAAAAATAACAGTTTTAAACTAACTTTTTTTGAAAAATAATATTACTTATCACTCATTATTTCATAATATTTTTTTATAAGTTATTTAAGTTGTAATATATTTGAAATTAAAAAGAAAAACTAGTTATTTTTGTCTTTTTAAAAATAATATTATTTTCAGATTATTTTTCTAATATTTTCTGAAAGGGTTTCTGAAAATATTTTTTTATATCCTCTTTTATGAAATTTCTATATTAGTTAAAATTATTACAAATGGACTCTCATATAACCCTGCCTTTTTCTTGTGGTAATAATGCACTAATAAGATATGCAATAATCGTTCCTACTCCCCTACTTCTTGAATCAAGTAATTTGAACTAAGAGAGATACCCGTTCCTATAACTCCACCAAGTGATAAGGTAATTAGATGTTTACTTTGGATTTCTTTAACAAAACTTTGTTTTTTTCTTCCATAAAAACACCCTTTCATATAATAAATTAAGAGAATGATAGTATTTTCCATAAAAAAATAGTTATCATTCTCCTTTATGTATATTATATATTATCTAGATTTACATTTATTTCATACTACTTAGCATCATACCATGACGCTCCACTACTAGCTTCAGCTTTAAGTTGAACATCTAAATTAGCCGCTTCTTCCATAATTTTAATCATTTCTTTTGTGAATTCTTCTTCTATATCTTTATTAACATCAAAGATTAATTCATCGTGTACTTGTAATAATAATTTTGCATCTACTTTTGTTTTTTCTAAATACTCAAATACATTAACCATAGCTATTTTTATAATATCCGCAGCGGTTCCTTGAATTGGTGAATTCATGGCAATACGCGCATTCAGATTAGCTACAATCTTGTTTTTAGCATTAATATCTGGTAATGCTCTTCTTCTATTAAATAGAGTTTCTACATAACCGTGTTCCTTCGCAAACTCTACGATATCAGTCATATATTTATCAACACCTTTAAATGTTTCTAAATACTTATCGATAAATTCTTTTGCACGTTTTCTAGTAATGCCTAAATTATTAGATAAACCAAAGTCAGAAATTCCATAAACAATACCGAAATTAACTGCTTTAGCTTCTCGTCTCATTGAAGATGTTACTTCATCAAGACTCACTCCATTAACATCACTAGCTGTTTTTAGTATGAATATCTACATCATGCTTAAAATGCATCTATCATTCCTGTATCTTGTGCTATATGAGCTAATACTCGAAGCTCTATCTGAGAATAGTCAATAGATAATATTACTCTGTCCTCTGATGCTGGAACAAACGCTTTTCTAATTTTTTTCCCTTCTTCGATTCTTGTAGGAATATTTTGAAGATTCGGATTCACTGAAGACAAACGCCCAGTTTGTGCTAGCGTCTGCTCATAACGTGTATGAATTTTTCCTTCACGAGTAATATCTTTCACTAACCCTTTTGCATAAGTTGAGTTCAATTTTGTAATAGTTCTGTACTCCATAATTAATGGAATAATTTCATGATTATGTTGAAGTTGTTCTAACACTTCTACAGCTGTAGAATATCCAGTTTTTGTTTTCTTAATTGGTGGTAATCCTAAATCTTCAAATAGTACCACTCCTAACTGTTTAGGGTGAAGCAATATTAAATTCAGAACCTGCTAAAGTATATATACTAGATTCTAAAGTTTTAATTCTTTCATCAAACTCAGTACTCATTTCTTCAAGTGCTTTTTTTACTAACATGTATTCCTTCAAATTCCATATTAGCTAATACTTTAGCAACTTTAATCTCTATATTTTTTTATAAATCCGTCATATTCTCTTCAGAAAGTTTTTTTCTTCCATCAATGGCTTCATCAAAGCAATACTCTCTGCAACTTCCGCTATATAAGGATTAATGATATCTTGTGATGGTAAAGTTCGTTTTTACCCCCTTACCATATATTTCTTCATCACTACTTATTATTTTTACCAAGATAGTTAAAAAAATGATTTTATCAATTTCTGTTTTTTTGCATTCACATCAACTAAGTAAGACACTATCTTAACATCAAAAACTTCTCCATTAATATCAGCACCATTTCTCTTCGCTATAAATAAAAATCTTTTTTTAAAGTCATATAAGTTTTTAACCAATTCACTTTGAAGATATTCTAATACAAATTCATTAGTGAAAAAAATTGTTCTTCACTAAAAAAATATAAGCAGCACCTTCTTTAAAGACTACTATTCCAACAACATCTGAGTTATGGTAATCCTCTGTGTAACACTCAACGTGTAAAGCACTATCGGTAAAATCTATTTTTGTATTTTTATCCGCTAAAATAATATTAATTTCCTTTTTAGGAGTAACTGTTTCTTCATCAGTTACCTCTATATCTTCAGTAGAATTTTCTTGTGATAATTTTCTTAAAAAAATGAAACAAACTCTAATTTTTCAAACAACTCTCTTTTAAGTTCAATATTTTCACTATAAGTTAAATCTTCTAACTTATTATCGACTGGAACTTCTGTATAAATAGTTGCTAATTTTTTGCTTAACAGGGCATCTTCTCGACCTTCTGTTAAACGTTCTTTTAGTTTTTTACCACTAATTTTATCAATATTTTCTAATACATTCTCTACAGTTTTATATTCAGTTAATAGTTTTATGGCAGTTTTTTCTCCTACTCCAGCAATCCCTGGGATATTATCGCTCTTATCCCCCATAAGACCTTTCATGTCAACGATTTGTTCTGGGGTTAATCCGTATTTTTCAGCAATAAATTCTGGCGTGTAATAATCTATATCAGTAACTCCACGTTTAGTATAATAGATTGTTATATTCTCACTAGCAAGTTGAGTTAAATCCTTATCTCCAGTTACTATTATAACTTCCAAACCTTCTTTTTCGGCGATTTTAGCGTAACTACCGATAATATCATCCGCTTCATAATCAAAGTGTTCTTCATACTTTATTCCATATGAATCCAAAAGTTCTCTAACATAACCGAATTGCTCTACTAACTCACTAGGAGTTTTATCCCTAGTACCTTTGTACGCTTCATAACTTTGGTGTCTAAAAGTTTGTTTTCCTTTATCAAAGGCAACTAATGCATACTTTGGATTAGTATCCGCTAATATTTTTTCTAACATCAATGTAAATCCATAAACACTATTAGTATATAGACCTTTTTTATTTTTTAAAGCTGGCATAGCATAAAAAGCACGATAACTTAAGCTATTCCCATCTATTAATATTATCTTATCCATTTAATTCTCCTAATTCTTATTCTAAAACTATAAAAATAGTACGACTCGAAAATCACTATTCAAAACAGCGATTTTTAAGTCTCTAAAAATATTATATTTTACATGGGAGTGACTCAAAAATCGTGATTTCGAAGAAATCGATTTTGTCGAGTCACCCCCGCACAGTTTATTAGATATCTAAAAAGCTTTTATAAAGCGAATTTAGATATCAATAAACCACTGCGTCTATGAGTTCTCATATACACCTTGTTAAATTTCAGGACTTTTGAGTTAGCCCCTACTATTTTTATAATAATTTATATATTGTTTCTATCTTTTTCTTCCAAGAATGTTGTTCGATTTCTTCTAATAAATAAGTTGGAATCTCTCGCTCTTTTCTTGTTCTTTCTATCATAACTTCTAAAGTTTCTACTAGTCTTTCTACAAAAGCAGGCTTTTCTTCTTCTACAGCTTTATCAGTATCATAAATAGTCGGCATTTTTACATACTCAATTATCTCAGAATTATTTATTTTTTCTCCAAGAAATTCTATAAGCCCTTCTATCTCAGTAGCAACCACTCTAAGCCCACTTCCTAATGCCTCTACTGCGATTAGTCCTAGCCCTTCAAAATAAGAAGGTAATACAAATATATCTTTATAACGCATAATCTCTCCTAGATGAACTTGATCAACCGCATTATAAATTCTTATTCTCTTAGAATCACCAACTAGAGACTCAACTCTAGGCCTATCTTCATCTTTCAAATTCCCTATTAATTCTAACTCTACTTTAGTGTCTTTTTTTCTCTAATAATCTAAAAAGCTTTAATTAATTCATAAAAACCTTTTGACTCATCAAATTTTTCCTGCATATAAAAATTTTCACATTATCATGTTTTTCATATTTTTCTGCAGGGTAAAAGATTTTTTTCATTATATCCCGCACCAATATTCACAATTTTTTCTACAGGATAATTATAAATATTAGCTATTTCATTTATGACACCCTTGCTTAATGCCAATATCTTATCTAACTTCCCAAGACTTTTTACATGCTTATCTTTCATTGCAGGATTTTTTTCAGCTTGTCTTATATCGGTATTATGACATACACCTAGAACTTTTTCATTTTCAAAAACATCACAAACCATAGAACTCAAAATCCATAAATGATGTGTGATTACAACATCTGGTTTAAATGTTTCTCTAGCTTGAATCAATTTTTCACGAAAAGCCTTTTGCCAAGATTCAATCATTTCATCTGTCATATTTTTATATAGTGTATTATCATACGGCATAATATCACTCATTCCAACAATCGGAAAACTGATATCTTCCCCTTGAAATTCAACTTCAAATTTTTCATCTACAAAGTTAAAATTATACTCTGGAGTCGTAGCGTAAATAGCAGCTTGCTCTACGTTAAATCTCTTTAATCCATCTATAACATTAGTAAAATATACGCCACTTCCTGTTTTTATCGGAAGTTGAGCTAACACATGTAAAATCCTCATTTTTTTATCCTCTATTTCATATTTTCCATCATCTCTATTATAACCTAATTTATATATTTTTTTATAGTAAACGCATTAAATTAATATAATAGAACACAAAAAATAAAGAGTAACTCATAAAAATAAGATTGTTTAAAAATCTATTTTATCTAGTTACTCTCAAATTTGATTGAAAAATCATTATAAACGATAAGCATAACCTATCGTTTTTAAATTCTATCCTCAAGCACTGCAAGTCGCAGCTTCTTTTTCATCTTGACTTTCGATATAGTCGTTTTTGTTATAAAATGCATTTCTATAACTAGCAGTATTAAATGGTTCAATTAAATTAATAATTGTATATCCACCTAAACCAAGTTTCTTACATACCGCTTTATTTACCTCAGGTTTATCGCTATAAACAAAAATTTCTGAAGACTTATCTAATTTTTCGATTACACTGTCGACTTCTTCAGCTGAAACTTTAATTTCTTCATCACTTAAAACTTCAGATCCAAGATTTAAGAATTGTTTATTTTTGCTTGCTGAGATTCGATATTTGAATTCTGATAATAAAGCATTACTATAGATAGCTTTTCCATAGTCATATTGTTTTATACCATCACCAATATGAAGTTTTGTGAATCCACGTTCTCTAAGCAACTTCTCAGTAGCACGTGACGTTACATCGACTACACAATATAAAATTATATCTTTATCCTTGTAGTCATCAAGCACATCGCTACAGTTTTTAAAAAGCTTAATCGGAAGATTCACGGCATTTATAGCGTGACCTCTTGCATATTCTTTTCGCCATCGAACGTCAACAACTAAAGCTTCTTCGAATGTTTTCTTCTCAACATCAGCTCCAGAAATTCTTCCTGGTTTTCCTTTTAGTAATTTAAGCCAAAATGCATATAATCCAACTACAATAATTAATAATACAATTACTATAATTAAGAATATTTTCATTACGTTTACTCCTTTCATCATATAATTATATTTTAGCATACATTTTGTATTTTTAATATTAAATTGTATTAATAAAATATTTTTTTGATTTTTTGTAATAAGGGAGTAAAATGTTGATATAGATAAAATTTTTTCGAAAGGAGATCTGGATGAAAAATATCAAAAAAATTAGTAAAATTGAAAAATAAAAATTTAAAAATTGAATCCTCTTTATTAATTGATGGAATTTTTAGTAGGTTTAGCTGCTGGAATTGTTGGTGCTAGTTATAGACTTCTTATCGGTTATAGTGAAAAACTTGTTCACTATACAGTCGACTTTATTAAAACTGGGCTTATTTATAAAATAGGTCTTTTACTAATTCTAATCTTACTTGCCTTGTTTTCTGGCTTTTTATTAAAACGTGAACCGATGGCTAGTGGAAGTGGAATTCCTCAAGTTTCTGCAGAAATTACCGGTAGACTAAATTCAAATCCATTACGAGTTTTAATTTATAAGATAACTGGTGGATTAACGGCAAGTCTAGGGTGGTTTTATCCCTTGGACGTGAAGGTCCCTCAATTCAATTAGGTGCAATGAGCGGAAAACTCGTCTCTAGAATATTAAAAAAAGATAGTGTGAAAGAAAAGTATCTTATTACATGCGGAGCAAGTGCTGGTCTTTCTATTGCTTTCGGTGCTCCTCTTGCTGGAGTTCTTTTCTCAATTGAAGAGGTACATAAACAAATAACTAAAAAAATCGTTATCTGTTGTTTCAGTGCTGCTGTAGTAGCAAATATTGTTGGACAATATATATTTGGTCTTACTGCTATTTTCAAATTTCCTGAAATACACTATGTTGAAGTAAGTATTTATCCTTGGGTTGTTTTTATTAGGAATTCTATTAGGAATATTTGGGACATTTTATAATGTTACTATAAAAATACTTTTTCAAAAATTTATGAATATTTTTAGATTAAATATAGTATTTAGACCTCAAGTAGCATTTATAATTTCATTCGGATTATTTATTTTTATCCTATAGTTCTTGGTAGCGGACATAGTTTAGTAGAATTTTCTGATAGAGAATAAATTTAGTTTTTATGTTTTTTATTAACTCTATATTTTATAAAAACTTTATTCTCACTTATATCATTTACTTCTGGAGTTGCAGGTGGAATATTCTTACCTATTTTAATTCAAGGAGCAATACTCGGTACTTTATTCAGCAACTTCTTTGATCCAAAGTACACTGCATTATTTGTAATATTATCAATGTCAGGTTACTTAACTGCAATTGTGCGTAGCCCTATTACTTCAATAATTTTATTATTTGAAATGACACAAAAACTAAATTATTTCCTGCCGATCGCACTATGTTGCTTATTTGCATATATCACTGCGAAATATACTTGGGACAAAAGCCGGTTTACGAATATTTACTTGATCGTATCTTAACCAGTAATAAACTAGAAGATGATGAAAAATGAAATGGAAGTAGAAATTCTAACTACAATATCAAATGATAGTTCATTAATAGGAAAAAGAAATACGTGAAATTGATTGGACAAAAGGTGCTCTTGTTTCTCATATCGAACGTTCTGGTCGAGAAATAGTACCAAAAGGAAGTACAATTCTAGAAGCAAATGATAAACTTACCGTCATTATGCCAAAAGAATGTGTAGATTTATTTTTTTAAAACAATTTAGTGATTAAAAAAACATGGATTTACTCAAAAAGCTCTAAAATTTAAAAACAGTTTATATGAAATTTAAATATACCGTAGTTTATCGATATCCAATAAACTTTAAAGGGGTGACTCGACAAAAATAACAATTTTTGCCGAGTTACTCCCATTTTTATTATAATACATTAAAAATGTTTTTAGAGCATGCGTAATTCCATCGTCATCTACACTAGTTGTAATGTAATCAGCTATTTCTTTAACATTATCACCTGCATTCCCCATAGCTATACCAATCCCAGCATGCTTTTAGCATATCTATATCATTTCCACCATCACCAAAAAGCCATCGTTTCTTCTAATTTTTATACCCAAGTGAGAAATAATT
>BNJT01001071.1_pt1 | contig 51060 bp, 80 predicted proteins | sample 8540491 | NCBI WGS metagenome assembly BNJT01 (sample SAMD00202455, study PRJDB9452) | human saliva metagenome | host: Homo sapiens | reverse complement strand
TGACCAGCCTCCCAGTCGCCCAAGGCCTGGGTAGAGATTTTACTTCTATCAATGAATTGGTTTAAAAATGGTTGACCATTCTTTCAAGCTAGAATAGACTCATACTACTCTACAAACTCCATAACATGATATCGTTTCTAACAACTTATCCATAGTAATTCGTTTTAATTTATAAAGAAAGAACCCAAGAATAAATTCTGGGTTCTTTTTAGTATTTCTGGTACAAAAGATGCTTTTTGTACAATTAGAGAGCCTTAGTCCTTCTTACGAACGACAAAGCCGACTAGACCGGCGATAAATAAACCAATCATTGAAAGAAGACTGGTAGAAGCTGTACTCTGTGCTTGGTAGAGCTTTCTGATCTTGGCTTACAGTTTCTTCTTTCTTAGTGTTTTCAGCTTGGTTCCCTGTTGTTGCAGTATCTTTCTTATCACCGTTGGTTGTTGTAGAAGCTACTTTCTTAGTTCCAACTTCGACAACTTCGTCTACTGCTGGAGTAGTGATTGTGTTTGATTTCTCAACACGACCTGTTTCAACGCCATCTGTGTAAGTCACTGTATAAACAATGGTGCGAACACCCTTCTTACCAGCTGTCTTCACTTGACGACTTCCTTCTGGAAGGTCTGCGTTCTGCACTTCTTTGACTTGGAAAGCAACTTCTTCTGTCTTGGTCTCTTCCTTAGTCGTTACAACTGGCGCTACTACTTTCTTAGTTCCAACTTCAACAATCTCATCTACTGCTGGAGTGGTGATTGTGTTTTGATTTTCACTTCGCGACCTGTTTCAACGCCGTCTGTGTATGTCACTGTATAAACAATGGTGCGAACACCCTTCTTACCAGCAGCTTTCACTTGACGACTTCCTTCTGGAAGGTCTGCGTTCTTCACTTCTTTGACTTGGAAAGCAACATCTTCTGTCTTCGTTTCTTCCTTAGTCGTTACAACTGGGGCTACTACTTTCTTAGTTCCAACTTCGACAACTTCGTCTACTGCTGGAGTAGTGATTGTGTTTGATTTCACCTCACGACCTGTCTCTTTTCCGTCTGTGTAAGTGACAGTTTCAACAATCGTACGAACACCTTTCTTACCAGCTGTCTTCACTTGACGACTTCCTTCTGGAAGATCTGGATTTGTTACTTCCTTAGTTTGGAAAGCAACTTCTTCTGTCTTGGTCTCTTCCTTAGTCGTTACAACCGCTGCTTTCTTAGTTCCAACTTCGACAACTTCGTCTACTGCTGGAGTAGTGATTGTGTTTGATTTCACCTCGTACCTGTCTCTTTTTCCGTCTGTGTAAGTCACTGTTTCAACAATCGTACGAACACCCTTTTGACCAGCTGTCTTCACTCGGCGAACACCTTCAGCTAAGAGTGCATTTTCAACCTCACGAGTCCGGAAGGCAACTTCTTCAGTTTTGGTTACTTCCTTAGTCTTTACAACTGCTTTTGAACCGGTATAAGTAATCTTGTTTTTGGCTGCTTTCTTGGTCTTGCGTGAAACTTCTTTACGAGATTTTTTTCAACACCATCCACTTTTTGTCACTTCATAAGTGACTTCATCGATACCTTCTTCACCTTCTTCAACACGCGTTTGACCTTTATCCAGTGCTGGGTCTACTTTTCGTTTCTTCTTTTGAAAGCAACTTTTTTTCCTCTACAGTCACTGTTTCTTTGGTTTCTACACCTGTTTTCTTAGTTCCAACTTCGATGATTTCTTCTACTGGTTCTTTTGGTAACTTTCTCGCTTTTTCTTAGTACGAGCTGTTTCTTTACCATCTGTCAGTGTGATATCCCAAGTAATGGTCTTAGTACCTTTTAACACCCGCTTGTTTCACATTGCGAGTACCTTCTGCAAGATCAGCATTGTTTTTCGGTACGAGATGCATAAGGAATCTCTTCTGTTGTAGTGATTTCTTGATGCTCAACTTTTGGTTCCGCTGGTTGTTCTGTCTTACCAGCCAACAAAGCTTCAACCTTGGCTTTCAACTCATTGTAGCGAGCTTCATATGCTACAAAAACCTTTTTTTGACCTTCTGGACTCTTCATTGCCTTCTTTGCGGTAGGAAGGTAGTTAGTAGCTTCCGCCAAACCATCTTCTAATCCAGTTTTGTTGTCTTCATCATTAGGATTAGCTTTATAGTCAGCGATGAAAGCCTCTACATCATCATCAAGCATTCTTTTTGAATTTAAGCGCAATGTTTCGCTCTGCTCCATCTGGAATTTCTTCATCTTCCGCCGGTGTTTCTTCTGCATGCACTGTTGGAATTTGATATAGATCTGGAGCTACATGATACGTTGCTACTCCAAGAGCGTTTAAAGCAAGTATTGAAATCCCTAACTTTAATAATTTTTCTACTCATTCTTTTTCCCTTAATTCATTTAATATATAGTAAGGAAGAGAGGAAATATTTCTACTCTCCTCTTACTATATGATACTAACGTTCAGCTTTACGCTTCCAAACTAGAAGTCCAGCAAGTCCTAGAGCTAGGGCAGCAAGTACTCCAAAGATTGAAGATGCTTCAGAACCTGTATTTGGCAAGTTTTTGCCTGGATCTTTTTGGTGGAACATTCCCAACAGGAGTTGGTTTTGTTGGCTCCTCCGGTTTAGGTGGGAACACCATAACTGTATTGGTAGGTTGTGGATTATGGTTAAAGCTTACTTTAGCTTTATTAGGAACACCAGCAGCTGAATTGTGTAAAATCTGTTCCTTCTTTGAAGTTAGTGTAAAGTACAAGACGTACGGTACTTCCCTTCAAGGCTTCAAGAACATCCTTGTCGCTGATTTCAAAAGTCACAACATTGCTAGTTTCATCGTAAGTAACAGTAGCAATTGCTTCTAAATCTTTACCTACTAATTCACCACGATCATTTGAAGACTTACTCAATTTATCAATAGTCGCTGAAGCTTGGTTTGAGCTTCTTTTAGTTTCTTGATTTCATTTTTCGAGTTTCTCTTGTTGTTGTTTCTTATCAGCTGGTGCCAATTCTGCTTCTTTCTCAGCTGGTGCTTGAAGTTTAGCTAAGTTTTTCTTCAGTCGCTTTCAACTCTGCTTCCAAGCTTACAAGATCTTGACTTGGCTCGCTAGTTGCAGGTTTCTTATCTTCTGTTGCAGAAGAATCAGATGTAGCTGGAGTTGTTTCTTCAGTAGCTGTTGCTGGAGTAGCTGGTGTTGTAGTTTCAGCTGGTTTAGCTGGTCGCTGCCGCCTTTAGCCGCTCCAACTTCGCTTTCAATTCAGCTACTTTAGCTTCCGCGCCTTTGAGTTCTTCCTTCTTACCAGTCTCTGTTGAAGTCTCTTCTGTTGACTTGCCTGTCAAAGCTTTGAGTTCTTTTCTCTGCTTGATCAAGTTGAGCTTGAAGAGTTGCTTTGATCTTGTCAAACTGAGCATTTTTCAACTTTAAGAGCGATACGGTCTTTGTTGACTTTCAAGACTGAATTGATTTCATCCGTGATTGTAAAACTAGTCAAGTCTGTCTTGATAAGACGACCATATTGATCCTTCTTAGCATTTCCGTTTTCATCTACAGGATCTGTTGGAACCGGTGTAGTAATATCGAATCGGAAGGTATCTAAAGCGTTTGGCAAGTGGTATTCTTTATCAGGTTTAGATCCATCTTCTGGTCCAACAGACTTAGCTGGTTCACCTGGTGTTGGATCAGTTGGTTTTTCTGGGTCACGTGGTTTCACCGTTACCGGTTTTGATTCCTTGCTGCCAGATTGACCATTGGCATCCTTGAAGTTAACACTTGCTTTGTTTGGTACCAATTGATCCTTATAAGGAGTCAAATCGCTATGCGCTTTGAGTTTAGCTGGGATGTACAATTGAATCTCTTTGAAGCCTTTTAGTCGAGCGAAATCTTTCACTTTTACAGTGACAGTGTTTCCTTCAACACTTGTTTCAAGAGCTCCATTTGCATCACGACCGTCCACATAGGCTACTGGTGTATCAGCGATTGCCAAAACAGATTCAAGTGTATCTGTTACGGTGAACTCTTTGTACTTATCAATATCTTTTGGTAAAGCTGTATTGACATTGTACATGTAAGGTGCATCGTATTCGACATCCAAGTGGTCCAAGGTACGGTTGATTTTCTTCGTAATTTCTGGTTCTGGTTCTTTTGGAACGATAACCGGAACTTTATTCGAATCTTTGTGTAGCCCTGGTCTATTTGGAATGTTTGCATCATAAGAAGCCGTATTTGGAACAGTGAATCCACGATCTGTTAGATATGGAGTCAAATCAGCTCCCGCTTTAATCTTAGCAGTGAAGCTCAATTCAACTGCTTGACCGCCATTGGCTTTCACTTGTTCTTCTGTAAGGGTCAAGGTAATGGTTTGACCTTCTACCTTGATTTGACTGGCATCAAGAGCTTGACCATTCAAGATTGCACTTGCTGAACCTGCATAATAAAGAACAGACTCAAGTGTATCACTTACACTGAAGGATGATACATCTGTTGGGACACTTGTTTTTCACGTTGTATGTGAAAAATTTGGTCACGATCAGCAAGCGTTTCCTCAGCCTTAGTATTGACATCTTTCTTGATCTCTGGTTCATCTGGTGTCGGTGGCGTTACTGGGACTTCATTGGAGTCTTTCGTAAAGCCTGGTTTATTTGGAAGATCTACCTTGTAAGTCGCCTTATTCGGAATCCGTATACGACCGTCTTCCTTCACATGTGCAGACAAGTTCGCACCAGCTTTGATCTTGGCGTCGAATGTTAATTCAACGACTTGACCGCCATTGGCTTTCACTTGGTCTTCTGTAAGCGTCAAGGTAATCGTTTGACCTTCTACCTTGATTTGGCTAGCATCAAGAGCTTGACCATTCAATTTAGCACTTGAAGTTCCTGCGAATTCAAGAACGTCCACTAGGGTATCTAGTGACTGAGAAGGCTGTCGCATCTTGAGCTACACTTGTTTTCACGTTGTAAGTGAAGACTTGGTCGCGTTTGTCAAGAGTTTCAGATTCTTTGCCGTTCACATCTTTCTTGATCTCTGGTTCTTCTGGTGTTGGTGGCGTTACTGGAACTTCGTTAGAGTCTTTCGTAAAGCCTGGTTTGTTTGGTAGATCTGCCTTGTAAGTCGCCTTTGTTAGGAACTTTCTACAGTCTTATCTTCTGATAGGTAAGCAGACAAGTTCGCGCCGGCTTTGATCTTCGCGTCGAATGTTAATTCAACTGCTTGACCGCCATTGGCTTTCACTTGTTCTTCTGTAAGAGTCAAGGTAATCGTTTGTCCTTCTACCTTGATTTGACTGGCATCAAGAGCTTGACCATTCAATTTAGCACTTGAAGTTCCTGCGAATTCAAGAACGTCCACTAGGGTATCCGTTACCGCAAAGGCTGTCGCATCTTGCGCTACACTTGTTTTCACGTTGTAAGTGAAGACTTGGTCGCGTTTGTCAAGAGTTTCAGATTCTTTGCCGTTCACATCTTTCTTGATCTCTGGCTCTGCTGGTGTTGGTGGCGTTACTGGAACTTCGTTAGAGTCTTTCGTAAAAGCCTGGTTTGTTTGGTAGATCTGCCTTGTGTCGCCTTGTTAGGAACTTTCACAGTCTTATCTTCTGATAGGTAAGCAGACAAGTTCGCGCCAGCTTTGATCTTCGCGTCGAATGTTAATTCAACTGCTTGACCGCCATTGGCTTTCACTTGTTCTTCTGTAAGCGTCAAGGTAATGGTTTGACCTTCTACCTTGATTTGGCTAGCATCAAGAGCTTGACCATTCAATTTAGCACTTGAAGTTCCTGCGAATTCAAGAACGTCCACTAGGGTATCTGTGACTGAGAAGGCTGTCGCATCTTGAGCTACACTTGTTTTCACGTTGTAAGTGAAGACTTGGTCGCGTTTGTCAAGAGTTTCAGATTCTTTGCCGTTCACATCTTTCTTGATCTCTGGCTCTGCTGGTGTTGGTGGCGTTACTGGAACTTCGTTAGAGTCTTTCGTAAAGCCTGGTTTGTTTGGTAGATCTGCCTTGTAAGCTGCCTTGTTAGGAACTTTCACAGTCTTATCTTCTGATAGGTAAGCAGACAAGTTCGCGCCAGCTTTGATCTTCGCGTCGAATGTTAATTCAACTGCTTGACCGCCATTGGCTTTCACTTGTTCTTCTGTAAGCGTCAAGGTAATGGTTTGACCTTCTACCTTGATTTGGCTAGCATCAAGAGCTTGACCATTCAATTTAGCACTTGAAGTTCCTGCGAATTCAAGAACGTCCACTAGGGTATCTGTGACTGAGAAGGCTGTCGCATCTTGAGCTACACTTGTTTTCACGTTGTAAGTGAAGACTTGGTCGCGTTTGTCAAGAGTTTCAGATTCTTTGCCGTTCACATCTTTCTTGATCTCTGGCTCTGCTGGTGTTGGTGGCGTTACTGGAACTTCGTTAGAGTCTTTCGTAAAGCCTGGTTTTGTTTGGTAGATCTGCCTTGTAGTCGCCTTTGTTAGGAACTTTCTCAGTCTTATCTTCTGATAGGTAAGCAGACAAGTTCGCACCGGCTTTTGATCTTCGCGTCGAATGTTAATTCAACTGCTTGACCGCCATTGGCTTTCACTTGTTCCTCTGTAAGCGTCAAGGTAATCGTTTGTCCTTCTACCTTGATTTGACTGGCATCAAGAGCTTGACCATTCAATTTAGCACTTGAAGTTCCTGCGAATTCAAGAACGTCCACTAGGGTATCCGTTACCGCAAAGGCTGTCGCATCTTGCGCTACACTTGTTTTCACATTATAGGTGAAGACTTCATCACGTTTCATGAGGGTTTCTTCTGCCTTGCCGTTCACATCTTTCTTGATTTCTGGCTCTTCTGGTGTTGGTGGCGTTACTGGAACTTCATTAGAGTCTTTCGTAAAGCCTGGTTTGTTTGGAAGATCTGCCTTGTAAGCTGCCTTGTTAGGAACTTTCACAGTCTTATCTTCTGATAGGTAAGCAGACAAGTTCGCGCCGGCTTTGATCTTCGCGTCGAATGTTAATTCAACGGCTTGACCGCCATTGGCTTTCACTTGGTCTTCTGTAAGCGTCAAGGTAATGGTTTGACCTTCTACCTTGATTTGGCTAGCATCAAGAGCTTGACCATTCAATTTAGCACTTGAAGTTCCCTGCGAATTCAAGAACGTCCACTAGGGTATCTCAGACTGAGAAGGCTGTCGCATCTTGCGCTACACTTGTTTTCACGTTGTATGTGAAGACTTGGTCGCGTTTGTCAAGAGTTTCAGATTCTTTGCCGTTCACATCTTTCTTGATTTCTGGCTCTTCTGGAGTTGGTGGCGTTACTGGGACTTCGTTAGAGTCCTTGTGATATTTCGGATTGTGATCAATATCATAAGAAGCCTTATTCGGAATCTCTGTCTTACCATCTTTATTCACATAAGCTGATAAGTTGGCATTATCTCTAATCTTAGCCTTGAAATTCACTTCAATGGACTTACCTGCATCTGCTTTGACAGAAGCTTCTGTAAAGGCAACTTTGATGACTTGACCAGAAAGTGTCACTGTCGCCTTCGATCCTGCATCCTCACCATCAAGTTTAACAGTGGCTGAAGCATTCTCACCAACAAATTCTAGAACTTCTTTCAACTCGTCTGTCATCTCAAACACAGTTGCGCTGGCAGGCATTGTTGTTTTCAAAGTATAAGTAAACTCTTCATTACGTTTTGCAAGATCATAACGTTCTGCTCCGTTTACTTCCTTCTTAAGCTCTGGAGTAGTGGTTGGTGGTGGTGTAACGGTAACTGGTTTTGATTCTTTCTTAGAATCAGGATTATCATTAATGATGTAGCTAGCAGTATTTGGTACTACCGGCTTGTCTTTTTGATTCATTTGGATAAGTCGCTAAGAGTGCATCAAAGGTAATGCCTTCCTTCACCTTTGGCCTTAAAATGAAACTTGTACAGCTTTACCAGCATATTGTTTCACTTGCTCTTTTACCAAATGTGACCGTCAAACGTTGACCTTCTGTTGTTACAGTGAGGTCTTGAACAGCTTGCCATCAACAGTGACCGTTGCTTCTCCTTCAAATGCCAATTCTTTGACGATATCATCTGAAATGGTGAAGCTATCTGCCACATGTGGAACCGTTGAGTCAATCGTATACGTAAAGATTTCTGATAACTTACCAAGATCTGCGTGTTCCTGACCATTCACCTTCTTCGTGATTGGTGGTGGTGTAACAGTGACCGGCTTGGTTTCTTTCTCACCTTGTTGGTCATTCTTGTTGGTGTAAGTAATCTTAGCTTTGTTCTCAATAGATGGAACAGTTGAGCCTTTCTTCACTTTGGCATGAATCACGAGCTCTACCTCTTGGTTACCGTAGTCACCCGCATTCGCAAAATCTTTCATCGTTGCAGTCACGGTTTGACCTTGAACTGTTACATCGAAGAATTTCGCTGCCGCTCCCTTGATTTCAGCTTGACCTGGAGTCAAGTTCTCATCCAAGGTATCCGTTACAACGAAGGACTTGTACGTTGTAATATCATTTGGCAATTTCGCTTTGATATTATAAGTAAAGTCGGTTTCCGCACCGATTGTTGCCTCTGTCAGTGTTTCGTTGATTTTCTTATCAACACCTGGTTCTGATGGAGGGGTTACGGTGACAGGTTTCGTTTCTTTTTCTCCGCTATGATCGTTCTTATCTGTGAAGCTAAACTTCGCAGTATTTGGAATGTTGATACGAGTCACTCCATCATTGATCTTAGCCGGAATAATCAATTCCACTTCTTGACCAGCAAGGTCTGTAGCGTTCGCAAAGTCCTTCATCGTTGCAGTTACGGTTTGACCCTCAACTGTTACATCGAAGAAGGCTGCACGCTCCTTTGATAACTGGTTTGCTTGAAGTTTCATTGATAACTGACAAATCTCCTTCAAGTGTATCTGTAATCACAAATTTCTTGTAATCTGTAATATCTGTTGGAAGTTTTGTCTTAATGTTGTAGTTATACGCTTGACCTGTCGCGATATCTAAGTGATCAAGAGTTTCATTGATCTTCTTCGTTACAGGAGGTGGCGTTACGGTGACAGGTTTCGATTCAACTTCTTTCTCTACATTATTCTCATTTGTAAAGGAAATAGAAGCCTTATTTTCAATGGTTGTGCCTGTCACACCATTTTTAACTTTTGCAGGAATGACTAGTTCAACAGTTGAGTATTTTGCAAGTTCACCAAACTGACCATCCTTCACCGTTGCCGTAATCTCTTGGCCATTGGTGTGGATATCAAAGAGGGCCGCTGCAGAACCTTTAATACTTACGTCTCCTGCAAGTTCCAAATTAGCATCCAGTGTATCACGAATCACAAATTTCTTGTAATTAGCAACATCACTTGGTACTGCTGTTGTAATGTTGTAGTTGTATGGTTGCCCATCAAACGTTTGGAAGCTATCCAAGTTTTCATTGATTTTCTTATCAATCGTTGGTTCTTTTGGTTTTGGTGGGGTAACCGTTACTTCGTTAGAGGTTTGTTTCACATCGTTCAAGATCACATCCGCTGTATTTGGTACTTTTTACTTGACCATCTTTCTTGTATTTAGAAAGATCAGCACCTTTACGGATTTTCGCCTTAAAAGGTTAATTCTACATATTGAATGTCTTTCACCTTACGGCGATTCACTTTTACGAGTGATTTTTTTCAAGATTAGTTTTTGTCTAGTGTCAACGAAACGGTTTTGACCTGAAACAGTTGTCGCACCTTTCAAATCAGCGTTATCTTTTCCACCGAGTTTTACATTCAAACTATCTGCTTGAACTTCTAACTCTGGAACAACTGTATCTGTCAGCGTAAAGTTGTCCGCAATACCTGGCCATGGAGCAGTTACCTTGTACTCAAAGAGTTCCTCTTCTGCCTTCAAATCTTCATGTTCTTTTGTCATTAACCTTCTTCGTAATCTCTGTTACTACTGGCGGTTTCACGTAAACTGGATTTGAACGGCGAATGGTACTTGGTTTGGTATCTGTCTTGGCATGCGCATCTTGGTTTGGTTGATTGTCATCACCATTCCACATGATGTTCCCTTGGTTTAGGAGACCAAATCCATTACTTTCCTGAAGGAGAGCCATGAATTCTTTACTTGATTGATTATTGCGGTATTGTTCTTTCAAACGAACCTTAATGGTCATTTGAGCTTTCTTCAATACCAAGTAATTATAGTTGGATCCTTTAGCAGGAACATCCGCAACCACGACACTTTGAGGGTTGCCTTCTGAATCATCTTGACTAACTACACGAGTGGTCCATTTTTCTCCATTTGGTCCAGTAGCTGAACTTTCAACCACTTCCAAAACGGTAGTCAAGTGGGTCTGTCAACATGACGTTCTTTTTCAAATTCGTAGGCTACGTTATTGAAGTTGTAATCAAGAGTATAGGTGAACTCCTCTGCCTTGTCTGACAATTGTGCAGAATAGGCTTTTTCTTTGTCAAACCAAGCGGGTCATCAATTTCTCCCAAGTCATTACTCTTATCTGCGTCGGTAATTTTCTTAGTGACACTTGGGTAACAGTACTCGAGTTTTTTTGAACTTCAACTTTTTCATTACGTCCACCGATTTTTGAGTTGAAAAATTCACCTGTCTTGAAGACACCCGTCAATTCAGGAACTGTAACTTCTTCGTTTACAGGTTTATAATCAGCTGGCGGATCAACTTCATCCTCTTCATTCGTTTCAGGAGCACGAGCTTCCTTACTCAAATCATAGTCGAAATTGTTATTACCTGGATTGAAGACACTATCGGGTACATAGATTGTGACATTGTCACCTTCTTTGATTGATTCGACCACGAATTTGTTTTGATGGATCTGTGACTTTTTCAACAACAGTCTTGTCATTGATTCGAACAGCATCCACCTTATATCCAGGTGTAACAGTGAACTCACCTTTGATGTCTTCCTTGATCAACGCTGCAGCTACAGATTCTAAAATCTTTTGTGAGAACACATCAATGTTATTCTGTTCATTAACATAGAAGGAAACGTTCTTTCCGTTCACAACCTTATCTGGTGAAGCCATCGATTGAAGTGCGTCGTGGAAGATGGCTTGCACTGAACGGTTGTCCCCAATATTAATAGTGTTACCGAAACCATTTAGATAAGCTGGACCATATTGATAATATGGTTCAGTGAAATTATCAACACGTTCCCAGAAACCTACAACCACAGAACCTTCTGAACCAACCGCTGCTTTCAGCTGATCACCAGCATCTCTCAACTCATTGGCACGACCAGTAATATCTTGAGCCGCTTCTGGATAGCTATTTACTCCCCAAGCACGTTGAATAGCATCTGTTCTTGTCCAGCTCTTGTCCATAACCACTGTGTTAGTCCCTGGCAGACGGTAACCGTTGGCTACCCCATCCGTTACCAGGAGGAAGACCGTCTTCCGACCGTTTTCCATATTGCCTTTGACACGGTTGTACTGAGCGATTGTATCATCAATCGCAGGAACAGTTGGGGTCCCACCATCAACAGCAATATTATCAATGAAGCTATGAACTTTATTTTGATCGCTTGTTAAGCCACTATTGCCATAGGTGTAGTTTTTTCCAGTCGAATTCGCATCAGTATATACGTTCGCAGGGTTACCACTAAAATCATTGTTTTCAAAGTAACGCACCTGATCCAAACCTTGGTAAGAAGCAACGAAGACCCGGTCAGTTGTTCGAGGGTCGTCAGTCTTAACGAGATAAGGATTTGTCTCATCGTATTGTTCTGGGCTAACATAAGTCGTCAACCGTTTAAGAGCACGTTTGACACTTGGAATCGTTTCTCGGAATGATCCACTGGCATCCTGCAGGATAACCAAGTCAATTGGTTTACGCGGAACTGTCCATTCCGTCTTTTCTGATTTCTTTATCTTACGATAACATCCATTCTGGATAATTTCCGTATTATCTCCTACTCGAATTACCTCAGTTTCATCAGCCGCACCACGACCGAAACGTAAACTAGCTAATCCTAATGGCACAGAGAGAAACAGAATCGTAAACAGAATGGAGACCTTTTTAATGAAATCTCTCATAATTTCTCTGAAATCCTATTGCGATTTCTTCTTCCTCCTTTTTTCCGAAATGAATGTATGTTAGTTTAGCAGTTCTTGTAACTCTTTCGAGAAATTTTCAGCAGTGGTATGATTTACTAATACATTCTTTACCTGTTGCTGTTTTGTCACAAGATACATACTTGGTATGGTTTGAACCTGTAAAAGATCGGCTGCAGACTGATCTTCGTCATAATAATACGGGAAAGTATATCCTTTTTCTTTGATATACTGATCAGCAGTTTCCTTTGTCTCTTTTCCTGGTTCGTTCATATTCAAAAGAACAAAATGAATTTGATCTCCATACCTTTCATACATCTGCTGAACAATGGGTAGTTGTTTCTGGCAATGCGGACACCAACTAGCCCATTCGACAACTAATATAGGTTTATCATACAGTTCCGAGATAGCAATCAATTTTCCATCTTGAGAGGTCATTTTAAATTCTGGAAGTTGTTGACCTTTTAAACTCAAAGCTGAATTGTTCTCATCACTTGAAGTCGATTGCGAAACTGAAGACGTTCCTATATCTCCATCCTTAGTGGGTCTAGTGAAATAAATTAAACCCACCGCTAAAGCTATGATGACTCCTACTGCTAAAAATGGAAGCCACCACTTGTCTTTTTTTCATAATATCTCCTTTCTATTAAGATATGAAAGCGAGTTAGGTACTTTCAAATTCTGGACATAAGCCCACTCTAACCCAAATACCATTTTATCATTTTGAAATCTTTATTTCAATAAAATTTATCGTAATTTTTTTCCTATTAATTGCTAAGAAAAATTAAGAAAAAAATAAAATTTATAATAAGTTAACTTAAATGTGGTGGTTTCAGCACTAATATTTCTAGATTTTTACCAACATCAGATTAGAATCATCATTATTCTGTCTATAATAAATTAGCCATACAACTTTTTTTATACAGGGCAACTTAAAAGCAGTTCACATCTGAACTGCTTTTTTGCTATTCTGTCTCTTCCTTCTTTTCTTCAACCTTAACTAGAGCTGGTTCATAAGCTCGTATGATTTGAGCGACAACTGGATGACGAACCACATCCTTGGCTGAAAAATGAACAAAGTCAATTTGGTGAATGTTCTTGAGCTTTTCTTGGGCATCAATCAAACCGGACTTGACATTACGCGGTAGGTCAATCTGGCTGATATCTCCATTGACAATCATCTTAGAATTAAAGCCTAAACGCGTCAAGAACATCTTCATCTGCATGATGGTCGTATTTTGTGCCTCATCGAGAATGACAAAAGCATCGTCCAAGGTCCGCCCACGCATGTAAGCAAGGGGCGCGATTTCGATAATCTCACGCTCCATAAGACGAGTCGTTTGGTCTTTGCCAAGAATCTGATACAAGGCATCATAAACTGGTCGAAGATAAGGATCCACCTTCTCCTTGAGATCACCCGGAAGAAATCCTAGACTCTCTCCTGCTTCAACGGCTGGACGAGTTAGGATAATTCGCTTGACCTGCCCACGTTTAAGGGCCGTCACCGCCAAGGTCACTGCAAGAAAGGTCTTTCCTGTCCCTGCAGGCCCAATTCCAAAAGTCACATCATGCTGTTTGACACTGTCCACATAAAGTTTTTGACCCAAGGTTTTGACACGAATCGGTTTCCCAGTATTGTCCTTGATAATTTCTTCTTCGTAAAGGGCGACAAACTTGTCGATTTCATCGTTTTTGACCATGCTAATCGCAGTCACCACATCTGGCGTCCCAACTGTCATCCCCCGATTCACCAAGACCATCAAAGCCTGGATAACCTGACGGGCTTCCTCACAGGCAGACTCTTCTCCGATAACCTGCACAATCTCCGTACGAGCATGAATCACCACATCGAGCTCTTCTTCCATCAAACGAAGATGGCGCTCATTGGAACCAAAAAGATGGAACAAGTCATCTGGGTGACTTAGTTGAATGTCTATTGAATGTTCCTTCAAATAAAGAACCTCTCTAATCCGTTTATTTCTTTTTATTATAGCAAAGAGAACAATAAAATACTAGCCTCATCTCATTGTCTCTAGTGTTCTAAGTATTCTTGCCAGATGGCGTCAAAATCTCCTAGGTTAAAAGAGAAACTGGCATGCTCCTCCAAGAAGCGACTCACCTCATCAAAATCATCCGTGTGTTTTGGGAAGGCTGACTCCTCAAAAGCGAGGTCTGCTAAAATGGCTTTGGGGCTATTACTTTTAGGATTGCGCTCAGTCATGAGCCAAGTGTAAAATGATTTTCTCAATTCTTTCTCCTATCAAGATTTTTTTGATGACACTTTTCTGATTCTTGAAAATTACTGGACTTAGCCTCTGAAACGTAGTGGTTTATAAAATCTGTTTTCGCATCTGTATAGGCGTCTCGATTGTGTTCAAATTTTTTCCACAAACTTAGTTTTAATTCCTGATACGCTTGGGCAATATCTGGATGCTGGCAGAGGTAATCTCTAAAATAAATCTCGTCATGATCTCCCGTCATTCGCAAATGTAAATGAAACTTTCTCAGCAAATCCCTGCTCTGTATATCCTTTATTTAGCGAAATCCTGTTAGGACTCTCCGACATCACTAGCCACCCATTCTTCACCAATAAATCCCTAACTCTTGCTAAATCCTCTATTCTACCTACTTCTAGCAGAATATCAACGATATTTTTAGCCCAAATATTAGGGATAGCAGTCCTGCTGATATGTTCTATTCTTTGAATAACATTTGCACACAATATTTTTTTCAGATTTGCTTTTTCCAATTCATACCAGTCTTTCCACTCTGACTTGTGCTCCACTAAAAAAATCGGAAAAAGTTGCCAGAGTTACTCTAAACTCATTTCTTCAAGTTTCTTTTTCATGTCTATAAGACCTAAATCAACTCTGTCCCAAACTGGTCCTGCTTGATTTTGCCAGCCTTCATCAAGCCTCCGAGTGCTTTCTTGAACTGACCTTTAGAAATTCCAAAGGTTGCCTTGATATCCTCAGGAGACGACTTATCATTTAAGGTCATGAAACCGCCATTGCTTTCCAAGTAGGTCAAAATCATCTGGGCATCATTTTCCAACATTTCAAAAGAACGTGGTTTGAGGGAGAGGTTCAAGGTACGATCCACCTCACGGAAACCGATGACACGCGCATCTAGCACTTGCCCCAAACGTGGCTCTGCGTAGCGCTCACTTGGGTGAATGAAACCAAGCATGTTATTCTCTGGCAGATAGACAAAGGTCCCTGATAGCTTGAGGCGGTAAACAATAGCTGGCCAGTTTTGGTTCTGCATGTTGTTGTAGGCAGGACGCGCCAAACGTTGGAAGTCTTCCTGATACGCCAAGAGTCCCCAGATTCGGTCTTTCTTGTCCACTTCAAGACGGATGTAGAGTTTGTCGCCCTTCTTAGGCCAGAGTTCCTTGAGTTCAGGGAGGATATCAAGTGACACAACGATTTCCTTGTCAGGTAGACCTGTATCCACAAAGACACCCAAGTCTTTACGAACTTCTGTTACGGTTCCCCAACCAAATTGGTCCTGAGTGGCAGTCACTTCTAGAGTGGTCAAGCGGAGTTTTTGCTTCATATCTGTATAGGCAAAACCTTTGACCGTATCCCCTACCGTGTGTTGACCTTCTTCCTTGGCAAGTGCATAGGTTTGACCATCCTTTTGCACAAAGTAAAAACGGTCATTTTCATCGATGATAAGTCCAACGATAAAACTTGCAAGATTTGTATTCATAGTTCCTTCTTTCGAATAAAACTCAGCCAGCAATGCCAACTGAGTTTTTCTGTTTATTTTTAGACTTCCAAAAGTTCTTTTTCTTTATTGGCAGTCATGTCATCGATGTGATTCACAGCATCGTCTGTTACTTTTTGAATATCTTTTTCAAGAGTCTTCAATTCGTCTTCAGTGATTTCTTTTGCTTTTTCTTGCTTTTTAGCTTCGTCCATAGCATCGGGACGGATGTTACGGACAGCCACTTTAGCATTCTCACCGACCTTCTTCACTTCTTTAGCAAGGTCACGACGAGTTTCTTCTGTAAGAGCAGGGATAACCAAGCGAATCACAGAACCGTCGTTAGCTGGTGTAATACCAAGATCAGAAGCGTTCAAGGCACGTTCGATGTCTTTCAATGAAGACTTGTCAAATGGTGTTACCAACAAAACACGCGCTTCTGGAATGGTAATTGAAGCGATTTGGTTAAGAGGAGTTTCGACTCCATAGTATTCTACATGGATACGGTCTAGCAAGCTTGCGTTGGCACGACCGGCACGGATACCACCAAATTCACGAGCAAGTGATTGGTGAGACTGGGTCATTCTCTCTTTAGCTTTTTCTATAATTGCATTAGCCATAATTTTTCTTATTCCTTTTCTTCGATATTATTTGAAACTGTTGTTCCGATATTTTCACCAAATACGACACGTTTGATGTTGCCTGGTTGGTTCATGTTGAAGACAACCAAGTCAATGTCGTTATCCATTGAGAGGGTTGAAGCTGTTGAGTCCATGATACGAAGACCTTTGTTGATAACGTCACGGTGGGTCAATTCTTCAAACTTAACAGCTGTCTTGTCTTTCTTAGGATCGGCATTGTAAACACCATCTACGCCATTTTTAGCCATAAGGATGGCATCCGCTTCGATTTCAGCCGCACGAAGGGCCGCTGTTGTATCTGTTGAGAAGTAAGGTGAACCAATTCCAGCACCAAAGATAACGATACGGCCTTTTTCAAGGTGGCGAAGGGCACGTCCACGTACGTAAGGTTCTGCCACTTGTTGCATAGCAATGGCTGTTTGTACACGCGTATCGACACCAACTTGTTGCAATGAATCTGCCATCACAAGAGCATTCATCACGGTCCCAAGCATTCCAGTGTAATCAGCCTGAACGCGGTCCATGCCAGCTTCTGCAGCAGGTTCTCCGCGCCAGAGATTTCCTCCACCAATAACAAGGGCAATTTCGATACCTAAGCTATGAACTTCTTGAATCTCTTTTGCGATTGTTTGAACTGTTTGGATATCAATCCCTACGCCACGTTCACCGGCAAGGGCTTCACCTGATAACTTGATTAAAATACGTTTATACTTGGGATTCGCCATTTTTACTCTCCTTTTTTTATCCTACCTATTTTATCACAATTTCTAAGATTTTTATAGTATCATGAGCAATTCTTTCAAAAAAATTAAACCGTTAAAAATTCCTCTAAGTCGGTAAGAGCACGCTCTGCAATTTTTTCATAACGAGCCTTCTTATCACGGATACGCTCGCCTTCCAACTCCTTGATAATGCCAAAGTTGACATTCATTGGTTGGAAATGTTTGCTGTCCGCATGAGTGATGTAATGAGCTAGACTTCCAATCGCTGTGGTCTCTGGGAAGATAGCTTCACTTTCACCCTTGAAGAGTCGAGCCGCGTTAATACCTGCAACCAAGCCTGAGGCTGCTGACTCAACATAGCCTTCCACACCCGTCATTTGACCAGCAAAGAAGAGATTGGGTTGTTTCTTAGAACGATAGGTTTGCTCGAGAAGATTTGGTGAATCCATGTAAGAATTGCGGTGCATGACCCCATAACGGACAAACTCAGCGTTTTCAAGACCTGGAATCATTTGGAAAACACGCTTTTGCTCTCCCCATTTGAGGTGGGTTTGGAAACCAACGATATTGTAGAGGCTACCAGCCGCATTGTCCTGACGAAGTTGAACAACTGCATAAGGGGTTTTAAATTCGCCATCACGAGGTCCTGTGTAGTCGTCTGGATACTCCAAACCGACTGGCTTCATCGGACCATAAAGCATGGTTTTAATGCCACGCTTGGCCATGACTTCGATAGGCATACATCCTTCAAAAGTACTTTTCTTTTTCAAAGGAATTGAGCGGTGCTTCTTCCGCATTGACCAAGGCTTCATGGAAATCCATAAATTCTTGCTTGGTCATTGGAGCATTGAGGTAGGCCGCCTCTCCCTTGTCATAACGAGACTTGAGATAGACCTTGCTCATATCGATAGTATTGACATCGATAATAGGCGCCGCCGCGTCATAGAAATAGAATCCATCGCCGTCATTAAGGGCATGAATCTTCTCAGCTAGAGCATCGCTGGTCAAAGGACCAGTAGCGACAACTGTAATAACATCAGTCGGCAATTCTGTAATTTCATCACGCACTACTTCGATCAAGGGGTGGTTGGACACTTTCTCAGTCACCATCTGGGAAAATCCATCTCGGTCCACCGCAAGGGCACCGCCTGCAGGAACACGTGTAGCCTCAGCAGACTCCAAGATGACAGAACCCAAGCGGCGCATTTCTTCCTTGAGGAGTCCAACGGCATTTGTCAAAGCATCCCCACGTAAGGAATTGGAACAAACCAACTCAGCAAAATTGTCTGTTTTGTGCTGGGGTGTTGACTTGATCCCACGCATTTCATAGAGTTTAACTGGAATACCACGTTCTGCGATTTGGTAAGCTGCTTCAGAACCTGCCAAACCTGCTCCGATAACATTGATATAAGATTGAGACACGACACTAATACCTCTTTGGGTGGAACCTAAGTTCATATCAAAACAAGTTACTAGACTATTTGACACCCACAAATCTTTCTAATTTTTCTTCTACTAGTATAACAAAAAAAGGGAAGAAGGCAAACTTCCCTGTTTAGTCATTTTCTTGATTTTCTTCCCATTCGTGATAGGCGCTGTAGAGTTGGCTTTTATTCCACTGGTAGAGTTTCGCAACTTCCTTAATGGCTTGATTTTTCTTCATGCCTTGTTGGATGCGTGCTTGGATATCTGAAAACAAGTCCTCCTCGTCCTTTTCCTCCACATCCTGACTGGCACCTTCAACGATGAGAAGGCATTCACCCTTGAGTGGCGTTTCAGCAATACTTTCTAGTAGCTCTGAAATCTTTCCTCGTTGGTATTCTTCATAGATTTTGGTCAATTCCCTGACCAAGACTACCGAGCAGTCACCGTAAACTACTAGCATATTTTTCTAACGTATCCGCTACACGGTGGGGTGATTCATAGAAAAATCTGAGTTTCTGGATAGGCTTTTTTCGGCTTGAAAAATTGCTTTTGCTGGCCTGATTTTCTCGGTAAGAAACCGTAAAAGATATGTGGCTGTGGTGCTAAACCGCTGGCAATCAAGGCAGAAATCCCTGCAGAAGCACCTGGAACGGTAACAACTGCGATTTCTTCCTCAATAGTCGCCTTGACCAAATCATGACCAGGGTCCGAGATACTAGGCAGACCCGCATCAGAAACCTGAGCAATACTTTTGTCCTGCTTTTCAAGAAACCAATCAAATCAGGAATTTTTTTCCCTTGGCATTGTGCTCGTGAAAAACTGATCTGCTTGGTGGAAATATCAAAATGCTTGAGTAAAAGCCCCGTATTGCGCGTGTCCTCAGCTGCAATCCAAGCCACTTCTTTCAGAGTTTGGATGGCACGAAAGGTCATGTCGTCTAGATTGCCAATCGGCGTTGCTACTAGGTAAAAGCTTGCCATAGGGAGATTGTCCCTTAAAAACTTTTTTTGAATCTGCATGCTTACTCCCTGTATAACAACTCGTCACAGAACATACATTCTTCGTCCTGCTCTCGGCGTTGGCCGTAAAAATCATTACATACGTGAAATCCGTCTTTATAGATTCGACGGACGCTTTCACGAACATGCTTAGCCTTGACGGGTGTATCTGCTTCCACCTCGCCCAAGCGTTCGCGCAACTTACTATTTTCCAAGCGAAGAGCTGTATTTTCCTCTACCAGGCTCTTGAGATTTTTCTTAATGGCTTCCACATCGGCCAAGGTCACCAATAACTGTTGGGAAAAATCGTCTAGTGCATCAAATAATTCTTTTTTGTCCATAAACCAGCCCTTTCCTTTCTATATCGTTCATTTTTAATACTCAATGAAAATCAAAGAGCAAACTAGGAAACTAGTCGCAGGCTGTACTTGAGTACGGCAAGGCGACGTTGACGTGGTTTGAATTTGATTTTCGAAGAGTATGAGTTTATATTTCTTTCAAGACCAGATATTCCATAGCATTTTGAAAGCTGACATTAGCCTGCCACATTTTTCTAGCTTCTAGCAAATCTTGTAGAATCTGTCGAATCCTTGCTTGCAAGAGATCCTGCCCACAGAGGACTTCGAGGATTCGCAAGACCTGTTCTTGTTTTTTTCCTTGTCATCTGCCAAGCTGGCTAATTTAGCAACTTGCAGATAACTTTCTTTTTCTTAGCTAATAACCAGGTCAGCAGGCGTTCACTCTCTTCCACCAAGGTCCAAAAACTTGCCTGATTTGCCAGTTTTTCTGCTTCAGCATGTGATTGACAAAACTGGGCTAAAAGAGTCGCTTTTTTCTTGACAAGCCCCATTTGTTCTAGGAGCAAGATGAGTTTTTCTTCTTGCTTTTTAAAGTTGAAAATCTGGGTCCGACTACGGATAGTCGGCAACACCTTTTCCTCATCACTAGTTAAGAAGAAAATGTAAACTTCACTCTGGGGTTCTTCGATGACCTTGAGCAGAGAATTGGGTCGCGTTGGGATGCATTTTTTTCCGCCTGCTCGATGATAAAGACCTGTTGCTGGCTTTCAATCCCTGCTTGAGAAAACTGGCCTACCAATTCCCGAACCCGTTCTGTCTTGATGACCTGATTGACTGGCTTGATTAAAGTAACATCGGGAAATTCTTCCTGTTCAATCAGCTTACAGTTTCGGCATTTCTCACATGGTAACACACCTACTTTATCTGTACAAAAGAGGCTCTTAGCCAAAAACTGCGCCATTTCCAAGCTTCCAAAGAAACCTGAAAAGAGATAGGCGTGATTGAGCTGGTCTTGTTCTAGGATACGGACAAAACGGTCAAACTGGTCTGGCTGCCAAGCCTTTAGTTGATCTTGTTTCATTTATCCAAGCCCATTCTGTCAAATAAGACAGCCTTGGTCGTTTCCACAACTTGCTCCAAAGGAAGACTCGCATCAATCTTGACAATGCGATTCCCTTCTTTCTCCAAAAGAGAAAGGTAACCTTGACGAACTTTTTTGTGCAAGTCCAAGCCTTCCAAGTCCAAACGATTGACCTCGCGATCACTATTGGCAGCAATGCGAGCTAGCCCTTCTTCCACCTCAATGTCAAAATAGAGTGTCAAGTCGGGTTTGAGGCCATCTGTTGCAAAGTGATTGAGCCAAGCAATGGCATCAATATCCAAGCCACGACCAAATCCTTGATAAGCAACGGAACTATCGATGAAGCGGTCCATAATGACCAACTTGCCAGCTTCAAGGGCTGGGAGAACTTTTTCCACCAAGTGCTGTCTGCGACTAGCGATATAAAGAAGAAGCTCTGTTTTAGGATCCATCTGAGTATGACTTGGGTCCAAAATCACTTGACGAATCTTCTCACCAATCAAGACTCCACCTGGCTCACGGGTCGTCAGCACTTCTACTCCTTTTTCCTTTAAAATTGGGAGCAGAGTCTCTAAAACACTGGTCTTTCCTGCTCCCTCTGGTCCCTCAAGAGAGACTAAAAATCCTTTTTGACATGTCTAACTCATTTCTTTTTCTACCTTCTATTCTATCAAAAAAATAGGTTTTTGTGACAATCTTTTTGTGTCTTCTCCATTCAATCGACCATAAAAAGAGGCTGGGAGTCATCCAACCTCTTATTTACCTAATTCTTGTGTTCGTTTGTAGGCTTGATGAACTGCGTCCATGACGGTGCCTCTAAAGGCATGTTCTTCCAGACTTGCTACACCAGCGATAGTCGAACCACCTGGACTGCAAACTTGGTCTTTCAAAACTCCAGGATGTTGCTGGCTTTCGAGGACCATTTGTCCAGCGCCGACTACTGTTTGGGCTGCCATTTTCAAGGCCCTTTCTCGGGGCAATCCTGTCTGAACACCTGCATCTGCCAAAGCCTCGATAAAGAGGTAGACAAAGGCTGGTCCACAACCTGCAAGACCTGTCGCAGCATCGATTAAGCCATCTCCCAGCTCAACCAAAAGACCAGCCTTGGCTAAAAGCTGACAAAAGAGTTCCCTGTCCTCAGCACAACAGTTTGCTGACATGGCATAACTAATCACTCCTTGGCCGATAGCCACTGGTGTATTGGGCATGATGCGAATGATTCGGTGGTGACTCGGTAAAAATTTGGCTAGTTTTTCCAAAGTCAATCCAGCTGCCATGGAAATCAAAAGAAGACTTTCTCTATTTTCAAGGATGGTATGGTATTGAGAAAGCAAGTCTGAGAACTGAGCAGGCTTAACTCCTAGAAAAATCACATCTGCTTCTGCGAAGATTTCGTCATTGCTGGAAGCCTGACCACCAAAGTTGGCAATGAAAGCATCTACTTTTGCTTGACTACGATTGGCAAGGAGAATCTGAGCACCCGTCTTGGCCTGCACAACAGCCTTGGCCAAACTAGCTCCCATATTCCCCAAACCGATAAATCCAATCTTCATCTCTTACTCCCTTATCTGTCCGTCCCCAGTAACCACATACTTGTAGCTGGTCAACTCTTTCAAGCCCATAGGCCCACGCGCATGCAGTTTCTGAGTAGAAATTCCCATCTCACATCCAAGACCAAATTGCCCACCATCAGTGAAACGCGTTGAGGCATTGACATAAACCGCCGCTGAGTCCACTTGATCTGTAAAGTAGGCTGCAGCCTCAGCATTTTCCGTCACAATGGCATCCGAATGATGGGTACTGTGAGCTTCAATATGCTCAACTGCTTCTTCTAAACTGCTCACAACCTTAATCGCTAGGATATAATCTAAAAACTCAGTGTCAAAGTCTTGTGCCTCAGCTGCTCGACCTGAAACAAACTGACTTGCTTGGCTATCCAAGCGGAATTGAATTGGTTCCAGTCCAGCTTCCTTACGCTCTGCAACCAGAACTTGTTCCAAGCGAGGAAGGAAACTTGCTGCCTTGTCTTCATGAACTAGCAAGACCTCCATGGCATTGCAGACAGAAGGACGACTGGTTTTAGCATTGTTGATGATAGACAGAGCCTTGTCTTCATCTGCATCCTTATCCACATAGACATGGACAATCCCAGTTCCTGTCTCGATAACAGGCACAATGGCATTTTCAACAACAGCATTGATCAAGCCAGCGCCTCCACGAGGAATAAGAAGGTCTAGATAACCCTTGGCCTTCATCATAGCATAGCTACTTTCACGGCTAGTATCTTCCACCAGTTGAATCACCTCTGGATGGATGATCGTCGTCTCCAAGCCCTTCTTTAAGGCTGTGACAATAGCATGAGCTGTTTGGTAGGCGTCCTTACCACTACGAAGAACGACCGCATTGCCACTTTTGAGAGCCAAAGCAGCCGCATCAGACGTCACATTTGGACGGCTTTCATAGATAATACCAATAACCCCCATAGCCACACGTTTTTTGGTGATTACCAAGCCATTTTCAAGATGACTTGTCTCTAGGACCTCACCAATAGGATCTGGTAAAGCAACCACTTCACGAATCCCTCTTGCCATCGCTTCTATACGTCCCTCATCCAAATAAAGACGGTCTAGCATGACATCTGAGATTTTCCCCTTGGTCACGCCATATCGAGAGCATTGGCCTCTAAAATCTCCTCAGTAGTCGCTAATAAATAATCAGCCATGGCTAGCAAGGCTTGGTTTTTTTCACTGCTTCACTGGCAGTATTGATTGATTTCTTAACAGCCTGTACCTGTTCAAATTGTTCTTGTGTACTTACCATCGTTCACCTCTAAAAATTCTGTAAAGAGCAGCTGGATTTCAGGAGTGATGGAAATCCAGTCATCACGGTGAATCAAGACTCCCTTAGCTTTTTGAGAACGGAGCATATCTTCTAGGGCTGAGACACCAAATTGGACACGTCCCTTTCCAAGAGATTGACCTGTTTCTTTTATCTGCTACTGTTACAATATCGTGGTAAGAGAAGTTTCCTTCCACTTCTACCACACCCGATAAAAGGAGACTTTTCCCGTTTTTTGAAAGTGCCTCTGCAGCTCCACCATCTACCCAAATCGTTCCCTGACTTTGAGCATAGAAGGCCAGCCATTGTTTCTGGGTACGAAGTCCCTTCTCTTGCGCAACAAAGAAGGATCCATCCTTGGTCTCCTCTGCTGCTTCAATCAAGGCATCAGATTTCATGGAAGAGCAGATATAGACTGGCACACCTGACTCCGTCGCAATAGTTGCGACTTTGATTTTTGTCAACATACCCCCAGTACCGTTTGACGAACCTGCTCCACCAGCCATATCAATAATCTCACGATTGATAGTCTCGATTTTCTCCAAACGTTTGGCTGTTGGATCTGAGTTGGGATTTCCGGTATAGAGACCGTCCACATCCGTCAAGAGAACTAAAAGGTCTGCTTGGACCATCGCCGCTACCTGGGCACTCAGAGTGTCATTATCACCCACCTTGAGCTCATCAATAACGACACTGTCATTCTCGTTGATGATGGGGATTGCACCACGATGAAGCAATACAGACAAGGCCTGGTGGGCATTCTTATAGCGACGCTTATCTACAAAATCATCCTGTGTCAGCAAGATTTGTGCAGAAACGATCTGGCGCATGAGGAGGTTGGTTGTGTATTCCTCCAACAAAAGTCCCTGACCAACTGCGACCGAGGCCTGTTTATCTGCAATCTTGGTCGGACGTTTTTAAAACCCAAAGCTCCAAATCCAGCAGCAACTGCCCCAGATGACACTAAAATCAACTCATGTCCAGCTTCATGTAGCATAGCCAATTGCTGGGTAATTGCCTTTACTTTACTCCTTGATAAACTCCCGTCTTCATTTGTCAAGGAGGAAGTCCCTACCTTAAAGACGATTCGTTTGTACTTCATATTCTCACTCCGATTCTTCATATTTATCCATTATAACATGAATACTTTAAAATGGAAAAGACTTGAAATGAAAAAGGTTGAGACAAGGCATCTCAACTCTTTTATCTATTCTCAGTTTTACGCAATCTTTCCAGCGTTTCTTTAAAAATCTCTGGAATATCTGCTGTGAACTCCAAGGTTTCACCTGTTCTCGGATGAGTAAAGCCTAGAGTCTTAGCATGGAGAAATTGCCCATGTCCCTTCAGTGTCTTACGAGGACCATAGACTTCATCACCAGCGACTGGATGGCCAATATAAGCCATATGAACACGGATTTGGTGAGTACGCCCTGTTTCCAGTTGCAACTCTAGCAAACTATAATCTCCAAAGCGTTCCAAGACTTGAAAACGAGTCACTGCTGGCTTCCCTTTAGCAGTCACTGCCTGTTTCTTACGATCTTTTTCACTACGACCAATCGGAGCTTCAATCACACCACGATCATTGGGAAGATTGCCATGAACAATCGCCCAGTATTTGCGGAGAGACTTCTTATCCTTGAGTTCTTGGGCAAGTGCTAAGTGGGCCTCATCATTCTTCGCAATCATGAGGAGACCCGACGTGTCCTTGTCAATGCGATGAACGATACCCGGTCGGAGAACCCCATTGATACCTGACAAGTCCTTGATATGGTACATGAGGGCATTGACCAAGGTTCCGCTAGTATGACCGGCGCTGGGATGGACCACCATACCCTGAGGTTTGTTAACAACGGCTACATCCTCATCTTGGTAGATGATATCTAGCGGAATATCTTCAGCCACATACTCTAAAACCTCCGGTTCTGGCACATGGTAAGTGACGATATCCCCCTCTTGGACAGTGTATTTGGCTTTCTTGACTTGCCCATTCACCAAGACTTGTCCAGCCTTGATTTGTTCATTCGCGAGACTGCGTGACAATTCTGTCAGATCTGACAGAGCCTTGTCTAGACGTTGCCCACCAGTTTCAATTTTTATTTCCATTTACTTCCTCTTTAAGCATTGCAATCAATAAAACAATGACACCGACTGTCAAATAGCTGTCAGCAACATTGAAAATCGCAAAATTGATAAAAGTCTAGGGTGAAACATATCCACCACAAAACCTTGACTCATTCTGTCGATAAAGTTGCCCAGACCTCCCGCGATTATCAAAGTCAGTCCAAAAACCAACCAGAGAGAATCCTCCATGTGTTTATGTAAATACCCAATGGCACCGACCATGACGACCAGTGTAATGACAGCAAATAACCACTGCTGATCTTGTAACATGGAGAAGGCTGCTCCTCTATTTTGCAGATAGGTCAAGCTAACGAGATTGGGGATCCACGAGCGCACTTCACCCAGTGGAATCTGCTGGACAACATAATTTTTGATCAACTGATCCAGCCCAATCAAAAAGCAGTACAATGACTGCTACTATTCCTCTTTTTTTCATGATTTCCTCTTTTGATCAAAATATTCTTGCATGACTTCTACGAAAAGAGTCCCAGCTTGGCTAAGCTCCACTTCTTCCCGTTTGACATAGACCATGCGATTATCTAGATTATCCTTGAGACGAATGACTGTGATTCCATTAACACTGTCACTATCTAAAAATCCAGATCCAGTCGCATAGGCATCTGTCCGTTCCAAAATACCATTCAAAGTAGCACGGTCCGTCACATTAAACATCTGCGAGCTCGCGCTGGTATCGACAAAGTTCTCTGAATAGTAAAGATACTCATCTTTTTCCTGAGTAAAACGAACCGTTGGCAGATCTGCTAGGTCCTCCATGACCAATTCCTCTTTCTGTGCTAAAGGATGTCCTTCACGAAGATAAATGTGAGTCTGGAAAGGAATTAGTTCAATAACTTCTAAACCAAGCTTTTCAACCCGTTGCATGATGCCCTTTTTATTTTGGTTGTTGAGGTAGATAATCCCAATCTCACTGTGTCCTTGGGCTACTTCGTCTAATATTTGAACTGTGGTAGACTCAAAAATACGAAAGTTCTTATAATCAGGATAACGCTCTGAAAAGGCCGTAATCGTTGGTGGCAAGAAGTCATAGTGCTGGCTGGCAATGGAAAATTCATCCTTTTTCTTCCTCAGGATTGGCATACTGATTTTGAAAAAAACATCGAAGCCTTTGACTAATTCTTGCGCTTTCTCATAAAAATTCCATTCCACGACGAGTCAAAAAAATGTTCCCGAACTTGTTCGACGAAAAATCTTAAAACCCAGCTCTTTTTCCAAATCGCGCACAGAAATAGACAGACTTGGCTGACTAACATACATCTTTTTCAGCGACTTCACGGAAAGTACCACTATTGGCAATAGCCACAACATAGCGTAATTGTTGAATGTTCATCTTTTACCCCCAACTTCTCTATCTGTTCATTATACCATATTTCAGAACTTTTCCAAAAAGGAAAAAGATATCCATCACAAACTCAAAAGCTAACTACTCTCTATTAAATTAAATATAGATATCAAAAACAAAAAAATAGGCTCTCCGAAAATTCAGAAAGCCTGATTTTATGCTAGTTCTAGCTTCCTCACCTTAAAATATCAAGGCTCGGGATAAAAAAAGGTTCACTGGACCTTTTTATTTAGCGATTGGGTAAACAGAAACTTGTTTTTTATCGCGACCTTTACGTTCAAAGCGTACTACGCCTTCAACTTTAGCGAACAAAGTATCGTCTCCACCACGTCCAACGTTTACACCTGGATAGATGTGTGTACCACGTTGACGGTAAAGGATTGATCCACCTGTTACAGTTTGTCCGTCAGCTGCTTTAGCTCCAAGACGTTTCGCTTGTGAATCACGTCCGTTTGATGTAGAACCTCCACCTTTTTTGTGGGCGAAAAGTTGCAAGTTGTTAAGAGTCATTTTTAACATAATGTTTTCCTCCGTGTTAGTTTTCTGTGATAACTCTGGTTTGGACGAACTCAGAAGAGTTCTCCGATAAGTTTGCCATACCTAAGAAAAATGATTCGAAGAATAACTGGGTCATTTCTCTCTGGTGTGAAGGAAGATCCGCTGGTATATCAACCTTTAGATAGCCACCTTCATCTTCGTTTTAATTCTAAGATTGGTTCGTAGCCTGCAAATTTCTCAATGGAATTGACAAAGTTAATGGCAAGCGTAGAAACCGATGCACACACGACATCTAAGCCGTATTCGCCACTTTCGGCGTGTCCAGTAATTTCCGCACTCCTCAGCTCGCCATCTTCGGCTCTCTCAAAGACTGCTTGTATCATGTGTTCTCCTTAAAATTAAGCGTTGATCGCGTTGATGACAACTTTTTGTATATGGTTGACGGTGACCTTGTTTACGGTGACTACCTTTTTTTAGGTTTGTACTTGTAAGTAACAACTTTCTTTTTGTTTTCCTTGTTTTTTTCAACAGTTCCAACTACAGTAGCTCCAGCAACAAGTGGAGTTCCGACAACAGTGTTTTCACCACCAACAAGAACAACTTCGTTAAAAAGTAACTTCTTGACCAGCTTCAACGTTCAATTTTTTTCAACGTAAACTGCTTGACCAACTTCAACTTTAACTTGTTTTTCCGCCAGTTTTGATAATTGCGTATGTGCTCATTATGCACCTCCTATGATTTTTAGGGTTTCCCCATATTTTTGTGAAGACTCGCCTAGCATCGTGGGACGAACCACTTTATACTCACTATGTGAGCAACGATGTTCGTGCGGTTGCACAGGATTGTGCATAGTCAACTCTTCAAGTATAGCATATCTTCTTTTTTCTTACAAGCGAAATCAATCAAATTTAAGCTTTTTCTTTTCCTTTTTTTCTCCAAGAAGCAAAAAGCATACTGAAGTAAAAGATACTCATCATAAGAGGAACACCTAGAATTGTCTTCTCCTGATAATAAATCGTCAAATAAGCTGAAAAAACAACTCCGAAGACAAAACTGCTGAGCAGGCTAACAAAAATTAAGCCCTCTCGTAGAAAAGGCGTATGCTTGGTCCGAAAATAATCTCCAAAAGCCAACATGGTACGTTTAATATTCCCTGTCATAAAAGCATTATTATAGGCAATACCTGACACTTCTCCAAAAGCAGTTGTCACCAGACCCATACAAAAGGCCAAGGGCGGTACGAGATAGATATTATCAACCGTTTGCGGCACAAAGCCTATAATTAGGGACAGGACTGCAAGAGGAATCAAGGACAAAATCGGCTTTTTAACAATTCGTAGTTTTTCCTTATACAATGTCAGAAAAAAGACACCCATCATAAAGGAAAACAAAGTCATTACTTTGGCACTGGCATCCGATACATTTTGTTGAATGAGTCCTACAGAAAGAAAGACGACATTCCCTGTTTGTCCAGCCACAAGGGTGTTCCCTCGCACGATAAAGGTATAAGCATCGACATATCCTGCACAAAAAGTCAAAAAAAGCGCTAGTCGCTTAGACTGACGTGATATTTTTCTTATTGGTAATAATCTCATTTTCACTCCCATTTCAGTTTCATTTACTCATTTCAATATTGTACCACTTTCTTTAAGAAAAGCGTAGTCCATTTGAAAATTTTTTTACCATCTGTTGGATAGTCCTTCTTTTCTATGTTATAATGAAGGAAGGATTTGAAGTCGGAAAAAGGAGTATTTATGCTTAAATTAGGTATCATCGGAACAGGGGCTATCAGCCATCATTTCATAGAAGCAGCCCATGCTAGCAGAGAATACCAGCTGGTTGCAGTCTATTCTAGAAAAACGAGAAACTGCCGCAACCTTTGCTTCTCGCTATGAAAATATCCAACTCTTTGATCAATTAGAAGACTTCTTTAAGTCTTCCTTTGATGTGGTCTATATCGCCAGTCCAAACTCCTTACATTTTGTTCAAGCCAAGGCTGCCTTGTCTGCTGGTAAGCACGTCATTCTTGAAAAGCCAGCTGTCACTCAGCCACAAGAATGGCTGGATTTGAGACAGACAGCTGAGAAAAATCACTGTTTTATCTTTGAGGCAGCTCGAAATTACCACGAAGAAGCCTTTACCACTATCAAAAACTTTTTAGCAGACAAGCAAGTGTTGGGAGCAGATTTCAACTATGCCAAGTATTCTTCCAAGATGCCTGACTTATTGGCTGGACAGACGCCAAATGTCTTTTCAGATCGTTTTGCTGGTGGAGCCCTTATGGATTTGGGGATTTATCCTCTCTATGCTGCCGTTCGCCTCTTTGGAAAGGCTCAAGACGCGATTTATCAAGCTCAACAGCTTGACAATGGCATTGATCTAAATGGAGACGGTATCCTCTTCTACCCTAACTTTCAAGTTCATATCAAAGCTGGGAAAAACATCACTTCCAATCTTCCATGTGAGATTTACACAGCAGATGGAACCTTGACCCTCAACACGATTGAGCATATCCGCTCAGCTATTTTTACCAACCACCAAGGAAATCAAGTTCAGCTCCCTATCCAACAGACTCCTCATACGATGACTGAGGAAGTTGCTGCATTTGCACACATGATCCAGCAACCAGACCAGACGCTCTACCAGAACTGGCTGGATGATGCAGGTTCTGTTCATGAGCTACTATATACCATGCGCCAGACTGCTGGCATTAGATTTGAGGCAGAAAAATGAAAACCAAACTACCGACTGAATGGCAGGAATTGAGTGACCAACTCGGTTTCCAAGAATTTACCCCCATTCAAACTCAACTATTTGAGCCTATACTTGCTGGAGAAAACCTCCTGGGAGTGAGCCCAACAGGAACTGGTAAGACCCTCGCTTACCTCCTACCAAGCCTTCTCAGACTACAAAAGAAAAAAGCCCAACAGCTCTTGATTCTAGCACCAAATACAGAACTAGCTGGACAGATTTTTGACGTGTGTAAAACGTGGGCAGAAGCCATCGGTTTGACTGCTCAGCTTTTCTTATCAGGTTCCAGTCAGAAACGCCAGATTGAACGCCTCAAAAAAGGACCAGAAATTCTGATTGGAACCCCTGGCCGTATCTTTGAGTTGATTAAATTGAAAAAAATCAAGATGATGAATGTGGAAACCATCATCTTGGATGAATTTGACCAATTGCTCGATGATTCTCAGATTCACTTTGTCGAGAAAATCACTCACTACGCACCTCGTGACCACCAACTCATCTACATGAGTGCGACGACCAAGTTTGACCAAGAAAAGATTGCGCCCAACACGCGCACCATTGATCTTTCTGACCAAAAGTTGGACAACATCCAACACTTCTACATGCAGGTAGACCAACGTCACCGAGTGGACATGCTACGAAAGCTGGCTCATGTAGAGGATTTCCGCGGACTGGTTTTTTTTAATAGCCTATCAGATCTTGGAAGTGCAGAAGAAAAATTACAGTATCGTGATGTCTTGGCTGTCTCCCTCGCTAGTGATGTCAATGTGAAATTTCGAAAAGTCATCTTAGAAAAGTTTAAGGACAAGCAGCTAACCCTGCTCCTTGCAACAGACCTTCTGGCTCGTGGAATTGATATCGATAGCCTAGAATGTGTCGTAAACTTCGACGTTCCTAGAGATATGGAAACCTATACCCACCGCGCTGGCCGTACAGGTCGCATGGGTAAAGAGGGCTATGTTATCACTCTCGTAACCCATCCAGAAGACCTTAAAAAACTCAAGAAATTCGCAAGTGTGCGTGAAATTGTTCTAAAAAATCAAGAACTCTATATCAAATAAGGTTGGCATTCGCCAACCTTTTTATTATCCCCAAGTAATTTCTAATTGATAGCTGGCAAAAGGATGTCCCTCTTGATTTTGCAGTTGATAGGCTAGCTCAATCTTTTGCTCATCCAATTTGTAGTGACTCGTTTGAATGATAAATTCCTGCATGCCCATAGGTGTAGGAATATAGGCTAAACTATCACTATCCTTGAGAAAACGCATGATGGTTTTGGGACTCGAGAAACGGGTCATCACCAGTTCTTCTTCATCAAGCTTGAGAACCACTTTTTCCTTTTCCTCATTGTAGAAAAGCAGATAGCTATAATCCCCTTTTTCACGCACTTCCACGTCATAGAGTTGGTCAACGACTTCCAACTGTTCATCAAACTGAATCATATTTCGCATTCGAATCTTCACATCAGGTCCTCTTTCTTGTCTCTTGTCCTACTATTTTACCAAAAAGAGCAGGATTTTGCTATAATGGTCATATGAACGAAAAAGTATTCCGTGACCCAGTTCACAACTATATACATGTTAATAATCAGGTCATCTATGACTTAATCAATACAAAAGAATTTCAACGTTTGCGTCGTATCAAACAGCTAGGGACTTCCAGCTATACTTTCCATGGTGGGGAGCACAGTCGCTTTTCCCACTGTTTGGGGGTCTATGAGATTGCACGACGCATCACAGAGATTTTTGAAGAAAAATATCCTGAAGAATGGGATCCTACTGAGTCTCTCTTGACCATGACCGCTGCGCTCCTTCATGACCTTGGGCATGGTGCCTACTCTCATACTTTTGAACATCTCTTTGATACAGATCATGAGGCCATTACTCAGGAAATCATCCAAAGTCCTGAGACAGAGATTCACCAAGTCCTGCTTCAAGTAGCGCCAGATTTCCCAGAAAAGGTAGCCAGTGTTATCGACCATACCTATCCTAACAAGCAGGTCGTGCGACTCATTTCTAGTCAAATTGATGCAGACCGCATGGACTATCTCTTGCGCGACTCCTATTTTACAGGAGCATCTTATGGGGAATTTGACCTGACTCGAATTCTCCGAGTCATTCGTCCTGTCGAAAATGGTATCGCCTTTCAGCGCAATGGCATGCATGCCATCGAAGACTACGTTCTCAGTCGCTACCAGATGTATATGCAGGTTTATTTCCACCCAGCAACACGTGCAATGGAAGTTCTCCTGCAGAATCTCCTCAAACGTGCCAAGGAACTCTACCCTGAGGACACGGACTTCTTTGCACGAACTTCTCCACATCTACTCCCTTTTTCGAGAAGAAAAGTCACTCTCGCTGACTATCTGGCTCTTGATGATGGCGTGATGAATACCTACTTCCAGCTCTGGATGACCAGTCCTGACAAGATTCTCGCTGACTTGTCGCAACGCTTTGTCAACCGTAAGGTCTTTAAATCCATCACCTTTTCACAAGAAGACCAAGACCAACTCGCAAGCATGAGACAACTGGTTGAAGAAATCGGTTTTGATCCAGACTACTACACTGCTATTCATAAGAACTTTGACCTCCCTTATGATATCTATCGTCCCGAATCTGAAAATCCACGGACTCAGATTGAAATTTTACAAAAAAATGGGGAGCTGGCAGAACTCTCTAGCCTATCTCCTATCGTCCAATCCCTTGCTGGCAGTCGCCACGGAGATAATCGTTTCTATTTCCCAAAAGAAATGTTAGATCAAAACAGCATCTTCGCAAGTATAACCCAGCAATTTTTACACTTGATTGAGAACGATCATTTTACCCCAAATAAGAACGAATAGAGGAAATTTATGAGTATTAAACTAATCGCCGTCGATATCGATGGTACCCTAGTTAACAGTAAAAAGGAGATCACTCCGGAAGTCTTTTCTGCCATCCAAGATGCCAAACAAGCCGGTGTCAAAATCGTGATTGCAACGGGTCGTCCCATCGCAGGTGTTGCCAAACTTCTGGACGAGTTAAAGTTGAGAGACGAGGGTGACTATGTAGTGACCTTCAACGGTGCCCTGGTCCAAGAAACTGCCACTGGTCATGAGATTATCAGCGAATCCTTGACTTATGAGGATTATCTAGATATGGAATTCCTCAGTCGCAAGCTCGGTGTTCACATGCACGCCATTACCAAGGACGGTATCTACACTGCCAATCGCAATATCGGAAAATACACAGTGCATGAATCAAGCCTCGTCAGCATGCCCATTTTCTACCGTACTCCTGAAGAAATGGCTGGCAAAGAAATCGTCAAATGTATGTTTATCGATGAACCAGAAATTCTCGATGCTGCAATTGAAAAAATCCCAGCAGAATTTTACGAGCGCTACTCTATCAACAAATCTGCTCCTTTCTACCTTGAACTCCTTAAAAAGAATATAGACAAAGGGCTCAGCCATCACTCACTTAGCCGAAAAACTCGGATTAACCAAAAGATGAAACCATGGCCATCGGGGACGAAGAAAATGACCGCGCCATGCTGGAAGTCGTGGGTAATCCAGTTGTCATGGAAAATGGAAATCCAGAACTCAAAAAAATCGCCAAATACATCACCAAAACGAATGACGAATCTGGCGTAGCCCATGCTATTCGTACGTGGGTATTGTAAAATGCTTAAGCTTAAAAAAATGAACCACACCCCATAAATTAGAGATAAAATTCTAACTTATGGGGTGTTCTTTTTGAATTTTCACCAAATCATCTAAGTATGCCCATCTTATCTAGTTCTTTTAAAGCAGACTCTCTTGATGGATATGGATTTCTATTGATGAAAGATTTTACAGCTTCGACGTGATGATAAAGATCCACGCTGATTTCTTTTAAATTTTCAATAAAGACATCAAGCAAACCAGGTTCAATGTTCTCTAAGGGAGAAGGAAACTCCTTCTTATTTTTCAAACCCAAAAGCTTCTTTTAGCAGTCACACCTATTGCATAACTAATGTTGTCCCACAAGATACCATTCGCTTCATTTTTATCTAACTGCATGTAGATAAATATTCCGCCGAAGTCTGTCCCATCATCTAATAAACGATAAAGTTCCTCTCCCCTTTTATCTCTATTCTCCCAAAAACTCCAACATGCATCCAAGGCGCTTCGAATGTGTGAAATATATTGCGTTTCCATAAGATTCGCAATTGCCTCAGCAAAAATCAACATAAAAATAACTAGTCAGCACATCCTCTCCTAATCTATACTTGAACGAAATAGCCTATCCATTCTCATCTGATAAAAATAGTGGACCAAAGTAGTTTTTAATGAGATCGTCCTTTAAATATCCTTTTATTTCTGTTTCAGATATTTGTGAAATGAGTTCACTATTTTCAGATAGGATTTGTTTGTAACTTAAAGAAAGTACCTCAAGTGTGTCCTCGTCGACACTTTCAATCGTTTGTGGCAGGTAGACTTCCCCCGAAGCCATATAAGAATAATGACAAATCAGGACAAAGAAATTAGCGATACAGTTCCAAACTAGTGGATTGGTTTTCTTATCCAGCTCCTGAAATGTCAAGATATCCTGCTCATCCATATTTTCCAATCGATTGTATAAATCATATGGACAAAACCCACTCTCTTTATCAAGCTCCTGTTTTGAAAGTTTTAAGGAATCAAGGACAAATTCCTGATATTCTTTCTCACTGATACAATCTACAAGAACGTCTATCAACTCCTGTAGGAAGCGCAATAAATTTCTATTATCATTCATCGATTTTCCTTCTATTACTAAAAAACTAACTTGGTGATCCACTGAAACGTGGCCATCACTCTTCCTCTTCAAACATCAGAGCATCCAGTTCTTCTCTCTCTGCCGCAATCTCTTCAAAAGTAGAAATAAGATTATTTACTATTTCTAAGGTGATAATACCAGTCGAATCCCTCATCGTAACCATAGTCCCAATGGCACTCAACTCATGGATGAGGGCTCTAACCTTTTTCAATTCGTCCAAATCTAACATGTCTACTTCTATTACCGTGTCATGATCTTTTATTCTGGATTGGATTAAAGAGAAAGGTAAGGATGAATAATTTCTTAACAACTTATAGGTTCCTGACTTGTCACCTATAGAATCTATACAAATAGCTAGCATGGTTTTTACTCCTTTATACTTGAAAACATCAGTATCCCATGTCTACAAGGAAGAGATATAAGCTTGAATCTCCTCTATCATGCATCGATTTGTCGTTCTTACTCTTATGGCTTGAAGCCATAAAGATAAAGCAAGCATAATAGCTTGCTTGAAAGTTAAGGAATTAAAAATTGATTTTCATAATCTTTTGGGAGTTCATAAGATATTTCTCCATTACTATTACCAAATCGACTTTGATTAAAAATTGGAAATAGCTTGGAGTCGTACACAGTTTTTATAACAAAACGTTCTCTTTCAAAACTAATAGTTGCAGCTACTGAGGGATCCTTAAAAACCGTTTGTTTACCTTGGGAATGCAAGCGAACGTCTATAGTAGCTACTTCTTCAGGATATTTTTCAAATCGAACATCAAAACGAATGTCGATACCTTCCGAAGGAATGTACATTTGATTGTTACTTACACTGATACTTTGAATCTTTCCTAATTTCTGTTCCAATTCTGGGTCGTTTCTATACAGGTCTGTTTGGATAGCTAGTTTGAAATTTTCCTCATGTTCTTGTAGCCATCTGTTAAGATTACGAATCATATTTTCTTTTTCAACTTGCCTGGAGGCATCCTTGCTCTTGCGATCAAGTTTATTCATAGTTTCAGTCAATTTATCTTGCTCTCGCTTCCAATCCCACGAGGGGTCACTTGATACCTCTACTACTGATAAGTACCATCTCCTCATAGTTTCAGGAGATTTATAAGGATTGGGTTTTATAAATGTAAAAGGACCTATACCAGCATCAGGAAAGTATAATTCTACTTTCATTGACTGCTTGCGATTATTATTAGCATAGGCTGTAAAGGAAATATGATAATTTCCACCTACATCTCCACCATTATCAAAGCCTCCCCTCGCAGAACCCGGTAAAAGCGTCACTGACTTTATATATTGCCCTTGACTGTCTATGTCTGCAATAATTTCTCTCTTGATAGAATCTTTATGATCATGAATAAACTTACCAGTGTTCCCAATCGGTATCCTAATTAACAAATATGACAAACCAATAATAATAAAGGGAACGGAAATCGCAAGGAATATCCACTTGTTCGATTTTAACATAATATCTCCTGATGCTCATTAAAAATCAGTTATAAAACAGCTTTTATATTGCTTTACCTTTTCAACCCGACGATTACTCTTTTTCAATTTCGTTCATGGAAACCTCATTCTTTTTTTCAAAAAAATAACACTACTAATTTGCACAATCTTTTGATTAGATTTCAGTTGAATAGTTACTCTATATATAGTTGAGCTAGAATGATTTACTAATACTATACATGTTGTTTCCTCTGGTAAATCATATTTGCTTTTTAGATGTTTATAGAGGTCAGAGTTATTTTCTGGCTGATATACAATCTCACGAAGCTCTGTTTCTGCACTCTTAAAGGTCTCCTTTTACATCTAAAGAAGTAAAGAATTCTCTTTGTACCACTAAATTAAGAATTTCTTCATCATATAAAGGAGTTACCTCCGACCCATAATTTAACTTCCCATTAGAATATGTAACCGGAACAGTTTTGTTATCCTCGCCAAGTGTTATTGTATAATCACCTTTAATATCAGCTTGAGTGATATCTAAATCTACTTCGTATTCTTTTACTTCATCTTGATTTTTTATATAAATTCTACTAGTGTATGCCTTTAATCCCGTAAAATCTTTCTTGTCTTGTTCTAAAAATTTAAACATAGGTTCAAACGTTTTTTCAAATTTGTACTGTTCTTTTTGTTCTGTTTTTTTGGGAATAGTTTCTCCACCTGAACCACATCCATTTAGCGCAAAAAGGGTTAATATCATTAACATTACACTAACACCCCAAAATAAGCGTTTATTTTCCTTCATCTCTTTCTCCTATACATTCTGTGCCTATTATAACATAAAAAAGAGCGTTTCCGCTCTCTTTATCACTCCGGTAATTCTACCTTCAAGCTCATATCCGTCGGTTGTAATACCTTCTGAACAGCAGCGAGAAAGGCTAGTCCATTATCAGACGGAGAATACTGGAATGTGATATGGATGACTTTTTTTGTCAAAAGCTATCGCCATATCGCTCCACGTACTGCTTACTTTCGAGGAAGTAGATATAGTTGTTGAGTTTTTTTCTTGAAGCTTCAACAAATGCTCCTCTTCCAGAGATTCTATCCATTTATTTTCATCAATTAACAACAACTCTAGATGGTCATCAGAGACACCCATAGCATCGATACTTGTAACGTCTAGTTCAATTTTCTCATCTGTTTTTAATGAAACCTACTACCTCTGGTGGATTGTAGTATTTTTTTCCTTGAATTCCTTAAGAATCTTCTCTACCTTTTCTTCATCACACTGTCTGTATAATGGACTACGGTCTAATACATTACAGAGTCTTTCATAGGTATACGTATGTTTTTGCTCATCTGATAATTTTGAAATGCTTTCTATAATATTTCTTACCAATTCATCTGTTTCAATAACAAAGGGAAGACTTGTATATCTCCTTAAACGCCTATTTTTGAATAAAAATATAATCAGTTACCTTATCTAATTTGACTAAGTCAATCGATAAGCTAAAAATCTTTCAAGATATCAAAGGTTCTGCGCGCTATATCCCTATCACCTTCCACATACAAAGGATATAAGCAATAATCCATTAATACCCCAATATCTGTACTATCAAGTTCATAAGAATCTCGTTGTCGAAAACAATACTTAGCTTCAGTCCCTAAAAAAACTTCAGCTTCTTTTCCCTTCTTTCATTATTTCACGATAGTCTTTTACAAAAATTTTGATAATCTTTAAGCTTTGGTATTTCAAATTTTTTTCATTTATTTACTCCATTGGTTAATTCTAAAAATTCCTTCAACTTGCTCAATTTTAGTAGTGCCTGGTTTATAGACACGTGGATTTTTTTGATTTCATAGTATCCTTGGCGTTCAATCGCAGATAGAAAGTCATCGTAGGAATGCCCCTTCATATCAATTGACGGCATAAGCAATTCACTATTTAGAAATGCTAAATAATCTTTTTATAAATATAGTCTCATTATATCATAAAAAAAGAGAGCGTCATTCGCTCTCTTTATCACTCTGGCAATTCTACCTTCAAACTCATATCCGTCGGTTGTAATACCTTCTGAACTGTCTGCAAGAAAGGCTAGTCCATTATCCGATGAGGAATACTGGAATGTGATATAGATGACTTTTTTTGTCAAAGCTATCTCCGTATCTCTCCACATACTTCTTGCTTTCGAGGAAGTAGATATAGTTGTTGAGTTTTTTTCTTATATCTCATTCTTTACAACAAGATAATCCAATTTAAAAACTTCTCTATCCCCTCTGAACTATACCCTAGCAAAAGTGGCCTCATATTGTTCTCCTAGTCCATCAGCATCATTCAGTTGAATCATCCACTCCTTAATGGTTTTTAATTTTACAATTGATGCATAGAAGGTTTGAAATATTCTGTTTGGTGGGTAAAAAAAGACTGTATTCATTGTCACTTGCATCTACGTAATAAATCTTGTTTAATTCTGAACAAAAAATTTATTTTTTTCCCTTAATCCTAGAATCAACCGAATAAAAAAACTATCAAGTTTTTTTCTCTAGTCAAGTATTCTTTCAATATTTCGATATCCTCTATATCATTTATTAAAGTCATCAGTGGGAATTCAAAATCTGTAACTCCTCTTTTAACAAAGATAGCAAAAATAGATCTGCGCTAACTCCTTGTTACGAATTTTACAGAATTCTAAACTAACCCCTCTTTCATTTAGTGAAATAAAAAAATTCATCTTCTCTTTTTCTAGAGTATAAATCATATCCACATTATCATATGCCTGCAACTTGTTATTTATTGAAACAATTTCGACACTACTGATAAACCTTTTCAAACTTTACAATATATTCATTATCAAACATTATTATTTCTCCGTTAGGATTATCGATTTTTTTAAATAAAGGGTGAATTTAGGTTGTTTCCTTCTTCTTTCTCCATATTTAGGATCAATGATACTAAATAAGCGAATTTGTTCTTCATCAAAAAGATTACCATACCGTTCAAAAATCTCCATTAGCATTAGCCCATGCATTCTTTGATGCTATTCTAGTAACATATGATTGTAAAAGATAATAAAGAATATCTTCTTTATTTTCAAATTTTTTTCTCAGAATTTATTTTGCCACGTTCGACACCAACAATATAGTAATGATCGCCTTCTAAATAAATAGTACGTCCTTCTGGTAAGAATAGAGATGGTTTTTCTTCGGTAAATAAATCCGACTGATTCAGATTTGTCTCCCCTATTTTTTTAATAATAATTCTATTAATTCATCCTTTATATGTTTAATCATCTTATTCCTCACAAATGTTTACAATCATTACCAGAAAATACTGACGCGGTTATAGACAGCTTCTATATTTGACTATCTCATAAACTTCCTGATAGCCTCTTCTTCATTTTTAAAGACGAATATGTAAATCTTTTCCTAACACTCCGTCTAGAATAAATGAATCGAGATTAGGATTCAACTTATTTAATTTGAACTTTTGAATTTTTGTTATTTCAGGCTGAAAAGAGATACTTCCATTGGGATATTGCTTTTTTTCAAAAATTTTTATCATAAACTTCCTTTATAAAATTTTCCCAGGAGTCTGATAAGCGATTTGCAAAAATAGTCTCTCCTTCAAATAAATATTGTATACCGTCTGCTCTATGAAAAGCTAATAAGGCAACTGGGAGAGTACAATTAGGGTGATTAATAATTGCCTCTGGCACTTCAAAACCATTATCCCAGTTATAATTATCAAGCAATACAAAGAGTTCATCTTCACTAGTAATAGACTTAACTAGTTCTACAGCTTCAGCATTGCTTTCAGAATATAAAATATTTGATAATTTCTTTAATTTTATTTCATCCATTTTTAATATCTCAATCTAATTTATTGTAAAAAAATATTTTCATCGTTCCAGAATTGTAGCTTGAGTTGAATACAGATGTTTTTTTATATTCTAGCATTGTATCAATCTTTCATCTGTAACTCCTACAATTCCTGTGCTTTCACTTCCTCAAACCATTTTTCAAACTCTAGTCGTGGAAGCAATTCTTCATCCTTGTCATAACGTCCTTCATAGCTATAGCGGCTATCAAGACTGTTTTTTTCTTGGCATCATAAATTAACCACATTTCAGTTGGGTGTTCACGATTGTACTCTTTACAGATTTCAATCATTGCTTCTATATCCTTTTATGCCTTCTTTTAACAGGACTGATTGTAAATTTGTATCAACACTTAATTCTTCAGGTAAATATTTATTTACTTCGTGTTTACGAACGATGTAGTCATTAATCTGATAAAACACGTTATAGCTATACAGACTATCTGCTATAGCATAAATAAAAATTTTATCTGCCTGTCCATGAACATACTCCAGCGCAAGTGAAACCATACTTGACTGTACTTCCATAAATTTATCTTCAAATTGTGTCATCTGTAACTCCTACAATTCCTGTGCTTTCACTTCTTCAAACCATTTTTTTCAAATTCGAGTCGTGGAAGCAATTCTTCATCCTTGTCATAACGCCCTTCATAGCTATAGCGACTATCAAGACTGTTTTTCTGTGCATCATAAATCAACCACATTTCGGTTGGATGTTCGCGATTGTATTCTTGGCAAACATCAAGCAATTTCATTACATCTTCAGTTCCATATTTCAATAAAGCAAATGCCATATTATCAGAATCATCTACTCTTTTTGTCGCAACTTCATTAACTTTTTCCATTTCAATTACAATACCATTTATCTTATAAAATGGCTTAAAACTATACAAACTGTCCGCTATCGCATAGATATATACTTTTTTTCTGCCTGATTTTGGACATATTCCATTGCTAATGAAATCATGCTAACCTGAACTTCCATAAATTTATCTTCAAATTGTGTCATTATATCTCCTTGTATTTGCATCTTATTGCTTCTAAGCTAGATCTGCGAGCTAAGATGTCCTTAAACTATAAGAACAACAAAAAAATTATTAAAAAGACATATAGTTATAGGAGTATATCCTGAAAACCAATTTCAGACAATACGCCATTGACAAATTTTATTCCTATGCCATTTTCTTTATCCCAATCACACTCACATAAAAACCAAACTCTTCAACATTTTTCGTCAAAAAGTTAAAGGAAATAGGATTTGCTTGGGTTGCAACAAAGAATAAATCTTCTCTTTGTCTCCAATGATGTCTAAAAAATATTGTTTTGCTTTATGATTCGTGTAGCTTGAAACAATATCTGATATTTCACGATTGTAGTATGAAATAATTGCAACATTTGCCTCTTTTACTATTTCATCTAAGTGATTCTCGAAAAAAATATAGGCTTTTTTTCCTGATTAATTTCAAATTCAGCATCTTCATCTGCATCAATAATGATTTCCAAAAACATGGCGCTTATTGAAAAATATCTAGAGAAATATCTTTTGTCCAACCGTAATTAAACTTTAGTTTGCCAAAGGTCTGATGATTTATTTCCATTGTCTTTTACAACCGTTCTTTCTATCAATATAGCATTGCTAAAAACTCTGTGAAGTTGTTAGCTAGAAACTCTATAGCAGGCTCTAGCTCGTACGATTCCTCGTGATACCAGATGCAAATATTTGGATTATCAGGATCCTCCACATAGTTTAGACATAGAAAGTCTCCACCATATAATCGTCGCTATGGGGATTAGTTGCATTCCGACATTATCTTCATCAAATACAATACGACCTTCCAATTGCGTACTCACAACTCCGATATCGTAAGCCTCTTCTGCCTTCTCACCTGAAATAGCTAGTATTGCTAAAAAGCGATCGATTACTTTCTCATTATTCCCAAAAATGAAAAATACCGTTTTTGAGGGAATGATCCCATTCTCTTTCTTTATAAATTCCTTATAATCATCAGGCAGTTTAACCCTCCACGCCACCTCTCTTTCATGCAATAAGGCATCAGTTGGCATAGGGGAGATGATTGCTTGTTCTTTCTGAGTCATATTTTCAGCTTCTTTCTCTACTTAAAATCTTTATACCATTAGCTCTTAGAAATTAATCAGTCTCTTCCTTGTCCCATAATGGAGAGGAGTATTCAGGAACCTCTCCATTTTCTACAAAAAGTTTATTTATTTCTACAGTAAGATCTAGTTTTTTTCTATAAATTTATTTTTTTGCATCCTCAAAAATTATCAAATTCCAATTTTTTTATTATAACTCGCTCTATCCATAGTGGCGTAGACATTGTACCTTTGCTTAGAATCGTCATATTCGATCACCACTTCCCATTCACCAGGACCATATTCATTAAAGATGGAATACCTTAAACTTTCATATCCTAAATCTTGAATAACTGACAATAGATCTTGCTTTTTCTTTATCTAAATTTTTTTCATTTATTATCTCTTTTACTTAAGTGGCGATACGTAATCATCTGAAGTTTGCCTTCAGATTCAATCCACTGCTTCTCAGCAATTGGAATCAACTCTTCAAGTTCTTCCTTAGAAAAAGTTTCCTATTTTTAGGGATATCTATCAAAGAAGCTGGATGTTTACTTATAAATTTTCTTCTAGATTCTCTTCTCTCTTCTTCTGTCGGTGGCAAACAATCGTTCTGAATCTTCCAAGATGCTTCGCGTAGCGTTCTCTCCCCACTTTCCAGTAAGGCAAATAACTCATTTGGTAATTCATAAACCACACGCCGAGAGGCGATCCCCCCCTCCTCAGTAACGTAATAAAGATGATTGCCATCTCTCCAAATGTGCTGACCATAACCTTTTACTTCTTCAAACTGGATGACATCGTCCCATCCTAATTTACTATGTTCCATGTATGTTCTCCTCTCTGGGTACTAATATCTTTCATGACACCTTCTGGAATATCTCCTGGGAAAGTTCGTCCAGTTGGCCTCCACCAGTCATTGGCCCCAGCTTCATTTCCACTTGGTATTGAAAGTCCTTTTTCTGCTACTACTTCTGGAGTAACATCCAAACGATAAAGGGGACCATCGCTTAAATAACCTTCATCAAGTCCTAATATGATTTCATAAAGACGATTATCTCCATCAGCAACCTTTTCAATGATATCTGCATGTTCTTTACTCAGCCAGAAACTTGTTCCATCATCACCTCCAACAATACCTCCATTCCAACTTTCGCTTGGTTGAAATTTTTGGAATCTGGATGCCCCATTCTCAAATTGCTGTCTGTGTGCTTTTTATATATTCTGAGCCATGCGATGGCGCTCCAATTTTTCACCAATGGTAGCAATACGTGATTGGGCGGAGGAGATGCTGGAAGAGTGAGCGCTCACTTGTCTTTGTAGAGAATTCTATTTAAAGCAAGAGCTTACCAATAAAATATTAGTAAACTCTTGTTTGATTTATTCTATCATAAAAAGGAGGAATTATTTGTTATAATGAATATAATCTTTGATAGTATCATCAACTTCTTGTAATACAGGGTGCATCTCCATCAAAAAGGCTAGGAAAACAGCACTACCAGCTCGGTCTAGTTGAAATTGATTGTCACTGACTTATTCATCGTTTAAATTGAAGCTCACTTCTCATTTCTATTTTATGGAATCATTGTCTATGCTTAAAGCTACTCTTGTTTCCATTAAGATTTTCCCCAGCATATTTTTACCAGATCCGTCTCCTCCATCAGCCCAATAATGGTCATTTTTTTGTATGTTCAATTAATTTTTGCATCAGATGTTGCAATTAGCTCCTCTAAAATTTCTGGATTTTGACGGAATTTCTCACGAACAGCATAACGCATAATATCATCCTTGACATCTTCCCAGTCCTTTTCGTAACGGATTCTGGTGATTGCGTCCCTCCAAAGCGACATCCATAGGTGACTCCAGCAGGCGAATTTTTTTCCTGAATTTCTGGAACCAAGAATTTCTGAGCCTGGAAATAATGTTCCGATGTAGGCCAGATTTTTATTTCCATCCGAAAAAAAGGATAGGGAGCGAAGTTAGACATAAACCCATAGTCATCATTCACTTTATAAAAATTTAATTTCCTTCATTCTCTTCCTCCAATCCGAAAATCAGCTAGTGATTTCTCCTTCTCCTCCAGAAGTTTTTCCACATAATCAGGTTCTATCTCTAAAAACAGGTTCAAAGTATCATGAATTCTCCAATAATTATCTTCTGGCTTATCCATAATGGTTGATAAAAAAAGTGTTTGAGGTAGGGGATATATTCTGTAAATTTTTTTCTTTTTGACTAAATGGTATAACTTTGAAATATCATAATGACCCTTTTTCTGCTTGATTGATAATTTGACATACATATGGAAATAGGGCTTTTCTAGCTTCTTCCCCATTCCCTAAATCGTATTGACTTGCCCAATAACTTGATAAATCGTCTAATAAAATTCGATTTGTATCATCATAGCCGTACAATCTATGTAAAATATAATCTTCTAACTTTCCTTCGGCAAACATCTGAGTCAACACATCAAAACCTTCTTTTCAGCCCCCAAATAGTTAAAAAGCCTAGAAGCTTTATAGCGCAAAAATCATCATCGCTAGATAATAAAGTGATAAGTTTTTAATCGTTTCTTCTGGCACATCTTCTAAGTCAACTTCTTCAAGCAGGTCTGCGTAATCTACACCATTAGGGACTTTGTAAAATAGATTATCAAGTTCTTCTCTAGTCATTTTTTTCTCCTTATTCAAAAGTAAAAATATTCGGGTGAAATACTTCCTTTTATCAATACTTCCCCATCACGTTTAGTATTGAATAAATCTTTTTAGCATCATTTAACCTTCTCGTATTTATATCATTTGGATTTTTATTATATCTCACTTGTGCTTGGTCGTCTTCAAGAGTTCAATCTCACTCTTCAAATTGTTCCTCGAACCCTTCAAATCACTATGAAAGTTTGTAAATACCTGACTTGGCAGCTTTGTATGAAGATCACCATCAATCTGGTAGTAACCATCCTTGTACAGTAGGAGGTTAGTTGAGTAGTCATTCATCAGGTTGACCATAGTCTGAAGAAGAGTCCCATGCACCTCTACTAGGTAAGTGCGCATACTCGAGATGGCCTGACCTTGGAGATTTTGATTGTTGATGAAGTCCGTCATGGCCTTGTTTAGGCTCGCAACGGACTCTCCCCAAGCATTCAGCTTGCGATTTTTTCAAAAAACTATCCTACTTTAGCTGACAAATTCTCTTACTCTAGATCATAAAGGCTTAAAGAAGATACAAATGACACTCAATTAACAATTTCTTCGATTGTCGTTTCTCTATCTCTCACCAAATCATAAAATCCTACATGAACGCCTTCCTCATATAGCCAGCATAAGTCGGTACCGTATGGGGCTTCAAAAATTTCTAGCATAACAGGAGCAATTTGTACAATGCTATTTGCTCCTAAAATTGTGAAATTTTTTGAATTAGCTAGGTAAGCTTCATCATCTTCGATTGATAACAGTGTCCAGCCATTTAATTGTGGAATAGCAGATTCCTCGCGATAAGAATAGCGAATAGCTTTTCCATCAAGAATATTGTTTGAAACGACAAAAACCACCAAAATCATTGTTACTAATTTCTACCATCTTCATACTCCTTTATAATATCAAGCAGACTACTTCTCCATGAATATTCTTCCGCATAGTCTAGACACGATTTCCCAGATTTATTTTTTAACTTATAATCCGAACCTGCCTCCAGTAAAAGCTTATATAGAGGTTCTAACTCATCCGTTGCTAATTTTAATAACGTTACTGAGTAAGTCATCGGAATAGAACCAAATTTGTCAACTGCATTTACATCTATTCCTGCCCCAACAAGTAATTTCACCACCTCGTATGCATATGCTATTTTTAGGCCACCAATTGGCTTGGAAGAAATAATGAAGAGCATTTCTGTTTTCTTTTTTTGACAAAAAATTTACCTCTACTTTCTCAGAAAGCAGATATTTAATAATTTTCAATTTCTCTTCTGGTAAATCATCATTAAGCATGGCTATACATAACAAATTAAGGTTTGTATATTTATCAATTTGTGTTATGTCACCATTGTAATTTTCAAAAAAATCATTATATGTCCCATTTTGAACAATATCGAAAAATATCCATCTTGTCTCCTATTCAAACTTATGACTTCTATTAGCAGAAAGCGTTTCTATTCTAAAATTATTTGGATTAAAATGGAAGTCATTTTATTGTCAAATCTAATTATACCACACCATGGATATCATATTAAATTGTTTAAAGTTTGGTCAAAGAAAAAACACTGGTTATCCAGTGTTTTGTTTCTAGTACTGCCCCCTGCAGGAATCGAACCTGCAACTACTCCTTAGGAGGGAGTTGTTATATCCATTGAACTAAGGGAGCTAGAGAAAAACCCTGCCTTGCAGCAGAGTTTTTTTAGTCGAATTAACGACGGATTTCTTTGATACGAGCTGCTTTACCTTGAAGAGCACGCAAGTAGTACAATTTCGCACGACGTACTTTACCGTAACGAACAACTTCGATCTTTTCAACACGTGGAGTGTGGATTGGGAAGATACGCTCAACACCTACACCGTTAGAGATTTTACGAACTGTGTAGTTTTCTGAGATGCCTGCACCTTTACGTGCGATAACAACACCTTCAAAAATCTGGATACGTTCACGGTTACCTTCGACAACTTTCGCGTGTACACGAACTGTGTCACCAGGACGGAATGATGGGATATCTGTACGAAGTTGACCTTCAGTCAAGCTTTGGATTAATGGATTCATTTTATTCTCCTATCTTTGTCAATCTTGAGGAACCTTCCTCAGCGGATAAACTGTATTTTTGTGCGTCCATTACACACAAGATACAGTTTACCAAATTTCCACCTAAAAGTAAAGAAATTTATAGCAGAATTCCTAAAAAAATCGCTAGAAAACCGCCTATGTATGTTGAGGCTAAATAGCTATAAAATACCTTCTTGTCACTGATTAGTCTTTGCAGCTCATCATTCAAGGTTGAAAAGGTCGTTAACCCTCCACAAAAACCTGTCGCTAGGATGGCATAGACTTCCTTGGACTCCACATGATTGTAGAGTAGGCCAATCAAAAAACATCCTAGAAGATTGGCAATGAGAGTACCCAGTGGCAATTTAGAAGCTTGATTATAGCGGGAAAAGAAATAACGCACCAGGGCTCCGAACCCGCAGGCGATTGCAAGATAAACGATTACCATTTCTTCCTCCCTAGAACATAAGCCAATAGCAGACCTCCTCCAATACTCAAAAGCAGATAGATGATTAAGCTAAGATAACGCCCGGTATCGAGCAATTTCACAGCATCCAAGAGTAGACTAGAAAAGGTTGTTAAACCTCCGCAAAAACCCGTCCCCATCGCCAAAACCAAGCCTTTACTAGTTCCCCTATAGACCAGATAGCCTTTCACCAGATAGACCAGGCAGAAAATGCCCAGATAATTGACAAGGAGGGTCCCCCAAGGAAAGTCTGGACTGGCTGGTAACCAAGTAGAAACCAGATAACGGATAAGGCCTCCCACCATTGCAGCCAGAAAGATTCCTAGCGGATAGAATTGTTCTTTTTTCATTTGATATTTTGATCCTGATAGTCACGCGAACGTTTGAGAATGTCTGAAAAAGTCGCAACAATGGTCTCCTGATAGCGCTTATCTTCTACTCGATTTCTGACTTTCTCAAAAATAACTTCTTCTCTCTTAGTATCTAAGATTGGCTTACCAGATGCTTTCTTATAAGCAACTACTCCCTCAACTAAATGCATTCGTTCTTCTAGGAGCTTGACGATTTGATCGTCAATTTGATCAATTTCTTGCCGAATACTATCTAAATCCATAGCGTCTCCTCCTTTATTTGAATTATTGTATCAAAAAGCCTCTAAATAGGCTAGTAAAATCCCAAAAAAACTAATAAAAAAACGCACTGACTTCTTCCAGTCAGCGCAGTTTGATTCTTATCCTACTTTTGCACCAATTCTTCTGCGAATTGTTCCAAACGTTCGATGTCTTCTTCTTCGGCAGAGAGGTCTACTTTAACGCACTCTGAACCTTTTTCAGCTCCTGTCGCTACAAAAACACGATCAAAGTCATCAACAGCCTTACAGAATTCGTCGTAGAAGGTATCTCCTGAACCGACCACTCCGTAGATTTTGCCATTCAAGTTGAGATCTGCTAGGGTCTTCGTAGAAGTCCATCATCTCATCTGGCAATTCTCCGTCTCCATAAGTATAAGTCGCAACGATTGCGATGTCCGCCTCCAAGAAGTCTGAAGCGTCAACAGTCGTACATTCATCCACATCGACATCCAAGCCCAAGTCACGCAATTTATCTGCTACAATATCTGCAATTTCTTCGGTATTACCGGTCATACTGGCAAATACAATTTTTGCTAATGCCATATCGTCCTCCTCAATTTATCTTTCTCCATTATATCATATCTTTTTCATTTTAAAAATAAAAATTCTTGTGCTACAATGAAATGAGAAAAGAATTGAGGTTATTTATGAAATTTGCCAGCAAATTTTAGAGAAAATCAAAGAATACGATACCATTATCATTCATCGTCATATGAAACCAGATCCTGATGCCTTGGGAAGTCAGGTAGGCTTGAAAGCTCTTCTCTACACCGTTTTTCCAGAAAAAGACCATCAAAGCAGTCGGTTATAACGAACCAACTCTAACCTGGATGGCGGAAATGGATACTGTACAAGACAGTGACTACCAAGGAGCTCTTGCGATTATTTGTGATACAGCGAATCGTCCTCGTATCGATGATAAACGCTACGAACAAGCTGATTTCACCATCAAAATCGATCACCATCCAAATGATGATATCTATGGTGACTTGTCTTGGGTCGATACTGACTCAAGCAGTGCTAGTGAGATGATTGCATTATTTGCTCAAGAAAATCAGCTAGCTTTGTCTAGTGAAGCGAGCACGACTTCTCTATGCAGGAATTGTCGGGGACACTGGGCGTTTTCTCTACCCTTCAACTAGTGCCCGTACCTTTAGAATAGCTGGCCAGCTCCGAGAAATTGATTTTGACTTTGCTGGACTGTCTCGTCAAATGGATACCATGAGCTTCAAGATTGCAAAAACTTCAAGGCTACATCTACGACCATCTAGAAGTTGATGAAAACGGAGCCGCTCGCGTTCTTCTCAGTCAAGAAATCTTGAAAGAGTATAATGTTACTGACGCTGAAACCGCAGCGATTGTCGGTGCACCAGGAAGAATCGACAGCGTCAGCCTCTGGGGGATTTTTGTCGAGCAAGCTGATGGACACTACCGCGTTCGTTTACGTAGTAAAATCCATCCAATCAATCAGGTCGCCAAGGAACATGACGGTGGCGGCCATCCGTTAGCAAGTGGAGCCAATTCTTATAGTTTAGAGGAAAATGAACAAATATACGGGAAGCTTCAAGAAGTCGCAAGAACAAATCAAGGCTAAGATTCATTCTTAGCCTTTTTCCCATTCTTTTTTTCCTGAAAATATACGGTTTCTTTGTCACTCACTTTATGGTATAATAAACCAAAGAAAAGAAAAGGAGACTTATTATGGAAAAATCGTTTGTTTATTCTTATTTCTGCTGGAGTAGCCATTCTAGGTTCACTTTTGCCATGGGCTACTTTAAATGCAGGTGCTTTTGGGTCCTATAGTGTGCACGGTTTTAACGGAGATGGCTGGTTTGTTATCATCATGACTATTGTCTCTATTGTTCTGACATGCTTGAATAATGTCAATAAACCAATGCCTAAAGGTTTTTTTGCCATTGGTGTCATTGCTTCAGGTGCAATTTCTACCCTCGTCACTCTTATTAATTTATTCAGCATAAACAAGTATGTAACTCATATTGGTGGATACGGCGTTTCAATCGGTTTTGGCTTGATTCTTTCCCTTCTTGCTAGTATTGCACTTGTAGTGACTGGTCTCTTGGCAATGTCAGGTGGTAAAATCACAAAAGACTCATTAGCAGAATTAGCTGAATCAGGAAAAGATTTTGCTCAAACAGTCGGACGTGTAACGACTACTACCGTAAAAACTGCAGTAGAGGAAATCAAAAAGAAACTCAAGAACATAAAAAGAAAGAAACTACAGCTGAAAAACAGAGACCGTAGAAAAGGAGTCTGAGCAAAATGAAGAAGCTACAGAACCAGCTCATGTCGAAGCTGAAACTGAAAATGAAGAACCTGTTAAAGAAGGACCAGTTGAAACTGAACTAGCTGAAGAAGAAACTACTGAAAATAAGAATTTTGAAGAAAGTGAAACAGTAAAAAGAAACAGCTGAAGAAGAATCAACTGAATCTAAAAAATGAAGAGAAAGAAGAACAAAAAGATCCAAGTCAGGCGGACCAATAATTCTTCTCCCTATCACCTCAGTAAAAACTGGGGTGATTTTTATCGATATTTTTAATAAAATCAGGGAA
>BNJT01000378.1_pt1 | contig 51068 bp, 95 predicted proteins | sample 8540491 | NCBI WGS metagenome assembly BNJT01 (sample SAMD00202455, study PRJDB9452) | human saliva metagenome | host: Homo sapiens | reverse complement strand
TCGCAGCAACGAGCAAAGCGGCTACGTTTGCCCCATCATTTCAACCGCCTTTAACGAGTATGGTGTGCCTGAGCGCACAACCGACACATCAAATGAAAGATCAGATTACCTGTTTTTGTCCCCTTAGCTTTGAGCAAAAGGCACGTGGCGTCGTTGAAAGATTATCCGCCGGCCCGAATGGTCCAGTCGCATCGTTATGCTCACTACAGACGAGCAGCTGGCACGAAGCGCTGCACCGAAGATATCGCTATAGTGCCGTCGCTCCAGAGTACCGAAGCCATTTTACAATGAAACTCGAGATGAGCCGCAGGACACCTATCTGCATTGTTATGCAGGTATGCACCCATCGAGGCTGGGCTGTCTGCAGCTGGAACGCATAAGGGTCAGTGATGGAGAATACGCGTGCGAGCATGGTTTATGCAGACCGCTATCAGCAGGATGGCGATGAGCAACGCCCGGCACCAGTCATCGACTATCAGAGGGGCGGTTGCGCGACGATTTTGAGTTCGGCTCCGTGATGATGTTCCGTGCAGATGTCTTTTCGTGCCACTGGCCGTGACAATGAGTGGTTCGTACCATTTCGCCGGGCTCTATGATCTGCGCCTCCGACTGTCGAACAGGCTCCGATTGTGCATATCGGCGGTATTTTATACCGGGTGCTCAGCGATCAGCGGAAGAGCGGAAGAAGATCTTTGATTACGTAGATCCCGCAATAGAAAGTCGCAAATTGAGATGGAACGCGCATGCACGAGTTACCTCCGTTCTGTCGGCGCACGTATCTCGCCGGATGATTAAGCCCCTCGCACTCGACGCCACAGGAGTTTTACGCGAGGCTTCGGTCATCATCCCCGTGCGCAATAGGGTGCGGACGATCGAAAGATGCAGTCCGCTCTGTGCTGCAGTCAGCAAGCGTCGTTTGATTTTAATCTCGTGTCATCGATAACCACTCGACGGACGGCGACCGACATCCTCCGCCGCTACGCAATAGATGATCGCGTGATTCACCTCATCCCCGAGCGGAACGACCTCGGGATCGGCGGCTGTTGGAACCTCGGCGTGCAGCATGATGCCCTGCGGGCGTTTCGCTGTGCAATTGGACGGTGACGACATCTATAAAGACGACACACCTTACGAACCGTTGTGAGAACATTCCACAGAGAACGAGTGCGCGATGGTCATTGGATCTTGCAAATGACAGACTTTCATCTATCATCCCACGCGTCTGATTGATCGCAAGGAGTGGACGCCGAGAATGGCCATAATAATGCCTCGGGTGAATGGTCTGGGGGCGCCAGGGGCCTTCTACACGCCGCTGCTCCGTGCGTTGCCTTTACTGCAAGCTACGGCGAGGGATTGCCATCGGACCGACCGTGTCGCGGAGACTATCGCATTGGCAGGATCTACGATCCGATTTATATCTGCCGTCGGTGGGAGGACAACTCAGACGCGGCGCTCGACGTTACGATCGGACCGCAATAACTTCTACAAAGACAAAATCCGCACCTGGGGCTCCAAGCGCGGATCCGCATGCACGAAGAAATCTCTGAACTCTTCACCGAAACGATCTGCCTGGCGGTGGATTTCCCAGCCTCTGTTTTGCCGAGGGCTACCTATGTGGCCGTGATGACCATAGCGGTCATCAGTCGTACAAGCGCCTCGGACTATCTAACACGGACATCGCGCTCTATACCAGCTGGCTCTACCTGCCTTGGGTGATCAAGCCTTTCTGGAGCCCATTTGTCGATCTGCTTAAGACGAAGCGTTGGTGGATCGTCACGATGCGGTGCTGATCGGCGCAGGCTTTGCCAGCATAGCGTTCTCCATCCCAACGGCGTACTATTTGCAACTGTCCCTAGCGTTCTTCTGGCTGTTGGCTTTCGCATCGGCAACCCACGACATGCGCCGCCGATGGATATTATATGTTAGCCTTAGACAGCGCGAGCAGTCCTTCTTTGATGGGGATACGCAGACGTTCTCACCGCCTGCCACTATCTTCGGCCAAAGGCATTTTTGGTTATGCTGGCGGGTGCATTAGAGACCGGTACGTTGCTCCTGATACCCCGCCCGCATCCCGATGGCCTGGAGCTTGACGTTTTACCTACTGGCCGCACTGTTCGTCGGCCTAACGCTTTACCCATAAGATGGTCCTCCCGCGGCCCCGCCAGTGATGCGCCGCGCACCGAGCCTATCGGTCAGACAGCTAGCCAGCGATTTCTTCCACACCTTCGTTACCTTTTTCCAGAAGAAGCACCTCGGACTGATGTTTTCTTCCTCCTCACGTACCGCTTGCAGAGTCGCAGCTCGTGAAAATCGCATCGCCCTTTCTGCTGGACAAGCATGTGGCGGGCGGTTTGGAACTGTCACTGCGACGGTGGGGATGATCTACGGCACCATAGGTGTTATTGCCCCTGTTACATTGTGTACTGGGTGGGATTGTCGTCTCTCGCCACGGCTTCCGTCGCTGGATTCTTCCGATGGCCTGGCCATCAATCTGCCCGATGCCCTCTACATCTATCTATCAACTGATCCATCCGGACGCATGGCGGTCATCGTGGCCGTGTATCGAGCAACTCGGCTACGGATTTGGCTTTACGGCTTACGTACTCTACCTGATCTATATCGCCGGTGAACATAGGACCGCACACTATGCCATCGGCGCGGATTATGGCTCTCAGGATGCTTCCCGGGATGGCTGCCGGATGGATACAAGATACGATCGGCTACACGCCCTTCTTCGTCTGGGTGTGTATCATCAGTACACTGCCCGGCATTCTGGCCTCCGTCTTGAGTTAGGAACAAAATAGATCCCGCTTTCGGGAAGAAATCATGAGCAGTACCTATTCCTTTCTGATTCTCTACTTCGCAGTCGGAACAGTTGCCTCGGCGCAGAAAGTACGTATCAAGACCGGTATGGTCTTACAAGACAGGCATTTCGGCGACTCGAGGCAAGCGCGTAGGAGCTCATCACAAATCCCGTTGATCACCGCCTACGGTCAACAATCGACATCCTGCACGAGGGCCCCAACGTCCGCTTGGTTGCTCTTTACGGTCCCGAACATGGGTCCGCGGCAATGTCCATGCAGGCGACACGGTCAGCGGGACTGTCGATCCGGCCGAGGTTACCCATCCATTCGCTGTATGGCAATACCCGCAAGCCAACGCCCGACATGCTGCGCGGGATTGACATCCTCGTTTACGACGATACAAGATATTGGCTGTCGGTCGTTCACCTATCTCAGCACGATGGGTCTGGCGATGGGCCGCCGCTGAAGCCGGCATAGAGTTTATAGTACTCGACCGGCCCAATCCGTTCGTGGCAGAACGCATGAGGGCTGTATCGTGGAAGACGGATACCAGTCTTTCGTCAGCCACTATCATTCCTACGTCTACGGCCTCACCTGCGGCGGGTGGCCCGGTTGACTCAATGAGAAAGGATGATCGGACAGCGTTGCCGACTACAAGTCGTGAAAGATGAAAGGTTGGCGTCGTCGGATGTCCTATGCAGAGACAGGTCTGCCGTGGGTACTACCCTCACGCACATCCCTCATCCCGAAACAGCACACTACTATCCCGCTACGGGTATACTCGAGCGAACTCGGCACGACCTCCATTGGTGTGGGCTGCACCTCCCTTCCAACTTTTGCAGCCCCTGGATCAACGGTCCACAACTCGCGCGGCGTATGAACGCCTCCGTGTGCCCGGCGTGATCTTCCGTCCGATTTACCTCAAAGCCATTCTACGCATCATTCAAGGGTGAATTCATCCAAGGTATTCAGGTACATTTGATCGACACACGGCACGCGCCGCTCGGTGGTGCAATTCCTACGTTATGCGGAGGCCGCCGCCTCTACCTAACCATGGTCCACTTCGAAGCGGCTCATCCCGCCTCCGTATGTTCGATAAAAGTATGCCGGCAGCCCCGAGGTTCGTCGGCTCTTTACCCAACGATTCCGTTGGAACGACGTGCATGACTGTGGATGAAGGATGTTTGCGGCCTTCCGACGCCTCTCTCGCAAATACTATCTCTACCAAATAAGCCTACCGAGACACCCATGTCCCATCAACCTACTCAACGACTGCTTGCGCTCGACATCTTGCGCAGCATCACCATCGTGGAATGATCACCGTGAACAATCCCGGCTCTTGGGTCGTACGTCTACGCTCCGCTCAGCCATGCTGAATGGAATGGTCTCACACCGACAGACCTCGTCTTCCCCTTCTTTATGTTCATCATGGGCATTTCGACCTACATTTCCCTGCGCAAGTATCAATTCACTTATAGTGCAAGTGCCGCGCGGAAGATCGTACGCCATTACCGCAGTCATTTTGCTATCGGACTGGCCATCGCTTGGTTTTGGACTTTCCTGCAGAACATGGCACGCCTTGGCCGAAGAAGCTGATCTGTCCTTTGCAGGCCGTCTCTGGCGTGCATGGTAACTTCGATCATCTACGTATCCTCGGCGTCATGCCGCGACATGCACTCTCGGCGCAACCGCCCTCATTGCTATTACAGTCCCTCACCGACGCATACCTCTCCTTATCGGTGCCATCCTTGCAGGATCACACCGTGCTACTCTTCCTCGGAAATGGTTTCGCGTACGATGGGACAAACGTTTTTATCCGTCGTCGATCGCGCCGTACTCAGCGACCCATGTATAGGACAACGGTATCGAGGCCGGAAGGACTCTCGGCACATTACCGCCATGGCGCACGTGCTTGTCGGATTCTGCTGCGGCGCATTGCTCATCGGCGTCACGGATGCCGAGACAAGATGCTCCGACTCTTCCTCGTCGGTACGGCAATGGCTCAGTGGCTGGTTACTGAGTTACGGCTGCCCGATAAACAAAGAGATCTGGTCGCAACGTTCGTACTTACCACATGCGGTATGGCTGCCTGCTGTGGCCCTGCTCGTGTGGATTATTGACGTACGCGGACACCGCAGATGGTGCAGATTCTTCAGGGTCATTCGAGGGTCAACCCGCTATTTATGTACGTATGGCTGCCGTTTTCGCGCTATTCTGCTGGGGAATATCCGAATTCCACACGGTGACGGTGAATCCGTCTCACTGGGAGGCTACTTCTACGGCGATGTATTGCGTCCTCTGCTCAGTGAATACCCGGATCCTAGCCTACCTGCTACTCCTTGTCTGTTCATGTTGGTGCATTGGCTACGTGCTCATAAGCGGAATATTTACATCAGATTTTGACGATGGAATAGCAAAGCCGCTACAAACAAACTATTCACCCCCGGGCTGAAGACGGCGCATGCCTTTTGCTCGGGGCTTTTCCTGATAAAGTCACCCATCTCACGAAAAACGTTCTCCTCAAAAAGTGCAAGGCACGAGGATTCATCTCAAAATACAAACCACTTACACTTAGTCACCCATCTCACGACGTTCTCTTCAAAAAGCTGAGGCGAAGGATTCATCTCAATTACAAGCCACTTACGTACACCACCCATCTCCACGTTCCCCTCAAAAATGCAAGACAAAGGATCCGTCTCAAATACAAGTCCTTACGCTAAAAGTCACCCATCTCACGAAAACGTTCCCCTCAGCGAGGCAAAGGATCCGTCTCACATTACAAGCTACCTACGCGCTAAGAGTCTCATCTCACGAGAAAAACATTCCCCTCAAAGAAAATGCGAGACAAAGGATCCATCTCAAATACAAGCTACCTACGCGCCAAAAGTCACCCATCTCACGAAAAACATTCTCCTCAAAAATGTAGGTAAAGGATCCAGCTCAAATACAAGCCACCTAGCGCAAAGTCACCCATCTCACGAAAACATTCTCCCTCAAAATGCAAGGCAGAGGATCCGTCTCAATTACAGAAGCCTCTACACGCCAAAAAGTCACCCATCTCACGAAAAACGTTCCCCTCAAAATCCAGAACAGGGAACTATCAGTTAGAAGGGGATGGGGCAGCAGTGATGAGACATGCCATGGAAAAATACCTCCTCAAAAAGTCCAGAACAGGAATGCTTCTCGGTTGGAAGGGGATGGAGCAGCGTCGATGGGGCATGCGCGTGAAAGAATGAGGGGCGGGAGGTGGAAGGGGCGGAGGATCCTCCACAGATGAGGCAGAAAACTGGATGCGGGCGACCGATCGATCCACATTTGAGGGCCATCAATTTAGCAATCGGCGCAGGGGTTTACCTTTGCGGCCGCTTTTTGCCGTTATTTTTCCACATTCAAGCCCAAACGGTGCCCATAATGCATAGGAAAAGCAGCCAAATCAAAGAGTGTATCACATCATCGGATCAAAGAATAGAGATAAAATGAAAGTATTGAAGTTTGGAGAGGGGACATCAGTAGGGTCTGTCAAAGGGACTGGCGAACGTAAAACGCGCATCGTAGAAGCCATAGACGAGGAGGTTATAGTGGTTGTTTCGGCCTTGGGCGGGCTTGCCGACCGACTTTTGTTAGCCTCAAAATTAGCCTCTGAGGTAATGAGGCCTATTTAGCCAGATACGCGGAGATTGTGCGCCGTCATGGCGAGGTGATGGGCGGTGTCGTGCGAAGTGTCGCGTGAAAGCGTAAAAGGCACGTTCGCAGAGACGCTCGAGCTTGAAAACTATCTATCGAGGGGTCTACCTGATCCGTGACCTCTCGCAAAGACCTCGATACGATCGTCAGCTACGGCGAGCGACTCTCCTCCTTCGTTATCTCCCCTATCATCATCGACGGCGCGGTGCTTTTACGACTCGTGCGAGTTCATCAAAACGGTCGACCGTTTCGATAAACACATCGTAGACTTCGGGTCACGGACCGCCTGATCAGTGAACGATTCAAAAGTTGCCGCGCGTGGCCTCGTGCCGGGCTTTATCTCCACAGATGCCGTCACGGGCGAGGATTACGAACCTTGGTCGCGGCGGATCAGACTATACGCGTCTATTTTTGGCGGCGGCTCGACTCGGTGCATCACAGCTCGAAATTTGGACGGACGTAGATGGATTCATGACGGCTGACCCGCGCGTGATCAATTCGGCTACGTCGTTGACCAACTCTCCTTCATCGAGGCCATGGGCTGCTGTAATTTCGGTGCGAAAGTCATCTATCCGCCAACGATTTACCCGTCTATCACAAAAATATCCCCATCCGCGTCTGCAACACCTTTAACCTCAAGCGCCAGGTACGCTCATCACGCGGGAATCACTGTCGCAAGGACAGCAAAGGGCCCTCATCACCGGCATCTCGTCTATCGACAACACTTGCCTTGTCACCGTGCAAGGCCTCGGCATCGGTCGGCGTGGTTGGAGTCCAATCACCGCATCTTCAAGACCCTGGCTGAGAACGGTGTAAAGCGTCTTCATGGTCTCGCAAGCCAGCTCGGAGAACAGCACCACCTTCGCCGTGCGTAACGAGACGCATGACCGCGCCGTAGAAAGCCCTCAACAAAGTTTTCGCTCGAGCGCTCGCAAGGTGAGATCAACGACGTGACCGCCGAAAAGGGCCTTGCCACGGTGGCTATCGTCGGCGAACGCATGAAGCGCACCCGGCATCGCCAGGACGCCTCTTCGAGCACCCTCGGACGAGGCTGGCATCAGCGTGCTAGCCTGCGCACAAGGCGCGTCGAGACAAACATCTCGTTCGTGATCCGCTCCGAAGTCTTGCGTAAGGCCCTCAACTCGATTCATGACTCCTTCTTCCTCTCGGAGATACAAAGTCCTCAACCTCTTTATCGCTGGCGTGGGCACGGTGGGAAGCAATTTGCTCGAACAGATCCGTGGCCAGCAGGAAAATCTGAAGAAGCAGAACCGATTAAAGCTCAACATTGTCGGCGTAGCCAACTCTCGGAAAATGCTGTTCCGCCGCGAGGGACTGAAGGCCGAAGGACTCGTAGAAGCGATGAAAAACGAGGGCGTTCCGTCGTCTCAGCCTTGCTCAGGAGGAAATTTTGCAGATGAACATCTTCAATTCCGTCTTTGTAGACTGTACCTCGAACGAGGACGTGGCTGCTATCTACGAGATCCTCCTGGATGAAAGACATTTTCCGTCGTTGCGGCCAACAAAATAGCCCCTTCGTCCGGCTATGATCGATTATCGTTTGCTCAAAGATACGGCTCGCCGACGCGATGTGAAGTTCCTTTTCGAGACCAATGTGGGTGCCGGGCTGCCGATCATCCATACAATCAACGATTTGATCAACAGCGGCACTCATGTGATTCGTATCGAGGCCGTACTGTCTGGCGATTGAACTACATTTTCAACACCATCGACGCTGAAGTCCCCATGAGCCGCGCCATCCGCTTGGCTGTCGATTCAGGATACGCCGAACCCGATCCGCGCGTGGACCTGAGCGGGAAAGATGTCGTTCGCAAGCTCGTCATTTTTGGCTCGCGAGGGCCGGTTATAGGGTCGAGCAAAGCCGACGTGAGCAGCGCCTCTTCATCCCAGCCGACTTCTTCGACGGGTCGGCGGAAAATTTCTGGGCACGTATCCCCGAACTCGACGCGCATTTCGAGATCCGAGCGCAAACGACTCCGCTGCCGAAAAACAAGCGTCTGCGCTTCGAGCTCGTATGGCCGACAGCGCCTGCGAGGTTGGCTTAGAGGAGGTTTAGTAGCACCCATCCTTTCTACGAGTGGAGGAAGCAACAACATTATTATGATCTCCACCGAGCGTTATCACGGTATCCGATGATTATCCAAGGGCTACGGCGCCGGTGCCGACGTGACCACCAGCGGGTGTGTTTGCCGATAGTTATTTCGATCGCCAACATCCGATAACGAGAGAGAGCGTATCGCTCCCAGACGGAACGTAAAAATGCCGGGTGCGTAGCTGGTTCTTCCTGCGCGTACCCGGCTTTTGTTGTTTGTTCTCTCTCATTTTTCGGGGGATCTTTTCCTTTTCTTGCCGATGCAGAAAAGAGCGAAAAATCAAGGCATCAGGGATGCCAGCCAGATTAACCGGGTTACCTGGCTTTTTCGTTGTTCATTTTTCGTTTTCGTTGTCCCTGGTAGGGCGTATTGAATACGCCACACGACGACCAGAAGGGCAGATTCATGTTGTTGGATGCCCCATTTTTCGGCCGTCAGGGTAGGGGCGCAAAAAGCATCGCCCACAAAATGACCCGAAGGGCGGATTCATGTTTGCATTGGATGCCCATTTTCGGCCGTCAGGGGTAGAGGCGTATTGAGATACGCCCACAAAACGACCCAAAGGGGCGATCTTATCTATCTATGGGTGGGTGTTTTTATCCCTGCGGGATGCATGGGGCGTATGCAATACGCTTCTACGGCAGGAGATATTTCTATCATGCTTGCCATCAATTTTTCCCGGAATCCATCCTTTTTCTTTGCATCAAGGCAAGAAAAAGGATGCGATCAAGGCATCAGGGATGCCTGCCAAATTCCCCTACCCGGAAGGGTCATCAGGATACCGGCCAATTTGGCCGGGTACCGGAATGGGTCGTCAGGGATACCGGGGAATTTGGCCCGGGTACCCGACCCTCTCGTTTTTAGTTTTTCCATTTTTGATCTACCTTCCTTTGTAGTTCAAATAGAAGATACGATTGTGAGTCTCGATGTGCAGTCGAGCGACGTTTTATGTGTGACTTGAGCCCAGTGCCGCGGGGCTTGTTGCATTGAGGTGAAGTCGGGCGCGCCGCTGGAGGAGGTGAAGCGGAGCAGCTTCGGCTGGCCTTGCCCGGGTGTGGGATGAGCTGAAGGAGGATGCCGGGAAGTGATCACCAACAGGGGTGTCTCGTGCGGATGCCGATGGCGACGAGGGTGACGTCGATTGTCAACGGTCAGGATTGTGTTTTTAGCGTTATGCCGGATGGCACCTGCCATTGTGCTCTGGAACAAGCCTTCCAGGAGGGTCGCACGACGTTTATGAAACCTATCTCGTGCCGACTGTACCCTGTTCGCATCACGCAGTACCGTCGCTTTCGTGCCGTCAACCTTCATCGGTGGGGTATGCCGTCCGCAGAAATTTTGGGTGAACGGTTTGGGCATTCCAGCCTACCGTTTCCTGCGTGAACCTCTTATCAGCAAGTTCGGAACCGAATGGTACACACGCGCTCGAGGCTGCGGCCGGATGGTAGCCGTCAATCCGAACAAAAATAGCCTCGAAAGGGAAAGAATGCCCTATTTTCGATGTACCCGTGTGGGGGCGTATTGCGCACGCCCCACAAACGACCGACAGGGACGGGTGCAGGGATGATGGGAAGGGCCAAATTTTTGCAGGTCGGCGCATATAACATGGAGGGAGGGCGTTGCCCCCTCGCTCTCTATCCTTTTCTTGTCTTGATACAAGAAAGGAAGCGAAAAGAAAATCAAGGCATCAGGGATGCCAGCCAATTCGACCAGGGTACCCTGCATTTTTCGTTGTTCATCTTTCGTTTTTCTGTTGTCTCGGGTAGAGGGCGTATTGCACACGCCTGAAACTTGACTCGAGAAGGGGCGGATGCTGGGACGATGGGAAGGGTCAAATTTTTGCAGGTCGGCGCATGCAACATGAAAGGAGGGCGTTGCCCCCTAACTCTATCCTTTTTCTTGTCTTGATACGGGGAAAAGGATGCGAAAAAGAAAATCAGGCCTCACCGAGGCCGGGAATTTTAACTGGGTACCTGATTTTTTCGTTGTTCATCTTTCGTTTTCTGTTGTCTCGGGTGGGGCGTATTGGATACGCCCCACAAACAACCCGATAAGGGCGGGTGCAGGGATGATGGGAAGGGAAAATTTTGAGGCCGGCGCATTCAACATGAAAGGAGGGGCGTTGCCCCCTAACTTCATCCTTTTCTTGTCTTGATACGGGGAAAAGGATGCGAAAAAGAAAAATCAAGGCATCAGGGATGCCGGCCATTCCCTGCCCGGAAAGGGTCATCAGGGATGCCGGCCAATTTGACCGGATCGACCCTTTCGTTGTTGAGATCTTCGTTTTTGTCCCGTGCACGGTTACTCTTCGGGCAGATGGATGTCGGGATTGCCACTGTCGCCGCCACCTTCTTTCGGTTTCTTGGGGCTGCTCGCCGCCGCCCGTGCCACTGCCACCGCCTGGTTTGGCGCCACCGCCGCCCGTTCCGCCACCTTCACCTTCTGGCTTCTTCGGTGCGTCTGGCTTTTTCGGATCTGAGACCCTCTGGGAGGTGGATGTCGGGCTTGCCGTCGTCCTTCCCTGGCTCTTTGAAGCTTCGGATCTTTCGGATCCTTTGGATTCTTAGGCGCATCAGGCTTCTTCTTTTTGTCCGCCGACGCCTTCTTTATCGCTGACCCTGCCGATGAGGCCGCGTCGGCTCTCGTGCGATGCGCTGATTGAAGCGTCCGACAAGCGTCTCGATCAATGTCGGCTCGATAGAGTCTTGCCAAAGAGATGGTTGACTTGAGTAAGTCCAAGATACGTTCAAAATGTTCGTCCACTTCGGCACGCACCTTCGCTGTAGCCGGCAACTTTTTCGCCGCACGCTCTTTCGTGCGCTGAAGATGCAGCTCCGCAAACTCCTTATTGAGTGTCTCCAGCTTAGTAAGTGCCGGGTCAGGCGCGGTTTGGTCATATCGGCGCATGCTCCGTCTTCTTCAGATCCTCCACCAAAGCCGTCAATATGTGCCGTCTCCCGATCTTGCGATTCTAACTGGATACCAGCATATCCCAGATGCGACATAGAGACGCTCGGCAGCCTCAGCCTCATCCGTCTCCGGCGACGGCAAAAAGCTGCGCACCTGACTAAAAATGAACAGCGCCAATCGGTTGCGCGCCTCATCGCTTCTTCTTTAGCAGTTTCGACGTAGCGCTGGCCGTAGTCTCTATGTTCAGATCCTTCTCCAGATGCAGGGCTGCCGTCCCTCCGTCTTCGCTTCTTCTGGTATACCGATCTTAGTCAGATCAAACTCTGCCATGATGGCATACAAAGCGCTGTGCAGTTGCACATGTTGTGCGTGTCGAGCTTATTCATCCCGACGCGTTCAATAACTAATCCCTTTTTCATCTCGTCTTTTCTTGATTGATAATGATACATTTACTGTTTGTGTTATGGTGATCAATGATGCCCCAGAGGATCTCCACCAAGAGAAGCCCGAAGCCGATACGCTCTCAGTCTTGCTACTTAGTAGGGAAGTCCAAAAACGCAGCGCGTTTCAGTCTTGCTATAGTAGGAAGTCCAAAAACGCGGCGCGTTTCAGTGTTGCTACTTAGTAGGAAGTCCAAAACGCGGCGCGTTTCGGTCTTGCTACCTAGTAGGAAGTTCAAAACGCGGCGCGTTTCGGTCTTGCTACCTGGTAGGAAGTCTAAAACGCGGCGCGTTTCGGTCTTGCTACTAAGTAGGACTTTTGCACTCGTCGCGTTAGATCGATCGAACTCGGATAGAGCCTGCCACTTGACCCAAGTTCAGGGTCACCCCACCGATACCGATCGCCCCGACGCCCATCATTTCAAAAAGATGTCTACGACCGCTGTCGTAACGGCGGCGAATGTAGCGTCTTTTTGAGCAACAAATACCCGCACCTTCTGCACGGGATAATTCCTACCCAGAGGCATAAAAACGCGCCACATTTTTCCACCTCCCACCTCATAGCCTCCCCAAAAACGCAGCCTGTTTTTCGTATCCCACCGCAAAACAGACCCCGACCGTGATCATTTTTCGACCGTCAGGGTAGGGGCGTATTACGCCGCACCGCAATAGCTCCTGCAGGGGACAAGAATGCGTATCAGTGATCGATCATTCGGATCATTCGCCCCATAAATGGGACGTTTGTAGGGACGTATGCAATACGCCCTACACAGGGACATAAAAACGCGCCGCGGTTTATGCATACCACTAACCGTGAAATAATCAAACGCACCACATTTCCACCTCCCACCCCATAGCATCCCCTAAAGGCAGCCTATTTTTCAGGTAACACGGCAGAACATGCCCCGGCCGCGATCATTTTTCGGCCATCAGGGTAGGGGCGTATGGCATACGCCCCACAAAATGGCCCCGCAGGGGACAAGAATGCGCATCGATGATCGATCATTTTGGATCATTTGCCCCATAAATGGGTCGCCGGTAGGGCGTATGCAATACGCCCCTACACAGGGACATAAAAACGCGCCACATTTTCACCTCCCACCCCATAGCATCCCAAAAAGGCAGCCTGTTTTTCGTATTCCACTTCAAAACATGCCCCGACCGCGATCATTTTTGGCCGTCAGGGTAGGGGGCGTATGGGATACGCACCCAATATGGCCCGCAGGGACAAGAATGCGCATCGATGATCGATCATTTGGATCATTCGCCCCATAAATGGGACGCCGGTGGGGCGTATGCAATACGCCCCTACGCAGAGCATAAAAACGCACCACATTTTTCCACCTCCCACCCCATAGCATCCCCTAAAGGCAGCCTGTTTTTCGGGTAACGCGGTAAAACATGCCCCGGCCGCGATCATTTTTTTCGACCGTCAGGGTAGGGGCGTATGGCATACGCCCCACGCAAATAGCCCCGTGGGGACAAGAATGCGCATCAGCGATCGATCATTCGGATCATTTTGCCCCATAAATGGGTCGCCGGTGGGGCGTATGCAATACGCCCTACATAGAAACATGTAAACGCACCACTTTTCTACCTCCACCCCATAGCATCCCCTAAAGGCAGCCTGTTTTTCGGGTAACACGGCAAAACATGCCCCGGACGCGATCATTTTTCGGGTAACGTGGTAGGGGCGTATGGCACTACGCCCCACAAAGCGCCATCCATGGATGGCGAATGCCTATCCACGACCAAAAGGCAGGGCCCTCGCCCCCTTCGGAGGGTCGTTTGTGGGGCGTATTCAATACGCCCTACACGAGGGACATAAAAACGCGCCACATTTTCCACCTCCCACCCCATAGCCTCCCCAAAAGGCAGCCTGTTTTTCGTATCCCACCGCAAAAACACCCCTGACCGCAATCATTTTTCGACCGTCAGGGTAGGGGCGTATGGCATACGCCCCACAAAATAGCCCCGCAGGGAGACAAGAATGCGCATCGACGATCGATCATTTTGGATCATTCGCCCCATAAATGGGTCGCCGGTAGGGCGTATTCAATACGCCCCCTACACGAGGACATAAAAACGCGCCATTTTCCACCTCCCACCCCATGCATGCCCCAAAAGGCAGCCTATTTTTCATATTCCACCTCAAAACACACCCCGACCGCGATCATTTTTGGCCGTCAGGGTAGGGGCGTATGGCATACGCCCACAAAGCGCCATCCCATGGATGGCGAATGCCTGTCCACGACCAAAGGCAGGGGCTCTCGCCCCCCTTCGAGGGTCGTTTGTAGGGCGTATGCAATACGCCCCTACACAGGGACACGTAAACGCACCACATTTTCCACCTCCCACCCCATAGCATCCCCTAAAGGCAGCCTATTTTTCGTATCCCACCTAATAATATGCCCCGAACGCGGCGCGTTTTTTTCACATGCTACAACCGTGAAACAATCCAACGCGCCGCGTTTTACGTATTTCATCGAATGACATGCCCTGATATGTATCGCGTTAGGATATATTGCAATCGTGGAACGATTGAGAGCGCTGCGTTTCACGCATTCCACGGCATGGCATGATCTCAACGCGCTGCGGATGGGGCATGCGCCGACGTGGGACAGGGGAGGGGTGGAAAAATTTCCCTGCCTCGTTACGTCCGAAAAAGTCCTGACTGCTTCTTAGCTTTGCAGCCCAGAAAAACGATTACGGATATGTTTATCGAAGTAACCCTTCATCCCCTCCTGCCATGACGCTATCTTACAGAAAAAACATGCGTCGGCTACGCAATCCGTCTTTTGAAAAAATCACGGCCATCGCTCACTCTTTCCCTTCCCTCTCCCACGGATGGCCGGACGGCCCCTCCCACTGATCTTCCATCCCCCGACATGGCGGCGGATCGCGGACAAATGCTCCTCAGAGCCCTCTGCGACGACGGTGTGCGGCAAAAAAAGCCAAGGTGGATAGGGTGCCCGGCACGATGCCCAGGAAGCTCTTTCAGGCACAACCTTCGACGTCGTCGATTGGCAGTGTGGGCAGGGCGTGAATACGGTCTGCTTTTTCGATTTTATCCGTCGTAACGGCATGGAGAATCGTGTCCAGCAGGTTTTTCTGATCGATACCGATGCGGAAGCCATGGAGCGCGCCCTCTGGCACCTTTAGAACCCTACATGGGAGACACAGGATCGCATCGTGACCATCCATAAACCGATCAACGAAGTGGATCGATTCGACATCGAGACCCATCAACCGGTCACATTTCACTTCTTTACCGACGTTTTGGGGGCATCCTGAGATCGATTTACGCCGATTGGCGCAACTGATTAGGGCGTACTATCCGCGGGGAACACTATTTTTCTGCGTGGACGCACTTAAACATGGCAACGATCGATTAGAGACGTTCTATCGCTGCTTCAATAGTCCGGAGCTTTTTCACGGACGAGACGTATTACCCACTGCACGTCAGCCGTATGCTATGACCTGCAAAGCTTTTTCGGCTTCGCGCCGAGACGTTTGAGCTTAACACGGCCCTTTCGCCCGTTCAATGGCAGGCGGCTTTCCGACTCGATATCGTCCGAGAGCTATTACAGCAGACGGAACGCGAAAAAAGTGGCCGCGCTCTACCGTTCCCTTTCGCGATTTGAGGGTCTCCGCGGCTACGACGTGGCTGCCTGCGCCCATACGACCTGCCGCCGCTGCTGGCGGTGCTGAGTAACCTCATTACACGCGGTCTGCCTACCGCCGCTTCGCCTCTACTCGAAGATGCATTCGCACCGCTGGGCAATCGCAAGAGATGGAACGAGGAGGGAAGGATCACTTACGCCGCGCGAGACCTTTATCCGTCTGATTTGTTCGAGGCCTTACACCTGATTGACCCTCGATTTAAGCCAGATGAGACCACTTACAACGTGGACGCACTCGAAAGCGACCTGCAACGGGAATACATCACGCGGGTGGCTCCCTCCACCCTTCCGACAGCTCTTCGAACCGCAGCGGAACGTCTATACCTTGACCGGGCAACGCGAATATTGCACGCAGCATGTCGATTTTTCGCTCGAGTTTCCTATCCGACGAAAGATCTGAGGGACGTAAGGCACAACGGATTCGTGATCGAGATCGAGGATCCCACTGTGCAGACCACTATGGATCAGCGGCGCATCGAGAAACAACGTACTGACGATCTGGCAGCCATGAACTGGACTTGCGAGACCTGCTCCGACGGCCATTTTGAGCGACATGCACTTCGGCTATTTGGATAGCGACTATGTGCGGACGGCCTTCCGCGTTTTTCAGTCGCCCATTCGATAGCGAATGGGTCCGCACGCTGCAATATGTGCTTACTCCTATCGGTGTAGCACGCATCGAGAAAGGTCATTTTTGGAGGCTCTTATGGCGGACGATTAGATCTCGCGGCGCCGCATTGGGAGGTACTCGTGGTGGAGCGCGATGTGCCCTGCGCCGTGGCGGCTCTATCGGACTTGCGAGCCCTGTTTGAGCGCCTGACAGCGCTTTAGTGCAGAGTGGGATGGGGTACATTTTCCGGAAGTGACGCTTGATGTGATCAGTACACCGGAGTTTTATCGATTCGCCACTCCATGCCGACGTGGTGCCATCGGCTGAACTGACCGAGGAGCACCGCGCTAAGACGTACGATTTGATCATCGACATCTCCGTGCTGCGACGTGCAGGCATTGAACGCCCGCTCATCGGCACGTACACGAACTGCCACAACGATTGTTGCTTCATCGTCCGCTCGGCTCACCATGCCCGCAGAACCGAGAATGGTGCTCACTACGGGGCGCATCACTTACCGCCCGCTCATTATCCGCGACGCCATCGGGCGAAGCACCTCATCCCAGAAACAGCTGGGGCTATACATTATATTATGGGCATCTTATCCCGTCAGGGAGGACTTCCGGCCAGGTCAGAGGCCATTCTCGACCGGTTACTTCGCGGCGAAAGCGTGGCGGCGCTACTTCCTACGGATGCGCATGGTGCGGCGGTGGCGCTTCCGGCCGCTCTGTTTGCAGCCGGGTGTGACGGTCGTCATAACGCCAGATGCTAAAACGGCTGATAAGCTGATCGACGAGGCGCGGCAGCAAGATATAGATTGTGGAGCCAGCCTCCACACGAACATGACGGATGCTGAACGTGAGCGGAGGGAGCGTCGCGTGAAATCGGCCGCACTCCATATCGTTGCGATCTCCGCGGAACAGTTGGCCAGGCCCACCCTACAACAACGCTTCCTCTCTATGCGTGAGACGGGGGTATATTTTTGCTTATGGTATCCTCGATAGCGCAGAAAGAGGGTCAGAATGAGTCCATTTTTTTGACCCTCATTATCTCTGTGCGGGGAAAATTTTGCGTCGATATGCCCGACCGCGAGAGGGAACGATCACGCTCGGGGCTACCTTGAGTCAGGGCGTCGTTCGATGTGCTCTTCGACGTCGAACGAGAGCTGCTCCCCGTCGATTCCTACACTCCCGACCGCGATCGAGATCGTCACCGCCAGCGCTACCGTGGCTCCCATGTCGTTAGAATCGCGTTCGGAGGCGGAAGAAGGAAGGACATCGAGCAGATGATCCGCGAAATGGGAATGGAATACATCGCTCCGGTCTTAGGATCCTCTTCGGCGGAAGAGGCACGCCTTGTGGGCTTGTCTTATCCCACATCCGCAGGCGAGGAGGCGAAAGCACACGAGACAAAGCCGCCGAAGCGCGCTACATACGTATCCTCTACCGCATGGGATGCCTCGGACTGATCGATGGCGTGGCTCGCGACGAGGGCCCAAAAGTGCTTCCTGCTCGTGGTGCGCAACTGCACCGCGGAACAGGTCTACAAACGGTACTGCGATTACTTTAATCGCTACTATACACGAAACGCGCCGAACGGGAAGAGACTGCTGCACGGGCGGGAATGCCCGCCGTGATGCTCCGCGACGAACGTGAGGGGGTTATATATAAGTGCCTCACCGGATTGACGCACTACGTTTGCGATAACATTGCGCGCCTTGCCCCCGACACCGCTTCCCACACGCCACTGACCGAGCGACTCGCTCAGGATTTAGCTGACGACTCGCAGGCAACGGACGAAGTACTTTTCCGTTTCCTACATCTTGTCAATGATTCCTCCGAGGGATCGCACAAAGGCGTATCCATGCCCTACACGAGTCGGTCTGCACGCTGCGTCGGGCAGGTCATACGCATCCGGTGTTGCTACTCTTGAATACTTTTTGCCTGCTTTATCTCGGTACAGGGATCGCGCGACACTTGAGCAGGATCTCTCTACGAGTTATGAGCAGGGCATCGTAGAGGCTTTATCACTTAATGCCGGATTATGCCCGCTTCCAAGAACAATTTGAGGCTTATAATCGCTTCGTGCGCAACGAGGCGGACGCTACGGACGATGCCACCGAGGCACGTATGGAAAGAGGCGGCCTCGCGCCTCCTTCTGATCCGTGCGGCAGACATCTTGAGACGCATTTGACTTATACGACAGAATTACAACGTACTTATTTAGGGATAAATGGAAACGATAGAAGATATTAATGTCGCCCTCTTGCAGCTGCGGGAGAACTTAGCGAACTTGGATGCGGCGCGCTTGCAAGTGGCACAGGTCACAGGCAGCAGTCAAGAGCTCGTCGAGGCCACAGCTCGGCTGTCGGACGAGGTGAAACGGTTGGCCGACCGTATCAGCGAGGAAATACAGGCGGTGATTAGCCGTTCGCCGAACAGTTGGAGGGGTCACGGGCCGAATGGACCGACGCCATCAACGACGGAAGGCTCGTTTCGCGACAGAAGTGGAGCAAACCCGGCAGGCTACGGCTCTATTGAAGTCCGATGCCGAGCTGGCTCTGCAACAGGCCCTCGCCACCTCCACACAGTCGGTCGCCGACCTGAAATTGGAGACGCAGGAGACGCTTCGTCTGGCTACCTCCGCCGCGACACAGGTCGTCGCCGACTTGAAAGTCGGAAACCCAAGAGACGCTCCGCCAAAGCCACCGCCTCCGCAGCCCAAACCGTGGCGGCGCTGAAGGATAACACCGAGGGAGACGCTCCGTCAAGCAGCAGCCACGTCGACTCAGACGGTCGCAGACCCTAAAAACGGAGACCGAGGAGACACCTCGACAGGCTAAGGAAGCCTCACTTCAGGCTACGGAACAGCTCCGCACGGAGACGCAAGCGGCTCTGCAACAGTCGCTCGAGGCTACTACACGCACAATGGGCGAAGTCAGCGAGCAGGCGAAGCAATCTGTCGGTGAAGTGTCCGCACTGGCCAAACATGCGCTGACTGAAGTGACCACCGTTTCGACTGGCGCGATAGAAATGCAGCAATCCGAGATCGCAGATACGCTCGACATGCTGGCGGACTATAACGAACGGATCCGGCAACTTATCGACGCGCTCACGGCATCGAATCTTTCTGCACAAATTGCCTCACTTGAGCGTAAAGTGGACGAGCAATCGGCCGCGCAACAGGCTGCACTCGAAAAGATCCGCCTCGATGCCGAACGGAATCAGAAGATTCAGTTGTTTACGGCCATCACTATCGTCATCCTTCTCCTACTTTTCTTCTTCATCAAATAGTCAAAGAACATTTTTACGCATATGTCAAAGAACAATATCCACAAAGTCCTTGTGCTTGGCTCCGGCGCGCTGAAGATTGGGCAAGCCGGCGAGTTCGACTACTCCGGCTCGCAAGCACTGAAGGCTCTCCGACAGGATGGAATCAAATCCGTGCTGATCAATCCTAACATCGCCACCATTCAGACCTCTGAAGGCGTGGCCGACAGCGTATATTTCCTTCCGGTAACGCCCTATTTTTGTCGAGCAAGTCATTGCTAAGGAACGTCCAGATGGTATCCTGCCAGCCTTCGGCGGACAAACAGCTCTCAATTGTGGAATCAAACTCTACAACGAGGGCACGCTGGAACGTTACGGTGTCCAAGTGCTGGGTACCTCGGTAGAAGCCATCATGAATACAGAGGATCGCGACCTCTTCGTACGCAAACTGCGCGAGGTGGATCTCAAGACGCCCGTCAGTCAGGCCGTCGAAACGATGAGCGATGCCATCACCGCGGCCGAGCAGATCGAGTTATCCCGTCATGGTACGCTCGGCTTACGCTCTGGGAGGACTTGGTAGCGGTATTTGTAAGACAGAAAGCGAGCTGCGGGCACTGGCTGAGAGTGCGTTTGCCTTCGCCCCGCAAATTCTTGTGGAAGAATCGCTGAAAGGTTGGAAAGAAATCGAATTTGAAGTGATCCGTGACCGGACAGATCGGTGTTTTACCGTGGTGAGCATGGAAAATGTCGATCCGCTTGGTGTACACACGGGTGAAAAGTATTGTGGTTGCTCCCGACATGTTCGCTGAGCGAGGACGAACTCACTCAGCTTCAAGAATTATCCGTCCGTACCGTGCGCCATTTAGGGCATCGTCGGCGAATGCAATATCCAATACGCATACAATTCTGACACTGGCGACTATCGCATCATTGAGGTCAACGCCCGATTGAGCCGTTCCTCGGCCCTTGCATCCAAGGCAAGCGGCTATCCGCTGGCTTTCGTCGCTGCCAAATTGGCCATCGGCTACGCGCTCGATGAGATCGGTGAGCCGGGAACGACCGGATCAGCCGCCGTAGCCCCTCAAGTGGACTATCTGATCGCCAAAAATTTCCCCGTTGGGACCTTACAAAAATTTGCTGGTGTAAGCCGCCAAATCGGATCCAGCATGAAGTCAGTAGGAGAGATCATGTCTATCGGCCGATCTTTCGAAGAAATCATGCAGAAGGGTCTACGAATGATCGGACAGGGCATGCATGGATTTGTGGGTAATAACAATCTGGAATTCGAAGACCTGGATAGCGAACTGGAGAATCCGACTGACCTGCGCATTTTCGCCGTAGCTCAGGCCTTAGAGAAGGGATACACGATTGAGCACATCTATGAGCTGACGAAGATCAACCCCTGGTTCCTGGAGCGACTGAAGAATATCATCGATTACACTGGCGTACTCGGACAATATAAGAAGATCGAGGACCTTCCGGCTGACGTACTCCGCGAGGCTAAGCGACTCGGTTTCTCTGACTTCCAAATAGCGCGTTACACGGAGCACCCTGAGGGTAACATGGAGCGCGAAAATCTCCGCGTGCGTGCCTTGCGTAAGCGACATGGTATATTGCCAGCCGTGCGACGCATCGACACTGTCGCCTCCGATCGCGCAGAACTCACGAATTACCTCTACCTCACCTACGGAGCACCCTCTGGCGACTCTGCGACAGGGAGATGAGCACGACATACCATTCTATAAGAACGATAAGAGTGTGATTGTCCTCGGTTCGGGAGCCTACCGCATTGGATCGTCCGTCGAGTTCGACTGGTGTTCGGTTAACGCTGTGCGCACCGCTCGCAGTCTGGGCTACAAATCCATTATGATCAACTATAACCCAGAGACAGTCTCTACCGACTACGACATCTGCGACCGACTCTATTTCGACGAGCTCTCACTGGAGCGAGTCCTCGACATTGTCGATTTAGAGCAACCGCGCGGTGTCATTGTATCCGTCGGCGGACAGATTCCGAATAATCTGGCCATGAAGTCTACCGGAGGCAAGTTCCGATTCTCGGAACCTCGCCCGTATCGATCGACCGCGCAGAGAACCGCCATAAATTCTCCGCCATGCTTGATACCCTCGGAATAGACCAGCCACGTTGGGCGGAGCTCACGAGCATGGACGAAATCGATGACTTTATCCATCGCGTAGGCTTCCGGTGCTTATTCGACCCTCCTATGTGTTGAGTGGAGCAGCCATGAATGTGTGCTACAACAAGGGATCAGCTAATCGAATTCCTCGGCGTAGCCTGCACGCGTATCAAAGGAGTATCCCGTCGTCGTGTCGGAGTTCCTGCAAGACGTGAAGGAGATCGAGTTCGATGCCGTAGCGCGTCACGGAGAGATCGTCGAGTACGCTATCTCGGAGCACATCGAATACGCAGGCATTCATTCAGGTGATGCCACCCTGGTCTTCCCACCGCAGAAACTATACTTCGAGACCGTTCGTCGGATCAAGAAGATTAGCCGAAAGATCGCCCTGAGAGCTTAACATCAGCGGTCCCTTCAACATACAATACTTGGCAAAGAACAATGACGTGAAGGTGATAGAATGCAATCTGCGAGCCTCACGCAGTTTCCCGTTTGTCAGCAAAGTGCTACGGCAAAACTTTATCGATACTGCCACGCGCATCATGCTCGACGCACCGTTTACACCACCTAACAAGACGGAGTTTGACATTGACTGGATCGGGAGTTAAAGCCTCACAGTTCTCATTCGGGCGTTTGTCAAATGCAGACCCCGTACTTGGCGTCGACATGAGTTCTACGGGCGAAGTAGGTTGTATTGGTGATGACTTTGACGAGGCGCTTCTGCCGCAATGGTTGCTGTGGGCAACACCATACCCACGCGTAGCATTATGGTTTCTTCGGGAGGAGCTAAGAGCAAGGTGGAGTTGTTGGAACCCTGTCGGATGCTCTGTGAGCGAGGCTACACGATATACGCCACGCAAGGCACTGCGGCTTTCCTACGCGACAACGGAGTAGAAGTGACACCTGTGTGCTGGCCCGATGAGCGTGACGGAGGGCTAAACATACTTTCTGATATGTTTAGTCGCCATGCCTTCGACTTAGTCATCAACATTCCAAAGAATCAAAGCCGGCGTGAGCTGACAAACGGATATAAGATTCGGAGGGCAGCTATCGACCACAATATACCGCTGATCACAAATGCCCGACTGGCAGGCGCATTCATCCGAGCTGTCTGCAACTTAGGCGAGAAGGATATACCGATCAAGAGCTGGCAGGAATACTGTTAACGAAGACCCATCGCCGGTAGGGCCGAGATAGGTCGAGCCGAGCATGCGGAGGTTCACCCCGCGTGCTCGGCTTTTTGTGTTGTGTAGCGTAATCGATAGATGCGGGCGATGTGCCCGTCGGAGGATGATTGGGGCTATCATGGCGGCCGTAGGAAAGCAAAGAGATTCCAATGGGCTATCCTGCCCATTCCACGAAAACCGAAAACAACTCTCTATCTCAATCTCCGAACACTCCATCGAATCAAAACTGATTTCGTTTCGTTACCTCGAACATTCCACGAAGCCAAAAACAACTTTCTATCTCAATCTCCGGACACCCGCGAAACCAAAAACGAATCTTCAATTTCGATCCCCAGGCACTATGCAAAGCAAAAACGAATCTCGATTTTGACTTCCGAGTACTCTGGAAGCAAAAATGAATTGCGATTTTGCTTTCAGAGTGTCCGGGAAGCCAAAAATGAATCTCGATTTGCGTCTCCGGAAACTCAGTGAAGCCAAAAATGAATCTCGATTTGCGTCTTTCGAACACTCAGTGAAGCGAAAAATGAATTACGATTTCGCGTTTTGGGTACTCTGGAAGGCCAAAATGAATCTCGATTTCGCTTTCCCGGAGTGTCCGGAAGCCCAAAATGAATTGCGATTTTGCTTTCACTGAGTGTCCGGAGTCGCCAAAATGAATTACGATTTTGCTTCCGGACACTCCGAAAAGCAAAATCGAGATTCATTTTTGAGCTTCATTTTGTCCGCTGGATAGTCGATAATAACTTGCTGAACCTTAGGCGGAGAGTCCGGCTATCACACCGCATTTTGCTTCTCTTATCGATGAGTGAAGATGAATGACAAGAGGATTCATGCGATGATTGCCATTAAGTCGTCCGAATGGGCGCGGAAAGTTGTTTGACCTTCATGGGGTGCATCCGGATAGGTGCAGAGAGTTGTTTTGGCCTTCATGGGGTGCGTCTGGTAGGTGTAAGAGGTTCGTTAGCTGCAGGCTTCCGCCCCTCACACTCGACTTCCTTTTTCTTCCCTTTGATGGAAGAAAAAGGCAAGATCAAGGCGATGATCGCCATCAGAGTCGTCCGAATGGGCGCGGAAAGTTGTTTGGACCTTCATAGGATTCGTCCGAATAGGCGCAGAGGCTTGTTTTGGCCTTCATGCGGGGTGCGTATGGTAGGTGTAGGGAGGTCTCGTTGAGTTTGCGGGGGCTTCGCCCTCGTGCTCGACTTCCTTTTTCTTCCCTTGATGGAAGAAAAGGAAGCAAAAAGAAGATCAATGCGATGATTGCCTTCAAGTTGGCCGGATAGATGCAGAGAATTGTTTTTGGCCTTCATGGGACTCCATCCGTATAGGTGCAGAAAGTTATTTGAGCCTTCATGGGGTTCTGCCGAATAGGCGCAGGGAAGTTATTTGGGCCTTCATGGGTGTGTGTCCGGATAGGCGCAGAGACTTGTTTTGGCCTTCATAGAGTTCGTCTGAATAGGCGCAGAGATTGCTGCGTGGTTTCATGGGATGTTGGTGATTGTCCGCAGGGATTGGTGGGGCGGGCACAAAAAGCCGGATACCGGCTCGAGACGACGCTCGGCTGGTATCCGGCTGGGGGATTGGGTATAGAGGTTAGTTATGGCTTTCGCTGAGGGCGGCGATTAGCCTCGTCGAGGGTGACGGCGCGTTGCTCGCCGCTGCGCACGATCCTTGAGCTGAATGCGGCCGGTGGACATCTCGTCTTCGCCGACAAGGGCCACGAAGGGGATTGCGTTTGCGTCGGCATAGCCGAGTTGCTTTTTCATCTTCGCCGCGTCGGGGTAAAAGCTCAGCGCGAATGCCGGCAGCGCGCACGCGGGCTATCAGTGGCAGCAGATAGTTGGCCTCACGCTCGCCGAAGTGCACAAAGAGCAGCTGCGTGGTTCGCAACGTGTCTTCGGGATAGAGATCAAGCTGGTTCAGGACATCGTAAATGCGATCTGCGCCGAATGAGATCCCGACGCCGGAAAGGCCGGCCATACCGAAGACGCCTGTCAAGTTGTCGTACCGACCGCCGCCCGTAATGCTTCCGATCTCCGCATCGAGGGCCTTGACTTCGAAAAATGGCTCCGGTGTAGTAATTGAGGCCGCGCGCCAGTGTGAGATCGGTCTCTAGTGGGCCTTCAGCGGCAGCGGCTCTATGTGATCCAGAATGTATTCCGTCTCCTCACGCCGCGGATGCCTGTCTCCGAGCTCTTCCAATACGCTACGCAGGGCCGCCATCTTTTCCCGATTGGAACCTCGAAGGTCTATCACCGGCTGCAGGCGATCGATGGCCGAATCGCTGATGCCCTTGGTCCGAAGCTCGGCGATTACGCCCTCGCGTCCGATCTTGTCTAACTTGTCGATCGCCACAGTGATGTCGACGATCCTTTCGGCCTCCCCGATCACTTCGGCTATGCCGGCAAGAATCTTGCGGTTATTCATCTTGATCACCACATTGATGCCCAGACGTCGGAAGACCTCGTCCATGATCTGGATGAGTTCCACTTCGCAGCAGCGAGTCACTGCCGACTACGTCCGCATCGCATTGGAAGAACTCGCGGTATCGGCCCCGCTGCGGGCGATCGGCACGCCAAACGGGTTGTATCTGGTAACGCTTGAAGGGAAGGTCAATTCGGATCGGTGTTGGACTACGAATCGAGCAAAGGGTACCGTAAGATCGTATCGAAGGCCTTTCTCGGAGATCCTGGCCGAGACCTTCGGAAGGCTTTCCTTCCAGTCGTCGTCGGTGATAGCCGAGAGAAAAGTCGCCCGAGTTTAGGATTTTTGAACAGCAGTTTGTCGCCCTCGCCATACTTACCCATGAGGGTGGATAGTTGCTCCATGGCGGGCGTTTCGATCTGCCGGTAGCCGTAGAGGTGGTAAACCGACGTATGGTTTCGAATATGTAGTTGCGCCGGGACATCTCCACGGGCGTAAAATCGCGAGTCCCTTTCGGGATTGAAGGTTTCTGTGCCATGCTAATCTCTGCTGCCTGAGGGTGAATATGAGAATGTAATAAAGGAGGGTAGCCAATGAGCCAAGGGCTGCCACGACATAAGTATATGCGGCCGACTGCAGAGCGTCGCGGGCCATGCTATCGGTTTCCGGAGAGGTTAGTCCGGAGGTCTTCAACCAGGCTAAGGCGCGCCGACTGGCATCTATCTCGACCGGGAGGGTGATAAAACTAAATAGTGTGGTCAATGCAGAACATCACAATGCCTATCAACATGAGTTGCGAAAGGTTTTGATGAGCAACATGCCAGCCAGTAAGACCCACTGGACGATATTCGATGAGAAGCTGACTATGGGAACCAGCCTTGAGCGGAGCTTAAGCGGAGCGTAGGCGCAAGCGTGTTGACGGCGTGTCCGCATTCGTGGGCAGCCACCGCAGCGGCGGCGATGCTGTTGCTGGCATAGACGGAGTCGCTGAGGTTGACCGTCTTCTTTGTGGGGTCGTAGTGATCCGTCAGCTGCCCAGCCCTGGACCGTGACCCGCACGTCTTCGATGCCATTCTGGCGAAGCATGCGCTCGGCCACTTCGCGTCCCGTCAGGCCTCCGGGCAAGGGCACCTGAGAATACTTTTCGAACTTGCTTTTTAGCGACTTGACACCAGCCAGCTCAGCGCGGCTGTGCCGATAAAAATGACCCAGTAAAGGGCCGTTGAAGAGGTAATCATTGGTTGTAGGGGATAGGTGATAATACTTTGTTTGGGGAATCGTCGAGGCAAAATAATAGTCCTCACGGAGGATGGAGGCGCTTCGTGACGTCTCCGAGCTTCCGGAGGACTCATGCTTTTTGTCCTTCAGCCCGTGCGGTTGAAGGCAAAAAGAATGCCAGACGGCCTACTCGTTGTGGCGGATGATAGTCTGCTCGCGATCGGGTCCGACTGAGACGATCTTAATGGGTACCCCAGCTCATCCTCGAGAAAAGTCAAATCAGGCGTTGAACTCCTCGGGAATTCGTCTCGCTCTTCATCCTTGACATATCGGTACGCCATCCGGGCAGCTCCGCATATATGGGTTCGGCCTTTGAAAGGTCAAAGGGGAAGCGATCCGTCTCCACCCCGTCCACGCGATAGGCCACACAAGCCTTGATGACGTTAAAGGTATCCGGGACGTCACTCTTCATCATGATCAGTTGGGTTACGCCGTCGATCATCACAGCGTAACGCAAAGCCACGAGGTCAATCCACCCGCATCGGCGACGGCGCCCGTAACCGATCCGAACTCGTGTCCGCGCTCGCACATAGCCTCCCCGTTTCATCGTGCAACTCCGTAGGAAGGGCCCACTGCCCACACGTGTGCAATAGGCTTTGAAGATGCCGTACACTTCGCCAATATTTCGCGGCGAGACTCCCAGGCCTGTGCAGCATCCGGCGCAGATTGTATTTGAGGAAGTGACGAAGGGATAGGAACCGAAATCGATGTCCAACATCGTACCCTGCGCACCCTCGGCAAGCACCGAGCGACCCTCGCGGAGCATCGCGTTCACCTCGTGCTCGCTGTCCACAAGTCGGAAGCCTTCAAATAGTCCAGGGCTTCGAGCCACGGACGCTCGGAGGTCAATCAAGTTGTACTCGAAGTTCATCGCCCGAAGCATGTTTTCGTGTCGGCGTTTGGCGGCGGAATACTTCTCGTCAAAGTTTTCCAATAGGGTCGCCTCCGGAGTCCGTTCCGCTGATCTTATCGGTATACGTTGGGCCAATGCCTTTGCCCGTCGTACCTATTTTTCCCGATCCCTTAGCGGCCTCGTTAGCCAAATCGAGTATCCGATGGGTGGCATGATCAAATGGGCTTTCTTCGAGATCATCAGTTGCTGCTTCAGTTGTGCCCGTGATTGGCCAACGCTTCGGCTTCCTCCCTTAAAGAGAAGCGGATCGATAACCACCCCGTTGCCAATTATGTTTGTCTTCCCACCCTGGAATATGCCAGAGGGATGGAGCGGAGTATGTATCGCTCTCCGCCAAACTCAAGCGTATGTCCTGCGTTGGGTCCCCTTGGAACCGCGCTACCGCATCGTAGCTCGGCGTCAATACGTCGACCACTTTGCCTTTGCCTTCGTCGCCCCATTGGAGGCCCTAATAAAACGTCTACTTTCATCTGATTCATTCATTTTTGGGATTATCCTAAGTCATTGCAACCCTTCGTCGTTCATTTCGGGGATCGCCAGAGGTCATTGATTCACCTTCGTCATTCATTTCAGGGGATCATCCGGGGCCATTGATTCCGCTCATTGATTCTTTTCGGGGATCATCCGGGTCGTCGCTTCCCCTTCGCAGTTCATTTCGGGGACTACCTCAACTCGTTAATTCACCTCATCGATTCTTGTCGGGGATCATCCGAGGTCACGCTTCCTTCGCAGTTCATGCCGAGATTCGCCCGGGTTCACCGCTTCCCTTCGCAGCCTCGGCCGCCTTTCGCTGACTCATACGCATTCGGAATTTGCATTTGGGCACATACCGTAGATGTAAAGCGAATGGCAGTCGTCGGGTAAATTTGGGAATCCGCCGGTGAGCCAGCTCGCGCGTCAGTCGATCGTCCTTCACCTCCTGGACGGCACCGCAATAGCTGCAGATGGCATGATGGTGAGTGGCGGCGGCCGCCTGTAGCTCATATTGCATGAGTTGGGATGAGAACTGGTGTCGGACCCGATACGGGCATCCATCAGCAGCCTAGCGTATTGTAGATGGATGCCCGACTGACATGAAAAATGCGCTTCGTCGAGCTGACGATAGCATTTCCACGTCAAAAATGTCCTCTTATCCGGCAAATGTGCCCAGGATCGTGAAGCGTTCCGTCGTCTTCCTCATGCCACGCTCAGTGAGAAAGCGAGCGAACGACTCTTTGGCCGGTTCGAAGGCATAGGTATCGACGGCGTTATCCATATTCGGACGTTGTAAGGGATAGGAAAAGAAGGAGTTAATTGTAAGTCGGAGGTAGGGTATTCCTGACTGTAACGCATCATCTGATCCGCGTAGTCCTCGGAGTAGTCAAGCGTAACGTCGGTCACCTTGCCCTGAGCGTCACGGATAGGCTTCATCACCGGGTTAACGAAACCCTTGTAAGGCGCCAGATGGAGTCGGGCATAGCGCGCAAAGAACCTCCTCGTGCAGGGCACGGTCCACCTTCACGCCGTAGTCTTCCACCAGCTTTCGACCTGCCTCAAAAATCACCTTCGCTCTTGATTCGCTGCAGCTCGGCCAAAAGCTCCGCAAACAGCCCACGCAATTTCGCGTAATCGTTCACAACGACAAACGTCTTTCCGTCACGCTTCGCAAAGTCCACGACATGGTCCGCACGACCCTTTTCGTACACCCACCGAGCAATCAGCTGACGGTTTCGCATGTGCGCTTCCTCTATGTCATTGCCCGGTTGAATGCGCACCAGCTGTGTCATCAGCCCATTCATGATGTATTTGTAATACTCCGCCTGCACGCTTCGGGATCACTCAACGGTCCAAGCTCGATCAACTCAGGATCGGCCAGGTAGTAGAGAGAGCGAAGATGTCTGCCCGCGCCTCTTCCAACGTGGAACTGTAGGCTCCCAGCGCATTGGGGATCGGTACCCTCGAGCAGTTGCCCTGAGGCGTGACCCAAGCACTCGTGAAGATCGGTGTGCAAGTTGTCGGTGATAAAGCCATACTTATCGATGCGTGCGTGCTCTGCGTCGTTCCAAACGAATTCTCGCGGAAACCATTGCCGAGAGACGCCTTGTCGTGAGGCCCTCGGTGATATTCTCTATGGTGACCGACTTCGAGCCATGATCCTTACGGATCCAGTCCGCGTTCGGCAGTTGATACCGATCGGTGTGAGTCGGATAGCAGTCTCCGCCCAGCATAGCGACGGTAATCACTTTGGCCGTGATACCCTTCACCTTCTTCTTGCGGAAGCGGGGATCCATCGGCGCATTGTCTTCGAACCACTGCGCGTTGTCGCTGATTATCCGCGTGCGTTTGGTCGCCTTGCGATTGATGAAGTTGGCTATCGCCTCCCAGCTGGCCTTCATTCCCAGCGGATCGCCGTATGACTCCGTGAATCCGTTCACGAAGTCTACCTCTGAGGCCGTATCCTTCACCCAAAGGATGGCGTAAGCGTCGAATGTCTTCAGATCACCCGTGCGATAAAACTCGACGAGCTTCTCGATCACGGCTCGCTGCGCCGCATTCTCGGCGAACTGCTCCGCCTTCTGGAGCTCGTCCACGATATGTTCGATCGCCTCGGTGTACAGCCCGCCGACCTTCCACACCTTCTCTGTGAGCTTGCCATCGGCCGACTTACTCAGCCGGCTGTTCAAGCCGTAGGAAGGTGCGGTGGAGTCGTTCGGTGCACGCATTGCGGCGTAGAATGTCTCGGCCTCCTGCTGCGTCACGCCGCCCTCATAATAGTTATTGGCCGACGCCAGCAAGAGGTCTCCGCTGCCACTTTGCACCGTACGCTTTGGCATCACCTTCGGATCGAAGATGACGGGCGTGATCTCCTTGAGCCAAACATCCACCGTCTGGCCCTTACGCACGGGTACATGCTTCGGATCCAAGCTGCGAATGCACTGCGCGAAGTAATCTGCGGTGAATCCGGCGGGCTCGAACTTGTCCTCGCCGTAATGATGATGAATGCCGTTAGCGAGCCATACGCGCTTGAGGTATGTCTCCAGGGCTTTGAATTGTGCATCGCCCCGATCGCCCCGATATTCCCGGTAGATAGCCTCAGCGCTCGCCGAATGGCCAGATTGTAGCGGCAGTTCTGATCGAAGATTATATCACGCCCCATGAGGGCAGCTTCAGAGAGGTGATAGAGCAACGGCTTCTGCTGCAGCGATAGCTCCTCGAAGCCGGGCACCTCGTAGCGCAAGATTTCAATGTCGGCGAAGCGATCCACCGTGTAATCGATCTTCGGATGCTCGTCGTTTGCAGCCGTCGCCACATGTGCGCCGACCGTAAGTAGTGATGTAGATCATAGAAGTAAAGCAGACTTTCTCATTGTGATTGATGTCTATGTTGTTTCGAATCGGATAAAAAGGCAGTAAGGGGTCTCTGTCAGGGGCCCAAAGAAAGGGAGCGAACGCCTTTGACTGACGGCCGCCCCTACTTGCTGATGGGCCTATCATATATAGGTATGCCGTAGCCCAGAATCAGACTAAGGCATCCATCGGCTCGTCCTTCGCTTCCCAGCCCAGCGCACTGGCGCCCAACACGCTGCGTCGCTCTCCTTGAGCTGCGAGAACAAGAGGCGCGTCTTGCCTTGGAACACCTTCAGCATATGTGCCTCCATCGATCGCTTCACCGGCTCCATGATCAGGTCGCCCGCTTTTGGACAACCCGCTCGAACAGGATGATAGCCTCCGGACTGGAGAAGGCCACAAAGTTGGCGAACGCTTCACCCAAGATCTCACCCGTGATGTCGAAGATCTCGATCGATAGCTTGTCGTCCTGCACGGCCGCGTCGAAGACGTCCTTCGAGGTGATTTTGTCCGGTTCCAGCGCTCGCAGCAGACTCGCGTCCGTGCGCATCGTCAGCAACTCGCGTGCCGTACGGGCCACACCCGTGGCCGGGGCATACGTCTCAAAGGCAGCCGTGGCGACCACAGCCGCAGAGCCGACCGTTCTCGCGTCGCACCGTCGTGTGGCCCAGCTCACCGGCAAAAGCCGTCGTGGCCGTACACCAGATTGCCGCCGCAGACGATACCGCTACCCACACCCGTGCCGAGCGTAATGACGATAAAGTCCTTCAGACCGCGCGCGCGCCGTAGGTCATCTCGCCGATGGCCGCTGCATTGGCGTCGTTCGTGAGCGTCACGGGGATGCCCCCCGTACGGTCGCTGATGAGCTGTGCCAGCGGCACCTTGCCCTTCCACGGCAGGTTGGCCGCAAACTCGATGCAGCCATTGAAGTAGTTCCCATTCGGCGCGCCCACGCCGATACCCTTGATCTTATCCCGTCCGCCAGCCGATCGAGATCACGGCCTGTAGCCCTTCGCCCAGCGCACGGACATAGTCGTTCACGTCTTCGTATTTCCCGGTCTTAATCAGAACCGTTACACAGCACATTGCCTCGCGTATCGACGACCCCAAAGACGGAGTTCGTTCCGCCGATATCTATCCCAATCACATACGGCTTATCCATAGATCTATCTGTTTTATGTGTGATACTTATTTGATTGTGTGGGCCAAAGATACAGACGAAAAAGATCCCGACGCTTTCGCGCCGGGATCTTCCAAGTTTACCTATGAAAGCCTTCCGGGTGGAGGGGCAGTGATTACTGCACTTCCTTCTTAGCCTCTTCCGTCTTAGCCTTGTTGCACTGCTTGCCGTCTTTCTTGTCCTTGCAGCAGCTCTTTTTGTCGGCTGCCTTGCAGTCCTTCTTGCCGGCCTTGTCGCAATGCTTCTTGTCCTTATCCTTGCTGCAGCAGCTCTTCTGCTCCGTCTGCTGACCTTCTTTCTTCACGTCCTGTGCGCTGGCCGAAAGGGCTACGCCGAACGTCATGGCAGCTGCGATGGCTGCGCTCAAAATCACTCTCTTCATTTCTTTGATGTGTTGATTAATAAGACTTGAAATCGTGGGGCAAAAGGAATGCCATTTTGCTCCTCATTTTCGTCACGCACACTGCCCGATTAATCTTATTTGTCCGAAACGCCCTCCATTTTTGCCTTTTTGGAGCCCCGTCCATGATCCATCGGCCTTTCGCCTTAACATCCTTTCCGGTGCACCTCCGTCGTTTTTGCTTCTTCCGCCTGCTTCCAGCCCCCATTTCCCCGTCCGGCGGGCTTGCTTCTGCCTCTCGTCCCCTTTCAGCTCACTCGACGGCCTTGTCTTCCCTCCTCTATCTCTCGAAAGAGCTTCTGGAGGCTTTTCTCATGGCCTATACCTCTCCTGTTTTGATCCTCAAAACATAATATCCAAAGACTTTTTATGTGCTGCTCTTATCATAGAAAGTATCTACAAAATAGATTAACCTCACTGTTTACATCATGATCATATCATAAATCCTATATATCTATCATCCATAACAAGAACAGGATCATTCATCTTTTTTCTACATACAGATTAGATCATAGACATCATCCATATAGATTTATAGTCCATGTATATGATCAGAATATAGATGATATGATTTTTGATATGCTGTATATACGATTTACGATACAATCTATGTATTTGGAATACCCTATCTATAGAAAAAACAGCACTCCTATCTATTTTCACTTGCTGTTTATGATCAAAAACAGAAGAGCTTCGGGGCATGGTAAGGCTGGCGACTCGTTTTTAGGACTTTCGGAGGGGCACAATGGCCGACGAACGTGTTTTCGGGGGATGGGGAAGTTGGGGAGGCCGTTTGCGCGAGGTTTTCGGGCGTCCTACTTTTGCGCGCATAAAGACAACACGGAATTATGTTTGAAAAAACTTAAGCGACAGATTAGAACGCCTCATTCAAGCTGCTGAAGGGCGAAGGGAAGATCACGGAACTGAACGTGGCGGAGACACTCAAGGATGTGCGACGCGCACTGCTTGACGCCGACGTAAACTATAAGGTGGCCAAACAGTTCACCGACACAGTCAAGACCAAGGCCATGGGCCCAGAATGTGCTCACGGCCCTCAAAGCCGAACCAGGTGATGGTGAAAGATCGTGCAGACGAACTGGCTACGCTCATGGGCGCCTCGGCCTCAGAGCTGGAGCTGAAGGGGCAACCGGCCGTCATCCTTATGGCGGGCTTGCAGGGCTCAGGTAAGACGACCTTCTCGGGCAAGTTGGCCCGGCATGCTGCGCAGCAGAAGAGACAAAGAAGCCGCTGCTGGCTGCGTGCGACGTGTACCGTCCGGCGGCCATCGATCAGCTGCATGTCTTGAGGCGAGCAGCTTGGCGTGCCCGTGTATTCCGAGCGGGAGAACAAAGAACCCAGTGGAGATCGCTGAGCATGCCATAGCGAGGCGCGGCGCACGGGACGCGACCTCGTGATCATCGACACGGCCGGCCGTCTGGCCGTCGACGAGCAGATGATGCAAGAGATCGCCGCCATCAAGCAGGCCATCAACCCGGACGAAACGCTCTTCGTGGTCGACTCCATGACGGGTCAGGACGCGGTGAATACGGCCAAGAGTTCAACGATCGGCTCGACTTTTCAGGCGTGGTGCTCACGAAGCTCGATGGCGATACGCGCGGTGGTGCGGCGCTCTCGATCCGCACGGTGGTCGACAAGCCCATCAAGTTCATCGGCACGGGCGAAAAAGATGGAGGCGCTCGATGTGTTCCACGAACGTATGGCCGACCGTATCCTCGGCATGGGCGACGTGGTCTCGCTCGTGGAGCGCGCACAGGGAACAGTATGACGGAAGCCGGGCGCGGCGCTTACAGAAGAAGTTGGCCAAAGACCAGTTCGACTTCAACGACTTCCTCGGGCGGATCCAGCAGATCAAGCGCGTGGGTAACCTCAAGAGACCTGGCCGCGATGATCCCCGGCGTAGGCAGGCGCTGAAGAATATCGACATCGACGAGAACGCGTTCAAGGGCATCGAAGCAATCATCTACTCGCGACGCCCGAGGGCGCACAAACCCTCGATCCTGAACGGTTCGCGGCGCCAGCGGATCGCCTCGGGCAGTGCACGTCGGTGCAAGACGTAAACAAGCTCATCAAGCAATTCGACGAGACGCGCAAGATGATGCGCGACGATCACCACCGCAAAGCCGAGTAGCCGCATGGCTGCACCGTTCCGCAGGAAATAAACGAGCACATATATAATAGGTATAGAAGGATGGAAGAGCACAGCTATCAACTGATCGACGAGCAAGGCCGTGGCAGAGCAGATCAAAAGGAATTGGCTGCTGAAGTAGAAAAGATCAAGCAGGACGGACGGAAGGCGCCGCACCTCGTGAGCGATACTGGTGGGTCACGACGGAGGTAGCGAAGCCTATGTGGCCATGGTGAGGAATTGCGAAGAGATCAGGGCTGCGCTCGTCGCTCATTCGCTTCGAGGACGACGTGACGGAGCAGGCCTGCTCGACAGGTAAACGAACTGAACGCTGACGACGATGTGGACGGGCTGATCAGCATAAATGCCGCTGCCGAAGCACATCTCTTCGCAGCGCGTCGTTTGAGGCCATCGACTACCGCAAGGACGTGGACGGCTTCCACCCGATCAATGTCGGGCGCATGTCCATTGGCCTGCCATGCTTCAAGCCGGCCACACCCGCGGGCATTATCGAGTTGCTGCGCCACTACGAAATCCCGACGAAGGGCAAACATGCGTCATCCTGGGCCGCAGCAACATTGTCCGGCAAACCGATGGCAATGCTGATGATGCAGAAGGACAATCCGGGTGACTGCACCGTGACGGTCTGCCACAGTCGGTCGGAGAACCTGCGCGAGATGTGCCTCGGTGCGGACATCATCATCGCAGCGCTGGGTGTGCCGGAGTTCCTCAAAGGCGACATGGTGAAAGAAGGCGCCGTAGTGATTGACGTCGGCACGACGCGCGTACCGAGCAGTGTGACCAAGAGCGGTTACCGACTGATGGGCGACGTAGCCTTCCATGAGGTGGCTCCGAGTGCAGCTATCACGCCCGTGCCTGGCGGCGTAGGGGCCGATGACAATCATCTCGCTGATGCGCAACACACTTTTGGCTGGCACGAAAGCCGTGTTCGGCAAAGAGGAATAATTCCCCGGGCAGGCTTTGCCAGTGTGAAAACTGGTATATCTTTGCGGCGCATTCCGAAAGGGAATGCGTTTTTATGGTGAGAGTGGCTCAGTTGGTTAGAGCATCGGATTGTGGTTCCGAGGGTCGTGGGTTGAGTCCCATCTTTCACCCTCCTCGTTTTTAATTTCTCATTTTGATTTAGACCTCTTCCCCATCGCCACCTATAGCGCGATAAAGAGGTTATCTACAGTTTAAAGCCTGTCGAAGTCTTCCTTCGGCAGGCTTTCTTTATCCACTGTCAAGAAAGAGGTCTTTGCGGGTACTCCCGCAAGTGCCTCGAAAACTTTGGCGTTTGCAGGGAGCCCCGCAAGTACCTCACTTTTTGCCTTTGCTGGAGCCCCGCAAGTGCCTCGAAAACTTTTGGGGCTTTGGGAGTCCCGCAAGTGCCTCGGAAAACTTTTGGGGCTTTGCGGAGCCCCGCAAGTGCCTCGAAAACTTTTTGGGCTTTGCAGGGAGTCCCGCAAGTGCCTCGAGAAACTTTTTGGCGTTTGCGGGAGCCCCGCAAGTGCCTCAAAAACTTTTTGGCCTCTGCAGGAATGCTGCATACGCCGCGAGAACTTTTTAGCCTTTGCAGGAATGCTGCAAACGCGCATGAAAAACTTTTTGGTCTCTGCAGGGAATGCTGCAAATGCCGCGAAAAACTTTTTGGACTTTGCAGGGGATGCTGCAAACGCCAAAATGGAGAAAAACGCTCTTGCAGAAGTTCTGCAAACGCCAAAATGGAGAAAAGCGCTCTTGCAGAAGTTCTGCAAACACCAAAAATGAGGAAAGGGCGCTTGCAGAAGTTCTGCAAACGCCAAAATGGAGAAAAAGGGGCTCTTGCAGGAGTTCTGCAAACACCAAAATGGAGAAAGGGGCGCTTGCAGTTCTGCAAACGCCAAAATGGAAAAAGCGCCTTTGCAGTTCTGCAAACGCCAAAATGAGGAAAAAGCGCTCTTGCAGAAGTTCTGCAAACGCCAAAATGGGGAAAAAGGGCACTTGCAGGAGTTCTGCAAACACCGAAATGGAGAAAAGGGCGCTTGCAAGTTCTGCAAACGCCAAAATGAGGGAAAAAGCGCCCTTGCAGGAGTTCTGCAAACGCCAAAATGGAGAAAAGCGCCTTTGCAGAAGTTCTGCAAAGGCCAAAATGGAGAAAAGCGCTCTTGCAGAAGTTCTGCAAAAGGCCAAAATGGAGAAAAGCGCTCTTGCAGAAGTTCTGCAAACACCAAAATGGGGAAAAGCGTCCTTGCAGGAGTTCTGCAGAGGGCACCACGAAAAGGCGAAAGGCCCTGACGGGATGGACTTCCGCCAAGACCTTTCTGAGATAGTTGAATGTTTGTTGATCGCGATCGACCCGTAACCTCCGGAGGGCGGATGGGCAGATCGTTTTTGCTTATCGCTTTCCTTTAAGCGACCAGCCCGTGTGTAAACCGATAATAAAGTAGACCAGCAACAGCTCGCCTATGGCCAGCAGGGAGTCGCCCGGCACACGCAGCCAACGAATGGCCCTGCATCGTGTCTGTCTGCATAAACTCCGTGGAGCGCGCTGACCAGTAGCCGTTCTGGATAGATTCCACGGCCTGCAAAATGCCGATGGGCAGCAAGCTCTCGACGAGCATCACCAAGAGGCCGATGTTGATGAGCCAGAAGGACCATCCGAGCAGCTTGTCGTTCCACTCCCGGTCAGGATAGAGCCCGCGGAGGACGAAGAGGATCAAGCCGATGCCGAGAATGCCATATACCCCAAAAGAGCGCAGCGTGTCCGTATACAGCCGTCGTGTTCAGGCCTTGGATGTAATACAACGCAATGGGCGGATTGATGGCGAAACCAAAGATGCCAGCGCCCGAAGTTCCAAAAAGCACATGGCGATGAAGTAGTAGATGGGCCACTGCAGGCCTTGATCCAGGGGTGTGGAGCGAGAGAGGGCTATAGTTGTGATAGGCCCTCATAGCCGATGAGCACCAGGGGACGATCTCCACGCACTGAAGGTGGCGCCTAAGGCTAGAACAGCTGTGGGCGTGGCGCTGAAATAGAGGTGATGGAAGGTGCCAAGGATGCCACCGGCCAAAGATGATGGTCGAGAAAAGCACCGAGACGCTGGCCACCTTCAGGCGTAACAGTCCCATGCGGGAGAAGAGGAAGGCGGCTACGACGGTAGCAAAGACTTCAAAAGAAGCCTTCCACCCAGGGTGCACAACCCACCAGCGCCAGTATTCAGCGATGGCCATGTGTGTCTGACGGCCGTACATCAGTCCTGCGCCATAGAAGCCTGCGATGGCGATCGAGGCCAGGACGAAGAGCACAAGCAGGTGGCGACTCTCGTCGCGCCGACGGAGCGCAGGCAGCAGGGGCGCGAACCATGAGGAAGAGCCAGAGGAAGAGGCCCACAAGCAGTGCCTGCCGAAGCGACCCAGCTCAGGTATTCGTAACCCTGATGACCGAAATAGAAGTTCTCGACCAGCCCCAGCTTTTGCATGACGCCAAACCACTGTCCGGCCAGCGAGACCAAGGACGACGATGAGCAAGGCGATGAAGAGCACATTCACTCCCAAAGCGTTGGTATTTGGGTTCTTGGCCCGACACAGCGGGGCGATATAAAGTCCCGTAGCGAGCCATGGGGTGGCGATCCAGAAGATAGCCAGCTGCACGTGCCAACTGCGCGAGTGGCCTGAGGGCAGAATCAGGTCGAGCGGCAGGCCGAAGAATCCGCCTCCCTCTACGCCATAATGCGCCGTGATGACTCCGGCCACCATTTGTACGAGGATAAGGAGCGACACGATCCAGATGTATTTCAGTGTAGCCCGCATCGACGGCGTCGGCTTCAGACCTCGCGCATGGGGTCGGAGGCGGGCAGGTGGTCGCTCTCTTCCTTTTCCTTATTACTGGCGTGATAGTAGACCAGAAGTCCGACGCCAAGAGCAGCATCAGCACGCTAAATCCGGACCACATCTGTAGCGAGGTCGACGGCTTATTGCCTATCACCGGCTCATAGGGCCAGTTGTTGGTGTAGGTAACATCACTCCCCGGACGGTTGGTGCTGCACACCCACGTGGTCCAGGTAAAGAAGGCGTTCATCTGTGCCATGCGTGCAGGGTCGCCCTAATGGCGCCCTTCGGGATGGCGCTAGCTCTTACGGACATGATCCATCGAGGGGTCGTCCAAAAGAGCTTCGTGTAATAATCCGCCAGGCCGAGCCACCTGAGCGCGTTCGGGCGAGAAGGTCGATCACGCCCGAAGCAGCGTCGTAGGTGTTCGTACGGAGCTCCTTCGCGCAGCTGTGCGAGGTACTTGGCCTGCTCGTCCTCGGGGAGGTCTTTGTAGGTCTTGCCGTCCTTCTGGGCCAAAAGGTCGAGAGCATTTCGGTCTCTGATGCAGGTAGTCGGCGTTCCAGTCCGGGGGCGATGTAAGCACCATGCCCCAGATGCTGCCTGACGGTTTTGCCCTGCCCATGGACTGCCAAACGTTCTGGCCGTCCTCAATGTCTTTGTCCTTCGTAGAGGACTTCGCCGTCGCTCACCACGATCTTAGTGGGGAACGGAGGTGCTGTTCGGTAGATTTCCACACCGAGATATGATCAGCACCAGGAATGAGGCCGCCACTGCAGCCCCAAGCCACATCCACAATCTTTTTGCTGTCATAATTTCTATTGATTATAAAGTTCGGCCGCAAAGGTGCTGTAAAGCGGATGCTGTAAAAGTAACCTTTGCAACACCCCCTCTCGATGAATAGCTAGGAGGGAAGCCCGAAGGAGAGGGCGCTCTGTGACCGACAAGGGATCCTTTCGGAGCCTTTGCCATTGACAGATTTTGTACTTTTTGTTGCGAAGGAAACAGCATCACGTGGCAAGATTCCAGATATATCCACATATTCATCATTCATATAATTCACGGAACCATGGATTTGATTCAGTATCGTAGATCGCGCAAAAAGCGAACAAGCAGCGCATCGTCCTGCCCGAAGGCACGGAGGAGCGCACATTGGTAACCGCCGATAGGCTCGTAGCCGACGGAGTGGCCGACATCATCCTGATCGGTGAGCCTAATGACATCCGTAAAGAGGCCGACCGACTCGGGCTGAAAGCACATCAACGGGGCACGTCTGCTCAACCCCAAGACCACGAGAAAAGCAGGCCTATGCCGACCTGTTGCTCGACCTGCGTCGTGCTAAGCGCACGACGCCCGAGAGGACCGCCGAACTGGTGGAGGATCCGCTCTACCTGGCCTGCCTGATGATCAAGGCGGGCGATGCCGACGGCGAGATCGCTGGGGCACGCAACACGACGAGCGATATGCTCCGTCCGGCGTTGCAGATTATCAAGATAACGAAGGGATCTCGTGCGTATCGGGCGCCTTCCTGATGTTTGTCAAGGATCCATCGTACGGCCGCGAGGGCATACTGATCTTCGCCGACTGTGCCGTATTGCCCGACCCGGACCGCTGCGGAGCTGGCACAGATCGCCGTCTCGTCGGCCGCTACGGCGCGCGCCATGTTAGGCAGTGAGCCCGCGCGTGGCTATGCTGAGCTTCTCGACCAAGGGCGCCTCACACGAGCGCGTGGACAAGGTGGCCGAGGGCTCACGCCTGGCACGAGGCTGGATCCGACGCTGCAAGTGGACGGAGAAATGCAGCTCGACGCGGCGCTCGTGGGCGTGTGGCGGCGCTCAAGGCGCCGGGTAGCACGGTGGCCGGACATGCTGACGTGCTCGTCTTCCCGTCGCTCGAGGCTGGCAACATCGGCTATAGCTCGTGCAGCGTCTGGGTGGCGCCGGGCCGTAGGCCCGATCTTTGCAGGGCATGGCGGCGCCGGTCAACGACCTCTCGCGCGGCTGCTCCGTGGACGACATCTATCGCATGGTGGCCATCGCCTGCAACCAAGCCATCGCATTAAAGAACCAGAAATGACAAGGAGACCTCAGGATTATGAAAACATTGGTATTGGAACTGCGGCGGCAACTCCATCAAGTACAAACTCTTCGACATGACCTCGGGCGAGGTGATGGCACAGGGCGGCATCGAGAAAGTGGGACTCCCGAGTTCGTTCCTCAAGTTTACCGACAAGAACGGCGAGAGAAGGATCCTCGAAAAGGCCATCCCCGACCATACGGGTGGGCATCGCCTTCATCCTCGACACCCTGACCGACGCCAAGTATGGCTGCCTGAAGAACTTCAAGGACATCGACGCCGTCGGCCATCGCGTGGTGCACGGCGCGGAGGGATTCGCCTCCAGCGTGCTCATCACTAAAGAGCTGTTGGAGAAGGTCAGGAGTGCACCCCGCTGGCACCGCTCCATAACCCAGCCAGCCTGAAGGGTATCGAGGCGATCGAGAAAGATCATGCCGGGACACCTCAGGTGGCCGTCTTCGACACGGCGTTCCACCAGACCATGCCCGACTACGCCTACCTCTACGCCCTGCCCTACCGCATATATAAGGACTACGGTGTGCGCCGCTACGGCTTCCACGGCACAAGCCATCGCTACGTGTCGCGCCGCGCATGCGAGATCCTCGGCGTGCCCTACGAATCGCAGCGCATCATCACCGCACACATCGGTAACGGCGCCTCCATCACGGCCATCAAGGGCGGCAAGTCGATCGACACCTCGATGGGTATGACCCCCGACCGAGGGGCTGATGATGGGCACACGCAGCGGCGACGTCGACCTGAGGCGCACTGCCTTTCATCAGTGCACAAGGAGAACCTCGACGCCGACGGACTGGCCGAGCTGCTGAACAAAAAGAGCGGCATGGCGGGCTTCTCGGAAATCTCGTCAGACATGCGTGACATCGAAGGCGCCATCGAATCCGGTAACAAGCGCGCAGCGCTGGCTCTGGCCATCTACGACTACCGGATCAAGAAGTACATCGGCGCTTACGCTGCGGCCTTGGGCGGGCTCGACATTCTGGTCTTCACCGGTGGCGTGGGCGAGAATCAAGACTCGACGCGCGAGGTGGTCTGCCGCGACATGGAGTTCCTCGGCCTCGAGTTTGACGCAGAAAAGACCGTGGCGTACGCGGTCGTCAGGTGGTGCTCCAGCAAGCCCAGCAGCCGCGTGAAGGTGCTCGTCGTGCCTACGGACGAGTATATGATCGCCTCGGATGCGTGTGAAAATCTTGAAGGGAAGTAGCCTCTGAGGGGTGACATTCGATTGATTTATTCGTGCTGCCGACGGGGAGTGAGGATCCCCAAAACTCACCTTCCGTCGGCAGCCTCATTCTATACGGTCGTTTCCGGTGACCCGAAATGGTCGAAAACTACTTTTTGGTCGATTTCTGGTGACCCGAAAATAGCCGAAAAACCTCTTTTCAGCCGTTTCGGGCGAAAAAGATGCGCTGGAAAAAGGTTCCGCTCCTCATAACAATTAGTCATTAACAACGAATCATAGCCTTCATGCGAATGAGACATTCTCACTGTGCTGCCGGAGATGATCGATGGCTGCCTGAACTGCTCCATCCTCCGCCGCGCGCAAGACCGCGGACTGGCCGAGATCTACCTCCACAACCTGCGCGACTACACGACGAACAAGTGGCGACGCACGGACGATTATCCCTTCGGCGGACGAGGCCGGCATGGTGATACCAGATCGAGCCGGTCGACCGTGCCATTTTCGGCCCCTGCAAGCCGAGCGCACATACGACGAGGTGATCTACACCTCGCCCGACGGCCAGCGCTTCGACCAGCCAATGGCCTAACCGCCTCTCGCTGCTCCAGAACCTCATCATCCTCTGCAGACACTACAAGGGCGTCGATTACCGCATCCGCGAACACCTCATCACGCTCGAGATCTCCGTCCGGCGACTATGTGCTGACGGGCGGCGAGCTGGCCGCAGCCATCATCATCGACGCCACCGTGCGTCTCATCCCGGGCGTGATCGGCGACGAGCAGAGCGCCCTCTCACGACTCGTTTCAGGACGGCCTCCTGGCCCGCCCGTCTACACCGCCCGGCCGAATGCAAGGGTTGGCGAGTGCCAGGACGTCCTCCTCTCGGGTCGCGACCGACGCATCGCCGAGTGGCGCCTCCAGCAAGCTCAGGGCGCACCGAGGCGACTGCGGCCAGACTGCTCAGAGAGGAGTAAGTCGATGGTCCCCAATACAATAGTTGTCGTGGCATCTAAAGCGCTTTTCAACCCCAATACAATAGTTGTCAGAGGCACTTAAAAGCACTTTTCGACCCCGATACAATAGTTGTCGCGGCACTTAGAAGCGCTTTTTCGACCCCAATACAATAGTTGAATCGACCTTAAAAGCGCTTTTGATGAGGTATGCAGCAGCTGTATTGGCTCTGAAAACGCTTTTTGATCGGCATGCAGCAGCTGTATTGGCTCTGAAAATGCTTTTGATAGAAAAGCAACACCTGTTCGTGGATTTACAGACGACCACACCCTCTCGGCTGAATGTGTTTTCGATAGATACCCCATAAAAAGGGCACCCTGACAACGCATGTCGGAGGTGCCCTTTTCGCTATCGTTCCCGCGAGTCATCCGGCGGGAACTTGCGCGTGGGCATGACGCCCGTCTCCTCCTCCAGTTCCTGAAGCTCGCTGGCCATTTGCGGAGCAGGTCAGAGGCGAAGATGAAATCGTTCAGTGCCTTGTTGCCGGACGAGATGCACTGCTCCTTCGTGCCTGCCACTCCTTCCGGCCCTCGCTGATGAAGTATGATGTTCTCGCCGATGTTCATCACCGAGTTCATGTCGTGCGTGTTGATGATCGTCGTCATGTTGTACTCCTGGTGATGCTGTGAATGAGGCGATCGATCACGAGCGACGTCTTCGGATCGAGGCCGAGTTGGGCTCGTCGCAAAGCAGGTATTTCGGTTGCAAGGCGATGGCCCGCGCGATGGCGGCGCGCTTCATCATACCGCCACTGATCTCCGAGGGGTAGGGTCGCGGGCGCGGCGATCTCCACGCGCTCGAGGCAACTGAGGGCGCGGCGCTCACGCTCGCGAGCCGTCTCGCGCGAGAACATGTCGAGCGGGAAAAGCACATTCTCGAGCACCGTCATGCTATCAAACAGTGCCGAGCCTTGAAACCGCACGCCCGTCTCGCGGTGCAGGTGCTTCAGCTCGACTTGTTCATCGACAACAGGTCGCGCCGTCGTAGAGCACGCGCCCACGCTCCGGCTTCACCAGCCCGATGATACTCTTCACCGTCACCGTCTTGCCCGAGGCCGCTTCGGCCGATGATGAGGTTCGTCTTGCCCGTCTCGCAGACGGCGCTGATGTCGTTCAGGATCACGCGCCCGTCGAACGACTTGACCAGATGTTCTGATTTCGATCATTTCGTAAGCATGATTTGAGTGAGGATCACGTCGGCCAACAGGATCACGCTGACGCTGCTGATCACAATGGCATTCGATGCTGGCCTTGCCCACCTCTAAGAGCCGCGCCCTGAGCGTTGTAGCCGATAGGAGGAGTCGACGAGATGAGGAAAGGCGTGAGACGACGGACTTGATGACGGAGTACCAGATGTAGAACGGGTTGAAGTAGTACTGAAGCCCGAACTCGAGCGACGCCGGCGTCATGCCGAGACGACATGGCTGGCGAAGACACCGCCAGAATGCCCGTCGTCATGCTAAAGAAGACGAGCACGGGGATGAACATCATCATGCCCGTGATCTTTAGGCGTCGATCAGGAAGTTGGCCGAATTGACGCCCATGCAGTCTCCATCGCGTCGATCTGCTCCGTGACGCGCATCGTGCCGATCTCGGAAGTGATATTGCTGCCCACCTTACCGGCCAGAATAAGACACATGATGGACGAGGAGAACTCCAACAGGATGATCTGCGCGTGGTATAACCGATCGTAAACTTTCAGGGGATGAGCGGTGAGCTGATGTTGAGCGAGATCTGTGATAGCGATCACGGTGCCGATGAAGATCGAGATGATGACCACGATCCAAATCGAGGTCGACGCCGAGCTTGTGAGATCTCGCGCACAAAGCTGCTTGAAGACTATGCTCCAACGCGTGGGCGGGTGAGCGCGCTTTGCGCATCAGTAGGACGTATTCGCCTGCCTGTTGTAATGCCTTGATCATATAAGGTAGTTATGAGGGTAGTTATGCGCCTTTGGCGCGGTAGTCACGACCTTTGGCGGGTGGTTATAGGGTAGTCGAGAGGGTGGTTATAATGAGAGTTATAAGGCTGCTTCTAACTACCTTTTTGACTACCCCATAACTGCCCTCTGACTACCTCTTCATATCCGATGATAAATCTCTTCCATTGGCTTTATGGAACCGTTCGCCCCAGACGCCACGCCTGCCTTCGTCGCGGATGCCGCAGCTGATGATCATATCGACCTCAGCACGGCGTGGCAGGCGGAGGATGCGCTTCACCCGTGGTATGTCGAAGCCCCCATCGGACACGTGCTCACAGCCCGCATCGGTCATGGCCAGCATGAACGTCTGCACAACCAGCGCGCAGCTCTTATGCACCTCTACCGCGCATATCGGCTTCCGAGACTTGCCGCGTGATCAGGCGGAAAAGTCCGACGGCCCACAACGAGCGTCTTGCGCGGCAGGCCGAGCAGCCAACGAACGCGTTGCCGTAGAGAAGGCATCACGCGCTGGTAATACAACTCCCAACGCTTCGTGCGATGAGCCTGTCTGTCGGCGGGACTGTTACACGCTACGTTGCCCCGTTCAAAGAGCAAGTGCCGCGGCGGCGCGCGCGGCGGAACAAATCGCGTCGGGTGACGAAGACGACAAGCTGCTGCGCCGTCGATACGGCCGTCTGATCTACAAAGCAGGCGAGCACCAGTCGGCGGATCGTGTCCGGGTCGGTGATGTGATAACACTCCCAGAGTTGCATGTTGGAGCTGGTGAGGAGCCAGGCGTGCCAAATCGATGCAGTGGCGCACCGTATCGGCATCGATCGCCTCGTCTGTGTAACGACGCACCGCTCGACGGGTGCGGAGATTTCTTCTAATGTCATGGAGGAAATGGAAAAGCTAAAAACTAAAGTGGTAGAGGATCAGTGCTTGGCACGTACCTGGCCGGGTTGGCACGGCGCCCCTGACGCCTGACTCTTTGCTTCTTTTTCTTGTGTCAAGACAAAGAAAAGAAAGAGGAGCTCAAGCGAGCCCTTATTCAGCACTCTCAGCTCATCATCTATCTTGGCTTCAAGTTGTAAAAACGAGTTGAGGCACCTCTCGCTCGCCGTTCGAGACGAAATCGTTGAAGCCCTCATCGTCGGTAAGATGGAACACACGACCGGTAGAGTCACATTCACTAGACGTAGGTGTCTTCTCCGAGCCTTCACCGAGCCACTGAGTGCGTCGGGGATGGCGTGAGTCCTCATGGCTGCGAGGGGCCATGTAGAGGAGTCGGCTGCGCCGCTACGACCGACGCGCGCGTCTGCCCGCTTTCTCGATCAGGCAACGGATCTCCGTGCAGGCTGCAATCGCTGCCGCTGCCCGAAGGTCCCTTTGCTAAAGTCCGGCAGGGCGTCCATCATCTCCACCAAGTGCTTTTGACTTGCGCTTGCCGCCTTGAGTCAGTGGCGTCGACAAGCTCCCAAGCGTCACGGATGGACTGGATGGACAACTCGGCGATGGTGATCTCTCGCCGCAGCTGCGTCTTGTCGAACTCCATGACGACCGGTCCGGGTTCGGGTTCGTTACTGGGCACCATCACGGGTTCGTTCGGCGTCGCGGCTGGAGCCTGCTCGGCTTTGCGTTCGCTGCACCGCACAGCAGGCGAGCGACCAGTATGATAAGTAAGGCGCCGTTATTCATTGCTGATCGTTGCATGATTAGGAGTTCGTCGTCGGGGGACTGAGAACGTGTCGCCGCCCCTGGCTTCCGATTGGTAGCCGCGCTTGGGCCAACGCATGCGCTGCGCAGAAGTACCGTGCGTGAAGGCGTCGGGGACGACGGATCCTCCAGCCGCCTTTTGCAGTCGGTCGTCACCCACCTGCGAGGCGGCGTTGATACTCTCCAGGTCGCGTCCTGAAGCGACTTCCAGCGTTCGTTCTCGTGATTGGCCCAGACGCCCGCCAAATAGTCGGCCTGAAGCTCTAACCCGGACGCTGAGGCGGTTGCCCTCCTCTTGCCGGGCGCGCCGTCCTCGCGATTGACACGCTCAATGTTACCGAGGACGTATTGGACGTGGTGGCCGACCTCGTGAGCGATGACGATAGGCATAAAGAGTCGCCGCCGGCGCCAAAGCTCGCTCCATCTCGTCGAAAGACAGAGATCGATATACACCGTCTGATCGCGGGGACGAGTAGAACGGTCCCGTGGACGACGAACGTCGCAGCCCGAGCGCGTAGAGTTGCGGTAGATGACCATCTTCGGCTGGCGATATTCCAAGCCTTCGGCCTTAGTCAATCCACGTCACGTCTTCCGTGCTGGCGAGACTTTCGCTAAAGCTGGCGCAGCCTCTTCTTCGCTCTGCACATATTCCTTCTAGCGGCGGCATCGCGGCCCTCACTGCCGCCGGCACCGCCTTGCAACACCTCGAGCGGATTGCCGCCCACTGACCCACGTCAGCAGCGCCACGATGATCATGCCGCCAATGCCGAGCGACGCCTTACCGCCGCCCGACATACCGCCGCCACTGCGTCCGGTCTTCCACATTCTGTGCTCTTCTTCCGTCTAAACGCATAATTGGATAAGTAGTTAGGGGTTAGAAGTAGTAGAGGTAGTTAGAGTAGTAGGGATGTGCCTTTACTACCCTGAGGGCGCGAGCTCGGGAAAACTACCCGGAGAGGCCCACGGCCTCAGGGGTTACACATGAATCGATAATGCATGATGCTCCGTCTTGCACGATACTCTTGCCCCTCGACATGCGTACGGCCGGCCTCCTTGACGGCCGACTCGAGACGTACTGAATAAAGTCGCCGTACTTGGATCACCTCCGCACGGATGAATCCCTTCTCAAAATCGGTATGGATCACGCCGGCGCATTGGGGCGCCTTGCTGCGCGGCGATAGGTCAGGCGCGCACCCTCGTCCGGCCCGGCGGTGAGTGAAGGTCTCGAGGTCCAGCAGGCGGTAAGCCGCCTGATCAGCCGGTTCACACCCGACTCCTCGGAGAGCCGCCTCGGCGAGGAACATCTGCCGCTCCTCGTAGGTGTCAGCTCCGCGATCTCACTCGATCTTAGCTGCCACGACGAGCAGCTCGCGCCTTCGTCCTGATGGCCTCGCGCACCTGCTCCATCAGGCGTTGCCCGATGCGGCGCTCGCCTCATCCACATTGCAGACGTAGAGCACGGGCTTGTTCGTCAGCAGGAAAAGATCGCGAGCCACGCGTTGTCCTCTCGTCGTATCGAACGTCACCCGAGGCGGGCGTTCCGACCCTGTTCGAGCGCCTCCTTGTAGCGTCCAGCACGCCGTAGATAACGCCGCCTGCTTGTCGCCACCCGTCTGTGCTCAGCTTCTGCACCTTGGCGATACGGCTCTCGATCGTCTCCAGGTCACGGATCTGCAGCTCGGCGTCGATGATCTCTTGTCGCGCACGGGGTCGACACTGCCGTCCACGTGCACCACGTTCGCGTCAGTCGAAACAGCGCAACACGTGTAGGATGGCGTCCGTCTCGCGGATATTGGCCAGGGAACTTATTCCCCAAGCCTTCGCTCGGCTGCATGCCCTTCACGAGGCCCGCGATGTCGAGCAATCTCGACCGTCGTGGGTACGATCGCGCGGGTGAACCAGCTCAACCAACCGTGTGAGCCGCTCGTCGGGCACGGTGATGACGCCCACGTTGGGTTCGATGGTACAAAAGGAAAAATTCGCCGCCTGCGCCTTCGCGTTCGACAAGCAATTAAACAGGTCGACTTCCCACGTTGGGAAGCCCTACGATTCCACACTGTAATGCCATATCGAAGTTATTGTTGGAAAGAAGTGATGGTGGTCATCGACATTGTCTCGGGAGCAGTATTCGGATCACCGTGCATCCATCTACCCTATAATCGGCCGCGAAAAGATAGGCGGGATGGGAACGCCCTGTGGCGCATCGTTTGCCCCTTCGAGGCCTCGGAAAACGTCAAAACGCGCCGCTGAACGTTTCACGACGCCTGAGCTCAAAACGCCGCTGAGCGTTTCCGAGGCCTCGGAAAGCATCAAAACGCGCCGTGAACATTTCCGAGGCCTCGGAAAGCATCAAAAACACCTGCTGAACATTTTCCGAGGCCTCGGGCTCAAAACCGTCGGCTAAACATTTCCGAGCCTCGGGGCGCTGCGGCCCGCTCTGGGCGAAATCTGCCGTACCAGAAACATTTCCTTGCCCTCGATAGAGGCCATCAGGGACGCCAGCCAAAGTCTGCGCGGGTACCAAAGCTAAGTTCCCTGTCTCCGGAGAGCAATCAGGATGCGCACACCAAGCTCGCCGGGTACCAAGAAAACTGCGCTGGCGCCAGTAGCCTCCCGCAGCCGCCTCGCAGATTGGCCCCTCGGTTTACTTTTGCCGCCACCATTTACGAACCCATCAATGAAAGTATCTGTCATCCTTTTGTGAATTGGAACGGGCGAAGTTACTCGAGAAGTTTCTGCCGTCGGTCGTGGCGCATACGCCCGTCGGACGTGTGCCGGGTGGTCGTAGCCGACAATGGTTCGACGGACGACTCTGTGGCCATGCTTCGCATGAGCGCTTCCCGGTGTCCGTCTCCATCCTGCTCGACCGCAACCTATGGCTTGCCGAGGGTTACAACGGGCCATCAGACAGACCACGGCGGAGTACACGGTGCTGCTCAACACCGACGTGGAGGTGACGCCCGGCTGGCTACATGACGCCGCTCGAGGAGCTGGATGCCGACGCCTCGGTGGCGGCCGTGCAACCCAAAGCTACTCTCCCGCCGCGACCGCTCGTGTCTTCCGGTACCGAGGGCAGCCGGTGGGTGGATCGATCGCTACGGGTATCCCTTCTGTCGCGGGCGTCTGCTCGCGTCGTGGGAGGATCGACGGACAGTACGACACGCCGGCCGACATCGCGGCCTCGGGCGCCTGCCTCTTCATCCGACCGACGTCTACCGCCCGTGGGTGGGTTAGATGCGCTTCTTCGCCCACCAGGAGAGATCGACCTCGTTGGCGACTCCCGCTCGCGGGGCTATCGTCTGCGCTGCACGCCTCAGTCGGTCGTCTTCCACGTCGGCGGCGGCACACTCCACACGGAGAGCCCCTACAAGACGTTCCTCAGTCCGCAACAACTGCTGATGATCTACAAAGAACCTGCCCGACCGTGAGCTGCCCGGCGTGATGCGTCTACGGCGCGTGCTGGACTATTTCGCGCTTCAGCTTCCTCCTGACGGGTCACGGAAACGCTAGTATGCCGTCGTGCCTGCGCCGCGAGTTCCGCCGCCTGCGCCAGCGAGTACACCCCGTCCGCGTCGAGAACCCTCCGCCTCTCCACCCTCGATCCTATCCCGGAACAGATGAATAGGTCTGCTGCTGCTGCGTTTTGTTTCTAAAAGGACAAAAGCAGTTTGATCAATTGATACCGTGCCGGATCAGGATTGAAGCGATTGTATGGGCATACCTTTGTATCACATTTACGATAAGCAGCATAAACAGTCATGGAAACGATTGTGGAGAAAGCAGACCTCTTTTCGGTTGAGACCGATCTGCTGGAAAAGAATAGAAAGAGAGGCGATAAAAGAGAACCGGGCTTGAATGACTAGTAGAGGTATCCTTATGGACAGCGGCCCTGTATTTTCAACCCAACGGACCACGCTCGCGGCGATGAGAGAGGCTGAGTGGCGTGGAATTAGAAGAACTGGACGTCGACAACTTCATCGAATACGTCAGAGTCGTTATGAAAAGGCTACAGACAAACAAAGCCAGTTTAAGAAGGACTTGACGGATTCAGAATGACCGGAAGCTATTCGGCCTGATATTTGTGATAGACCTATTGAGAGAGACAGGAACAGTGCCACGAGTATTACCCCCATTTATTGACAGGAAACTATCGAGGCTCATGGAGTGTCATATCGGTAGCGACTTCCTGCTCATCTGGATCGATGAGATAGAGGACGATCAAGCTCGTCCGATTGGTATCGCTCGGGCTCTTCTAACTACCTGTCCTGCATACTGAAAGAGGCACCCCCGACGCCTCGGAGGTGCCCTTTCGTGTGAATCCTGTCATCGATCGATCCCTTGTTCCATACCCGCGGCGCAGGCGTCTTGGGGAGCGGCTTGCGGTCCTGAGCTGGTTCATCACCTCCTCAATGCGCGGTTCAGCTGTTCGTCTTCGCCGTTCCACTCCTTGATCGGGTCGTTATCACCACGGATATCCGGGTCTACGCCGTGGTTCTCGATGATCCAGTACCCTGCATATCGTAGCTCGTAAAGAAGGGCGCACGCAGGTCTTGTCCGTCGATGAATGGCACGGCTGCTAATGCCTGACGATGACCCACGAACGCGTACCGATCAGCTTGCCCAGCTTCTAGGCGCGCAGCCCCACGGAAGAGGTCGCCGTCGGAAGCCGAATACTTGTTGATAAGGCACACTGCGGGCCCCACCTCGCAGCGTCGGGCACGGTGCCGTTGTGGATCATCCGCGGCGCATCGTCATCCGATACGGTTCGCAGGAGAAGGCGCTCGAGGATCATCGGCGAGACGTTGCCACCGTTAACAGCAATACGTAACTG